>Ga0115846_100189_pt2 | contig 21367 bp, 18 predicted proteins | sample InSIn5gowninarea_2_FD_83860 | JGI IMG/M metagenome (GOLD analysis project Ga0115846, IMG submission 83860) | reverse complement strand
ATCTGTCAGTGAGATGACCATTGCCAATCGCAGTAACGTCCTCGAGCAGCCACTCGAACCTGGCAGGACCGCGGTCTTCACGGTATTGCTCAAATCACCAGCCCGCGAGGGCCGAGCTATTTCCTACTGGCGTCTTAAGACTGACGAAGGCCTACCCTTCGGTCACAAACTGTGGGTCGATATCACTGTTTCCAGCAAAGCTATCAAATCCGTCGAGGCACCTGTCGAAGCCGAGACGACAATCGCTGATGATGAGCCAAAGAGTCAAGACAGCTCTACCATGATCTTCCCGAAGCTTGAAAAGGAATCGCCTGAATCCAGCGTCGGCGACATCAAGCAAGAGGTTGTTCCAGTTGAGCCTAGTGTCGTCTCTGAAGAACAAGATCTGCTTGATGATTTGGAGAGCATGGCACTTGAAGATGACAGTACTCAGGATGGCTTCATGACAGACGAAGAGTATGATATCCTTGATGCAGAGGATGAGGATGAGGGTTACGGTACACTACAGCCATCTACACGAAAGTAGATCTCTGGCAGTTACCAGCTTAATGCTCGGAGCCCCATTCGCAGTGTTTTTCATACTTGTGCTGTCTCCGAAATTGTAATGATGGGCGCCACGGGCAGACGAAGTGAGCTTCTCTGTAGGCAGGACTGAAGGTGTATACGGAATTAGCTATTGATTTACTCGGGATATCGAAGGCAATCAACCAATGTATCTATTTTGCTCGCTAGTCACGAACTTCGACAATGAAGACATGAAGTGAATCAAGGATATCGCGTATACCTGTGCACCTGATCTCCAAGTTGACACTCAAGATACCCTGCCAGCTGGTCAAGTGCTGCCTAACCCTTCACCGCTAAACCCAATCCGTACTGGACTCGAGCACATGCACATGTTCGGTGGACATCGGTATGGCCGCGGTACCCAACACGCTCGTAGCATTCCTGTGTGTTCTCGTTTCTCATACTTAGTACATACACCGTTTAGGTTCTCGACCAGCGCATCCTTTGACCTGTCTCAGACCACAAGTCGCCCACTTACTCATGGAACTGCCGCCGTTTGCATATCTCAACTCATACTCGTACCCGTCACATCGAGGAGGGTGACACTGAATACGATCCGATCGCACATACATTTCGATCTTACCGGCAGCAAACCCCACCACCGATCTACCCTACTGAGCAAAGACATCTTCAAAATGCCAGATCTCGATCTTAGGCGACGCGCTCTTGAGAGTGGCAAGACCACATCCAGGAAAGCACAAGCAAAATCGCAACAGTCGTCAAGAGCAAGCAGCCGTGCCAATTCGGCAGTCAATTCTCGCGCTGCCTCTAGAGTGGTCAGCAGGGATGTGTCCGACGATGAGGACGATAGAAATGGAAATCTCAGCGACGACACGAATATGAGGTACGAGCATGAGTCGAGCAGTCCCAAAATCAGAGCCGGCTAACATCTGACAGCATCAACTCCATCGACCAGCTACTCGAAAGCGACGATTTTCAAGAAGCGAATACTGAAGTGCTCAAAGATACCCTTAACAACATTATTGCTGAAATTTTGGAGCGTAAAGGTAGCAGCAGTGAGAGTAGGGAAACCGCATATGTTACCTACGACCGTATCCTCTCGAGCCATCACTTTGGGGACGTTCTATATGGCAGGGTTGACGACATACTGACGGCTTTCAGTAAGAGTATCAAAGCCGAGACAACATCCAAAGAGACTATTTTCGCTCTCAAGGGTGTGTCATTGACTGCTATCTCGTTTGAAGACTCGGCTTTGTACGAGACAATGGGTACACTTCTAAAGAAAACCATTTCCGATTCTCAGGACAACACCACAAAAGCGGCAGCACTCCATTGTCTAGGTATTAGTCTTGTTTTCGGAGGGGCAGGTGACGAAGAAATGGCCGAAACTTGTGAATTCCTGTTGGAAATTGTCCAAAGTGATGGTGGGTTTATTGGCGCAGACGACAATGCAGAAGTCGTTGCCGCAGCATTACAGACTTACAGCTTTCTCACTACGCAACTTGATGATGTCGAAGCTACATCTGAAGATTCAGGCGATGCGGACGTTCAAATAGCGGCGGGCGAAGCCATTGCCTTGCTGTTTGAGAAGAGCTACTCCCCACGGGAAGACGACGATGACGAATCCAACGATGAAGACGAAGGTGAGGGAGCGGACTCTGATGATGCCGGCGGCGACAACGGCCTAGTCAAACGTTACAACGCTTATCACAACCCTGCTGAGGTCCTCGAAAAGGTCACCAGCCTGGCAAGTGTGAGCTCGAAGGGGATCAACAGACACGACAAAAAGAAGATTCACCAATCATTCAGCAGCATTGCGATGACTGTAGAGAATCCACGAAATGGTCTACGGACTAACAACTCCTCAAAGGCGACGATACGAATACATAGGGAAGGCGAAATCAAGGTTGATCAGTGGTGGAAGTTGATGCGATTGAATGCACTCAGGCGGCTGCTGGCTGGGGGATTTGTCAATCACTACTTTGAAGGTAACAAGCAGCTATTGAACGCTTTGCCTGTGATTGTACGAAGTACCCGGGTTGGTGGCACATTGAGCCCAAGGAGGACACCGAAAAAAGGGGGTGACAAGTACAAGGATGCGAGGCGGTTTGTAAGTGCTGAGGTTGTTTGAACATGGTCAGAGATTGTTTAGCAGGTGTAATGTCTAAGTCATGATGTCCAGTACTAACGTGTCTAGTACATTTTTCCATTTTTTACCTCCTTTCTTCTCTGCTCCCTCAATCTTTGTACCTACAAAATTTCAACCTAAAGCGACTATGGATTAATGGCTGGAAGACCTCCAGTCTCAATTGTACCATTAGCTCCCATAAAACTATCCAGCTCAAGTCCAAGAAACCGTCGCGAGTATGTCATCCATGCCATCCCAAAGATCCTGTGCTCCAGCACGTCTGGTATGTTGCTTCGCTGTAAATGAGTACTAGCGCACCCTCATCCGCGACAAAGATGCCACGGAATTCCTTTTGCACAAACATAGAACCCCGAAGCAGGTCATCCATCTATGCGTTCCGATCGCTCGCACGAGATGACGAGCCATCAAAGTTTCCATGTTCACTTTGTCCTCTTACGTTTCTGTTTTGGCTCGTCTCAAATTGTCTGGAAGCACCAGTTGTTGCTTTTCCAAATAGCAGCACTAAGATAATCTATGTGCATCAGTTGCTGATATTTACCATGCTACGGAAGAAATCCTGCAAATTCATCAATAGTAATAGGTTTTTCCTCTTTCACCGACATTTTCAAGGCTTCACATACCACTAGCGCTTGGAGACCTGCAGCTCCAGTACACAAAGGTTCTTCTTCGTTCTCGATCACCTTCAGAAAATGCTTCAGCTGAAGTACGAAAGGTGTCCCTTGTTCAACATCAACAGAAGTCTGTGTCATGTTCGAAAACCACGACTTCTCCTCATTGCCGTGTGACCACAAGGCCAGAGTCGGCAGTTCCAGCACACCTTCGGAGCCAAAGGCCCGAAGGAAGTCTCTGCCGGTCTTGGGAATCAATGGGTTCTCGCCCGTTCCCGACTCGAAATTGTGAGGTGATGGCGTATTGTCACATATTAGGAACGTTCCCACCATCCCGTTGGCAAATTTCAATGTGATAGCAGCTCCTTCTTCGGCGACGTAACCTCGTCGTGTGGCAGTCTTTTCCGCATAAACACGTACGACAGGTCCGAATAAGTGATGTAAAAGATCAATCTCGTGAATCATATTGTTTAGTAGGACACCGCCTGATGAACCTTGCCTCCATTCAGTCGGTGCTTGAAAGTAGTCTGCTGGCTTGTAAGTCAACCATAAACCGCTAACGGCAGTCACGGTTCCAATTGCTCCTGAATCTAGACTGCGCTTTGCTGCAATGATGTAGGGATTGAAGCGTCGATGGTGACCTACAAGGAGTTTCACGTTGGCTTTGGCGGCTGCTTCAATCAATTGCCGACCAGATTCGATATCGGTACTGATCGGCTTCTCTACTAGCAAGTGGACACCAGCTTTGATAAGTTCTAATCCAACTGAGACGTGTGTATCGTTGGGTGTAGAGATGATCGCACAATCTGGTTTATCAGCAGAGGCTAGGAGATCTTTGACGTTAGTGTATTGAGAAACCTGAAGATCTGACAGGAGCTCTGTCGGTCTAGGGATTGGATCCACCACTGCAACGAGAAGAGCTAATGGCTCTTCAAAGACTGTCTGGGCATGTCTGCGGCCAATAAAGCCTAGACCTATTACGGCAACACGAATTCTTCTTCGCTCAGCTGCTGTCATTGCTACTGCCTCTTGTTTCAAAGGCACTTTGGTGGTAGACAGTTGTATACGGACAAACAGCTTTGGGCCACCCAGCAGGAGAGAAGGAAGGTCGAGCGGGTACCACATCAACCAAAGGTTGCACGTGATTGGTATGATGGAAACTTGATATGATGGGAGACTCCCATATCACTTGAATCTGTATATCAACGTACCAATATACCATCCCTCATCCCGCACTCGCATAGCATATAGACCACCGTAGGTCGGGCTCGACTGATATTTCACAGTTACTCCTCAATCAACCTTTCACCCATCCCACCTATACTTCTGAATTCACTAGAAGTTTATCCTTGTGTCTTGAGTGCATGTTTCTTCGAGCGTTATTCACCAAGATTTTATGTTGTTAAGGAAAAGCACTGTTTCAGGACTGGGTGTATTGTATGTCAATCGGCAGCGTAACACATATACCGTTGCATACCCTATATTCTTCAAGAGTTTTTGGTAAAAGCCAGACCCTCGAGCTAATTGTGGTAAAACTCCCATCCGATCACTTGGGTCGCATGGTGGGAGGTGAGTGAATGCCACTGACCGCTTCAAGCACTGGTGACTACGCTATGACTGGTGAAGCCATCTATTCTTTGTTTGCTCAAAATTCTTGCCGAGACATTTCGCGCCTTGAAGCGTGACTGCCTACCAAATGCCCCCCTTCAACGCAACTGACCATCCATCAACATTAAAGTCGTTCTATCCTCAGCCGAGAATTGATTTACCATTGCTTCATCCTCAATTTACGAATCTGCCTAAACTTTGGATGTCTGAACATTATACAACATGGAATTACTCTCTATTGTACTTTGTGTGGCTGCCTTGCTGTTAACGAGCATCTTTGGGTTAACCTTATGGATTACTAATGAGCACTATCGTGAGGCAATTGCTCGTAGCCTTGCTACACCGGCAGGGAAAGACCAGATCGAGAAACGACAACCACCAAAAGGCTCGGAGGACTCACGTCTGCAAGTACTGGTCAAAATCTTGAAGGACATCAGTACCAAACCATTGCCCGATCAAGCGACAGTCGAGTTTGCAGTTGTACAAGCGTTGACTATGATGCAATCAGAAGCTGGCACCCAGAATAGCCGCCGAATAGCCTCTTACAGCTTGTACAAACGCCTCTTCAAGATCGACGGTACGATGGTTAGGAATGGGAACTTACAAGGCGTAGCCCTTTTGCATCCTTGTTGGGAATACTCCAACCTCTACCATTCTTTTGGCAATTTACTGCGGCCTAATGAGAACTGTCCAATCTGCTGGGATCCCATCGTTCCAACTCAGCGTACAATCCTACATGGACAGTGTCGTCACAGTTTTCATCCTGAATGTCTGAAGCGACATCATCAGAACGCACAAGTGTGGCTTTGTCCTTTTGACCAGTGCATCATTGCCAAGAGACCACCGCCACCTGCATTCAGCGAACCGAAACTTGATTCTCTGCATGGGATCGCCCAGTCAATCCGAGCATGTCAGGAGGGCTTGCAAGCTAAATCGCTGGATGCTTCCTCAGTACAAAACCTGTTGCTTCAGCTAGAGCAAGGACTGAAGCGGCATATTGTAGAGACGGCACAACCTCCCAACGCACCCGCACCAACAGCACGAACACAGCCACCAGCACCCGCTCAGCAACCAGCTTTGAACCAACAAAGACTTATCCGCATACCTCAACCGGTCAGACCTGCGGTGCCTGCAATGCCTCCGCAGCGAGTTCAACCTCCACAGCCCGCAGCGCCGAGACAGATTGCTCCCCATCAACAACCTGTTCCAGCTATTGCTCGACCAGCAGTTCCCGTGCTCGCAAATCCTCATGTTCAAATAGCAAGACCTTTGGTTCAAGCTCAACCACGTGCAGGACCAGCAACTCCTGCTCAACAACCTATTCGACCTGCAGGAATCGCGCAGCGCCCGTCGATTGGAGCAGCAGGACGTGCAGTGCAAGCGGTTGATAGAGCTCCTCTGAACCATACAGCCAATCATCCACAAGGGAACCGACAGCCAAAACCTAAGCCTCCCAGACCTGCTTGGCGTTAGCAGAGCTCGTTGCACTTAGATCATGGCTTCCACGCGACATATGGCTTGAATTTACTGGCGTCGTGGAAGGAGGTGTGGCAATTTGGAGTAAGTGAGCAGGAAAGAATGAACGATTGTTCATCCATACATGATATCGACAACCACACACTGAGCATGAAAACAATGGTAGAACTTAGCTTAACAGAATGCAAGTAGCACTCAATGCATGAAACCAATTATCGAGATAGTCATGTCAGTGAAGGCTACGTGGCCTCTTTGAGGGCATGCCTACATCTACCACTGAATCGGTTCCATGCCAAACCTCGTCTCTCTCTCCACACAAAACCCCTTATTTTGCACCATTGACATCGTCATAGAAACAGTAAAACATTTGTCACCATTTCCAGGACTTTAGGAACGGGACCAGCGGTAAATAGTGTACGATGGTATACTATAACTTGAGAAAAGACGGCTCCTAGGCACAAGTGTAACATACGAGGCATACTAGGACATCCTTTATGACAGTGGTAAGTATGCTAGTTGCGCGGTGGAGTGGCATGGCTTCCGATCTGGTTTTGTTTCCTGTTAGTGATACTGAAGCTGAAGCTGCTGGATGAACTGTTGACATCATGCTCGCGGTATGCGCGAGCGAGAGCACGTGTCGATCCAGTGGTAACATGCTATAGGAGCAACTGGGATGGGGTTTGAGACCTGGCAGCTTGCTTGGTACGGGAAGGGGGATGTGCGTATTGGCTGGCGAACAGGGCACAGTATTGATTGGCTGCTTTCGAATGATACTGTGTGCTGAGAAAATGCGAGTAATGCTTTGACATGATAGTATGGATGAATACGAATTGAGCTGATCTTATGCTTTTGCAGGCAAGGGGTAGTAGGTGCGAAATGGGGCCTATGATATGAAGATTGGTGTTCGAGGTAGTATGGCGCTGGTAGAACAGTCAGTATTGCATTGTGCCGTAGCCAGAAGGTTATGGGCGAGGTGTATCTCTTTCCTGATTTGTAATCTCTGTGGTAGATCCTGTGTTCTTTTCGACGTTGATCGATATGGCAGAAGGGCGTGCAGAGGATCATCGCTTTGCAAAGATGAGACATTGTGTGAGAGTGTGGTCCGAACATGGGATCTGTCGTATACGGCCTGTTGTTGGGACTCAGTGTGTAGCTTCGATACTCGGTTTCAACGAGCGGTATACCATGACACGTAGTCCCAGCGTAAAGCGTATGTTTTGCACCTTCAGTAGCGCAATTGTTTTTGTCGAATCTTCAGGTAATCATCGAGACTTGTGCTCGGGAGTCGGCTTAGGCTTTGAAGAAAACGCGGGTAACATGCGGGCTTAGCAGGTCGAGGGCAGGCTGCAGTCAAAGATTTATAAGTTTCAAACACGCAAAATTTGGTACCAAAAAACCCTCGTCGAAGTGTGGCTTATTGGTCTAGCTCGTATGGCTTGTTAACGCAATAAGGGCACTGAGAGGGTTTCTACGGCTGTATTTTCTGACGACCCTCCTCTACTGGATGGGACTGAGGTTATGCGTTGTAGTTTTCTTCATTCCGCGGAAATTGGCAATTTTTCTCCTATCTCTTTTTTTGGTTTTTGAAGTTATTTGTGGTGGTTGTTTGACAACAGCGAGGTTCGAACTGGGCGGGTCCGAGTCCCCGTTTGTTGGTTTGGTGATGGTGTCTTGGAATGTGCTCAATGCGCGCGCTAGCGAGTGGTGGTCTGCAATTTTTGCCTATGTCTGAATCATATAAGGCTAGCACAATGTACCTCGTGGTACATGGTGTCAACAACACTCTTTTCTCCGTCGCATGTGCAGTACATAGCGAGATCCCGCCAAGGTAAGTGCGTAGTGTGCTGATGTACACTACCGCGATACCTAGGTCTGTGCATTTTCGGTCGTCTATAATAAGCCCATGCGTGGATTCGGTACGGTGATTCTAGTAAACAGTTCTCATGTCGACTGTCTCTGCTGTCCATACTCTACACTGTGTTGTCTTCCGGGAAGGCCCGGTCGATCAGGATCCAGGCCTGTAATAAACCATGATGAGGTCAAGTCGATGACGGTCCACGAACCTGGTGCAACCACATCGATGTTCTTGCCATCATTACATGCACTTACTGGTAATGCTCGCAATACATGAGCTTATAGAGATGAGTGTGAATGTGCTCTGGTCACTACCAACGAAGAACGAGTCAAACAACACAAAAGCGAAGAGGTACAAGATGAGATTGAAGTCCGAGAGACGGATGAATATCGGACTTGAGAGTAGGTTACTGTCTAACCAGAAGCAGAAGCATGCAGCGCTCGGCGAGGCTTGAGTGGTGGCCTTACAGTACTACGACCCCTGCATCGAGCACACTTGCTACAAGTACCTTGTTATGTCATCGGGCTTGGCAAGGGAGGCTCAGCCAACGATCTGCGCCGCTCATACAGTCATACTTGTACAGTCCGAGTACGAGTGGAGCAACACGCTCGGACTGTGGTTCTTTTGTCCAAGCCGCAAAGAAGCAAGTCAGTAACATGACTTTGCGATTGGTCTTCATGACCAGTCAGCCTCATGAGAGATCATCTGTGGAAACTGATCTATTTAAAGTAGCGAAATATCAGTTGTCCTCTCCCATGGGAAGACCATATATACATCGCTAACACTGCAGCTTACTGATTCTTCCATATACCAACTTCAAGCTGATCCTACCTTCTGAGCACTACACAAACATGGCAAACTTACAACCCCTTCCAGCGCCTGGACTCGCTATTGCGCCTCAATACATCACCTCAAATGTTCTAAAGATCATATTGAAAGGCCAAGCGCTCTCGAAAACCTTGACAGCCACTACAGCGGAAGGAATACCACTCTTCACTATCACAGGCGAGACATTTTCGAGTTCACATCGTCGGACGGTCATTGATACATCGAGCAATACCACGCTTTTTCAAATTCGCAAGGATGGCATGGGCACGAAGCATTATTACGCGGAGGTTGCGGAGAACGGACCAAGACTCTTCACAGTTGACTCGAAAAGCAGCTGGACACACCGCCAAAGAACTGCAGTCAGATTTGCAAACCAGGCTGATATGCGTCGCTCGGAGGAAAGCTTGGAGTACATACCAGTGGGCTTCCGAGACGACGGGTCCTTTACATGGAACGGACAGCTTGTGGTCGTGGTCGAGAAGCGTTTCAGTCTGCTTACAGAATATCATCTGACTATTGCGCCTGGTTTAGATCCAGCACTAGTCGTTGGCGTTATGGTCGCAATGGTCGACCAAGAAAAGACTAGGTCATCGAAGTCTAATGCGTCGGTGGTTGCCGCGACATGTTAAGAGGGTAACGGATGAATTCACTGAGCGTTATGAACTTGGAGTTCAGCTATGTGGTGGTGTCTTATGATTGTTATACTTAGGCGTTGACTGCGGTCAGCTACTTCACCTGCACGGTAGCGGTTATTTACCAATATTTACTCTAGATAAAAAGAGCCTTTTCTCTTGCTTCTCATTCTTTCGGGATCATGGTCAACTCTTTCTGTTGAACTTGATCCGACAAACTTGTCACGCGTGATATACTCCACAGAGATGATTGACTTTAGCCTTGGCAGAAGTGTGGGGGCGCCACTATCGGTTGTTATCGGTTTTCTGTCCGTTGCCCCGGCAGGTGCGAAGGCATTTTCACATTTGCATTCACGTTCTTTTGCACTTACGGAGTCCTGCAATTTGTCTGACTCGAAATTGGTTTGAGGATTCTACAAACAGATTCACACAAACTTGTAGTCAAAGATTCAGGACCATCCTTCCTTCATTCAAGAATACGCTTGACAACGGTAGAACTATTACACGAACACTCCCAGCGCGTAAATAGCAACTGAAACTGTGGTGGTTGTCGCATGTCACACGATCAGTCTCCTATCCAACATACACGTCCTCACTATTCACCACAACTCCGACCATAACAATTCCACAGAACAGAAACAGACAAGATGGCACGAATGGCTCAGTTCTTCTCATATCTGCATTCTATTATGATACAAATCCCTCAACAAGGGCACAATATCTCTCGGATTGTCCAACCTCAAATTCGAAGCCTAGCGGATAGTTTCACCATTATTTCTCCACGAACAAAGACAACGATACGAAGTTTTCGGATCGGAAAATCGGAAAATCACAAGGACAGCTTGCTACCAAATGCGAAGAAGAACTGAAGAATGTTTTTGATTACGGATAAATTTCAACTATGAGTAACCAACAGCACTACAGAGATATTTTAGAGCTAGATTGGCTATGATATGCTGGAAGAAGAGATGGGATTTTGAGCATGGCTGAGGGCTTCCGGCTAAAGAGCATTCACTTACGTTGATTGACGGCTGATCGACTAATCTTACAACTATTTCAGTCACTTAAGCTCAATTCCTCGAATTGGCTTCGAGTATCCTTTGGCTCGGGTTTCTCAGCTTCAGGCTCTGCCGGCGGTTGCTGCTGCGTTTCGCTGGTGTCATCAGGTCTGGTTCCGGACGACTCAGCCCGTGCAGCAGCTTCCTTCTCCACCTTTTCCTGGTGTTGCAACCTCGCAATATCGAAGCCTTTCTCTACCTCGCGCATTAGCAGTGGGCTCAATGTGCGTTCGATCGATGCCCTCGCAGCGAGTTCAGTAAATGTGGCTCGTGCCCAGACTTCTTTTGCCCAGCCAAACGAATAAGCTTCGGACAACCTTTTGACAGCGTATAAGATCTTGCCGACCTCGCGAGCTTTCTCATTTGGAGGCTTGGTGCCGGAATGCGACTCTACCTCGCTTATTTTCTTGCTTATTTCGGTCTCCATTTCGACCCAGGTTGTGATCCTCGTCGTATTTCGTCTCCTCCGCTGCTCTCCTGCTAGGATGTCATGCAAGTCCTGAGCGATTGACCAAAATCTGTGAGCATGGCTCAGGAATGCTGGTGGCTGCTCAGGTTCTGGAGGAGCTGATGGCTGTTCTGGTGAGGCGGACTGATCACAGTCTGGGCAGTTGGCCCAAAATCGACTATGACAATGAGAGTGTGGTTCCGGGGTTTGGGGCCTGGAGTGCGACGCCGGCGTCTGAAAACTATCCTCCATGGGTTCACCCTGCCAATAGAGCTTTTGGCTCATTATCTTCTCATATGCGTTTCCGATCTGCTGAAACTTTGCCGTGGCGCCAGCGCCAGCTTTATCCGGATGCCACCGGAGGGCAAGTCGTCGATATGCGGCTTTCACCTGCTTCTCTGTGCTGCGACGCGTCAGCCCAAGGACTGTAAATGGGTCCATAGTTTGTTGTTGTAATTGGTTCTTGAAATCAGTGTGTGTCTGACTTACTTGATGAGTATTGGATTTGAAAGTGAGGGATGCTATCCTGAGAGGTAACAATATGAGACCTTATTTATATATATATCGTGTCGCAGTCCAGCTAGGCTGAACCAAAAGAACCTCAATGTTAGTAACAATGGCATTGTTGTTCCCAATTGTGCTGTCTACACTTTTCTTTGTTCCGCGTTGTCCTTCTTTATTGTACACTGGGCTTTCATTCGTTGCGCAATACTGAACTCTCATTGTCTAAACAATTTCTTTCAGCAAGCTCAGGAGAATCCTCAAGACCCTGTGCTCAAACAATCAATTGAGTTACTGATACATGACCAGGTAGACGTTGTATTTCGGTGCCTTCATTGTCTTCCTGCGTCCATAACAGGGTTGTGTATCATTAAGCCTTTAGTACATATGTCACCCTCGTATTCTCTTGACGAAGTGAGAAAAATTAACACAATCCGCAGGAGTGATTTGTTTTTCCAATGTCCGCTCGTATCACCTGTTCCTAATGTTTGAAACTTTCTCACGCCCCTACAAATCCGTTAGAGCACCTAAAATCTTCCGTATCGTTCACCATAGCCGTCCGCCTCGCTCTCTTTCCCATTGAGCGGCCAAGGCAATCAACTCTTCGAAGTCTTGAGGTGTGATCGGCCAGATTCCAAAGGAGGTTTGTGAATGAGGTTGTTGAGGTGTGGTCTTATCGACAGTGACGGCATATAATTTCTTCTGGATAATGGACTCGTATGCGGCGTTGATTTGTTGGCATTTTTCTGTGGCTTTGGGACCGGCTCTGTCTGGATGATGAAGGAGCATAAGTCGCTTCCACGCCTTTCTTACTTCGTCTTCGGTGCTGCTTGGTGGTAGTTCTAGTACCTCGAAGGAATCCATTGCCCTTGAGATAACTTGTGTTGAATCAGGTATTCAGGATGCATGTAGTTTGTATGATACACGATTTGGTGGCCAGCTGCCAGTTAGCTTCGGTTTGTGTACAGTTGATGCCTGAGATCGGTTAGGTCAGGAGTCTTTGTTCCTTTCGACTGGCCTTTATGGCTAATAGATTGGTAGGAAGTCTGAGGAAGAAACAATTGAATATGTATGGTTTCGGTCGGAGACACGAGCTATACCAGATTGATCTGCGGCTTGTCACCAACACTTTCACCCTAGACCTACCTGTGACCGAGTGAAGTGTTGTGTCATATGAGCATCACGATATCTTATTTTGTCTTGATCATTGTCTGGGCCACTGAACTGGTAGAGATGAAGTAATAGTGAAAGAGCAGCAGCAAGGGATTGTTAAAGAAAGACAGTCAACGGCTGGCATCCAGGGCTCTCGAGCAAGTGCCGTCAAGGGCAGCACATAAGATCATGTGCTTTCTCTTCCTCGGCTTGATACATCCTGAAATTCTCGGTACTGCGTCTACCCGGAGGGACAACAAACAAACCTGCTGTGGCATATCTACAACTTAACAAGATAGCACCAATTTAGCTCAAATGAAAACACCCACCAATTGCACAATCCGAATCCTTCGATGCAGTTGGATGCAGTTAGCTATACTGTGGCCGGACAACTAATACGAAACCAGCGTGCTGCCAGTCTTCAGGATGATCACTGGCAGTGTCTGGAGCTGCTAAGAATTGCTTGCTGGTTTGTCAAACATAACGTACCGTAAAATAATCAAGCGCGTGCTGGGAAGTGTTTGGCAGTTTGGAAGAAGACCTCTGTCGACAGCACATAACGAATGACTGATCTGATCGTGTTCATCTGGGCTGTGATGGTCAAGAGTCGAGGTCCAACCACGAAATACTGTACTAGAATACTCGTCAAACCTGCCGGATCAAGCGTTCGAAATCACCTTCCTGCCTCAGGCATGAACACCAGGTTTACTGTGCTATGTTTGGCGTTTCCGCTTCAACACAACTTTATCAATCTGCCAACCCATGGATGTCGCGTTCGAAAAGTTCTCAATATGTGGTCAAACGACAAACCTGCAACGGCGCGAATACTGTCTATACGGTCGTGTTCTTCATCAATGTAAGCAAAGGGCCGCACTTCGAGTCTAACTTCTAGGCAATTCAAGTATGTCGACCTCAAACGAGAGGGAGCCGATTTTGTTTATCGTTAGTGAGTTCCATGACGCAGCCAACAGTTGCAACGGAGCCTTCCAAGGTTCGTACCTGCCTGACAGATTCCAGTCGAGAGGGTCGACGGACATACGACTCCATCTTTTGACAAGCTGGACCTACAGTAGCTTCATGCTCTCCACTTTACACTACTGAGAATCACTAAAGTTGCGCGGCTTTGATGCTTTCTACCTTTTGAACAGAAAACGTGCCTCTTCTTGTCGAGCCATCCCTTCGGAGGTCACCGGTGAGTTCGCACAACACACATCAATGACGTCCAGTAAAAACTTCAACGACTTCTCCAGAATTTCGTTGGCGTTGTGGCGTCCACAGCGTAAGCAACGGCAGAGCTCAACAAGACAGAACGACACGGCAGGAGAGTTTTGATCGAGTAACTCGACAAAGCTAGAACGTTGCTATCGAGTAACACTTTCAAACTGGCCGATGCCGCGCGGAGCCCGACCTGAACGCGGCTCGTCCAGATCACGTGTCATCCCACTCTTTGGTCAGCAAGCCATTCCGACGTTTCTTATCTCTCGATACTATCGAGTAATGCTCGAATAATCGGATATCTGCTTCGCCTTTTTTAGAGCTCAGATCAGCTTCCTATCGTGTCTCTCAACCAATCGACGCCCTTCTTACATGCTCCGACACCTTCTCTTGTCCTGTTTTGTCTCACTTCCAGAACGTTATCTTGACTAACCTGCATAGCCCTCACCATGCCTGCTGCCGTCCCCAGAGTCCGGGGAATATCGCGCCGTGCGATCCAGCTCGACCCAGGGGTTCCCGATATGTCCTCGCGTCTCGTACGGGGCGTCGTCGACTACGTAGGAAACACATGCAAATTGATGGGGGATACTGGCTTTCTTTGAACGTTTCGCTCTCTTTGTCTGGTCTCAATCGCTGTTATCGGACCTTGGCCGTCTCTTTTCCCCAGCTTATCTCTTGTTGATAAGCATTCCTCTGCACATGCGACGCTCGATTTGCCCTCTCTCTTCTCGTCCCTCTCAACTATTGTTGTTAGCAGAAAGATAGCTTGCCGTTGGCCCTACTTTGGTGGTATTGATCATGAACAATAACATGGACGCCCTGCATCCCTATCCGACTCCACCGAGGTCGCCGTTTGTTGATTCTCCAGACGCCCTCGGATCTTCACCTTTCAGAGTCATTGCTTCTTCACGGGTGATAAGGGCTGGGCAGTTAACAGCCGGAACCATTGTCGTTTCGACCCAGACAGGCAAGATCACATCTGTGTTTGACTCGGTTCTGCCACCCTCAGACTTCCCGGCTGGTACTCCTTACCGAGATTACTCCCCCCACATCATCCTTCCAGGCCTGGTGGACGCTCACGTGCACCTGAACGAACCAGGTCGAACAGAATGGGAAGGCTTCTATACTGGCACTCAAGCTGCCGCATTCGGTGGTGTTACAACAGTCATTGATATGCCACTGAATGCCATCCCACCAACTACAACCGTTGCCAATCTGCATGAGAAGCTCAAAGCAGCCCAAGGTAAGTGCTGGGTCGATGTTGGTTTCTATGGCGGCATCATCCCTGGTAATGAAAACGAACTCCGAGCTTTAGTCCGTGAAGGTGTTCGCGGTTTCAAAGGTTTCCTTATTGATAGCGGAGTCGAAGAGTTCCCTGCAGTATGTTCTGGCGACATCGAGAAGGTTTTCCGTGAGCTTGCAGACGAGCCAACCACAGTCATGTTCCATGCCGAAATGCTCCCACCAATCTCCGACTCAGTGGGCGACGACGTCCAGATATCGCTTCCACCACTTGCACCTCGCGGTCCTTTGAACGCTTATGACACATTCCTGCAGTCTCGGCCGCCAGCTTTCGAAACCTATGCTGTCGAAGAAATCCTCTCCCTAGCGCACCTAGCTCCAAAACTTCCGCTTCATATCGTACATCTATCAGCGATGGAAGCCATTCCTCTTCTACGCCAAGCCCGAAAGCAAGGAATCAAAATTACAGCTGAAACCTGTCCACACTATCTATCACTGGCAGCCGAACAAGTTCGTGATGGTGACACCCGCCACAAATGCTGCCCGCCTATTCGTTCTCAACAGAACCAAGATGTCCTGTGGGACGAACTCCTCGAGTATGCTGATGAAGGCGTTATTCAGACCGTCGTCTCCGACCATAGCCCCTGCACACCTGACCTAAAACTCCTTCCATCACATGTACCAGGACACATGGCTCCACCCAAACGTGTAACCAAGAATGAAGTTTCCGAGGACGAATCAGGCGACTTTTTCTCCGCATGGGGCGGCATCAGTTCCGTTGGCCTCGGCCTACCAATCCTCTGGACAGAAATGCACCGACGCGGCATCACCTCATCGACACCCGACTCTCCATACCGCAACATTGACACCGCAATCCAGAACCTCGTACAATGGTGCTGCGTCAACACAGCTGCTCAAGTGGGTCTCGAGAACCAAAAGGGCTCTATCGCCGCTGGTTTCGACGCGGACTTTTGTATTTTTGACGACGAAGAGGAGTGGATTGTGGAGCCGAGCACGATGCTTTTCCGCAATAAGTGCTCGCCGTACCAGGGTAAGACCATGAAAGGTATGGTTCGCGAGACATGGGTGCGAGGTCGACCGGTGTTCGTCAAGGATGGACCGAATGAGGGTTTCGTCAATGGGAAGTGTTCTGGACAGTTACTATTAGAGCCGAGACGGAATGAGACGAGTAGGCAGAAGGCTTCGCGGTCTTGAAGTGATGCTTCTGCTGGCATTGAAGGTCGCTTTCTAGTTTCGAACATGATTGTTCGATGATGTGCTATTTAGATTTTGGATTTATTTGGATGCGCTTGAGCGTTTGTCACCCTTCATAGAAGATTAGATGAGATGGTACGTATGATAGTGGTATAGTGTAGATTGTGGTAGATACGCACATACACATGCTGTTTCGATTCGTTTCATACATTCTATACATTCTACACTTCTCCCTGCTTGTTTTCGTTCGTATTTCGATATTGCCATCCTGCTTTGTGTCATGTCTTCGATGACTTTTGCTCTTGTTCTTGGGCTTGGTCTTGGTCTTGCTCCCTCTCCCACTTCTCCCTCACCCTCCGTCTCATACCGCCATGGACACCCTTGCCCCAGACCTCAATCGTCTCACCCTCAATCTCCCTCTTCTCACCCCACGCTTCAATCCCCTCATTCGTGTCGCCAGTATATTCTCCAATAACAACTTTCTTCTCCCGCATGCCCCGTTCCCTGCGCCTGCTCTCGTCCACTTTCCTCAGATACGCGCTGTACACAACCACCTCCGCAACACCCACAACAACCGCAGCACCCAATGACACGAGTACACGTACACCGGCGTTCGGCCACCATCTCGTAAGATGGAATGCGACACCAGCACACATGACAATGCTGAGCAGGATGTTGAGGACTAGACTTGGGCTGATGTCGTCTTTTTCTTCGGGTTGTCCTGCTTCGACGCCTTGTGCTTGTGCTGAGATTTCTTCGTGCTGTTGGATCATGCGTTGGTAGGTTTTGTGGTCTTCGGCTTCGCGGAGTTTGGCCATGAGAGCTTTGTATTCTGGGGTCGGTGTGGGGCGGGGTGGTGGGGGTTGGTGGTATGGTTTTGTGCCACGGAGGAGGGTGTTTAGGGTGTAGGTGGTGTGTTTTGAGAGGGTGATTAGGGTTGTGTGTGGGATTGGGGTGTCGGTGGAGGTTGGGAGGGGTGGGGAGGTGGTTGTTCTGAGGGAGGAGGAGGGGGGGAGGAGGGAGACGGCGTGGAGAATCGTGGGGGTTGTCGTTAGGAGGACCATATTCGTGGTGGGATCGGTGTAAATGAGATGTGGGAGGTGGTGGTGTTGGTTCTGGTCGAGTTAGGGCTGCGCTTGTGCAGGACTTGCGTTGTCTTGAAGAGATGGATGACAGGTGACGATGACAAGACAAGATATGGAAGAAGTCTTTGTCTATTGCGCGTGGTTGCCTCTCTGTAAGGTTAGGGTGGTGAAGAAGCAAGAAGATCGAGACTCGAACGGACGGCGCGTGCTCTACGAGGCTTCACGATGGGGTAGTCAAATAGCATAAGGATGCGTTAATTTCTCACCAGATCGACTGGCTTTGCTCGTACAATATCGATTCGAGTCATAGAGTGTCCGCTATTCATGTGCGATATCTATTCTGTAGTAGGTGCAGACTCAACATTAATGTGATTTCCAACTGTCGTCATTTCCGCATAATTTATTGGACCAAAGTTGCGGGACCAACTGGTTGCAAACCTTCCCCATTAACAATTGCATTAACCACAAATTAATCGCGTCCTATATCGTCGCATCTTCACTTCTCGGCGTACAGCCGGTTTCGATAGAAAAGAGTAGTCACGCGTGTCACTATGCAAGCGTGCGAAACTCGCAATCGTGCCTGCCCGAATTCAATTTGCGCCGGCATTGGCAGTGACCAAGAGGAAGAAATTGGTTGCACATCTTGACCCTCAGGCTGGCCAAGTATACGAACTTGAGAAATACTGTCATCTCTGCTAATGGCGAAACTTTCCAAGGGCAAGACGAAACCTGCCTCTTCAGATACCCGTGCTCTGAGCAACTCGCCATGGAACCCACCAGTCAAGACCTCCAATGCACAGACAAGTTCCCAAAAGTCAATGCCTCCACCACAAACCCGACCACAACGACCCTCGGATAACTCTAGTACTCCACTCCTACAGCGGAATGGGATAGCTGAGCACAAAAATCTGTCGTCGGGAAAGACGAGAAAGCGAAAGAGATCAAGGCGCAAGAACGGTCGCGATTCGGTTAGCGAGCGCACGACCAGTGTCAGTGGTGACACTTCGACCACGACTGATAGTCCAGCAATTGTTAGGAAAGACAACGTGCATAATGAGCAGGCAACAAACGATGCCGGCAGAAGTGGAATTGCAGACCTGAAGGCTAAGCTTAAGAGTGCGCAGTATGGGCAGCAGGAGCAGCAAGTCGAGCGCGGCGAGGCATTGCAACGTGGAGCCCTACAAGCAGAAATTACACAACCCGCATTGAAAGCTGATCCGGACATGAATCAGCAAGGGAACGGCACAAATGGCAGGACGACGGAAATAGCCAACGGTCGAGCTGATGATGAGACAACTACCAGTGCGAATCGCTCTGGAGCTGATGTCGAGGAACGGCAGTTGACAGTAAGCGTTATGCCCACGATTTCGGCAGAGCAGCAAGAGGTCTTTCAAAAGGAGCCTGAGCTGTTCCACGTCTATGCCAGTGCCAGCTCCGACTCAGAATCTGAGCACGACCAGCAGGAGAAAAGGAATACGAAACGCGGAAGAGCCGCTGATTACAGTGCTAGCCCGCAGCCCGGGAGGCCAACATCCTCCGAACTAGAGTCAGACGCCAGCGATCGAGACACATCTGCGGTATCAGCAACGATAAAGCCGACAGGCTCAATCGCTATCGACAAACCTAAGATTATCTCTGATGTTGTCATACCTGCTTCTCAGCAGATCAGTAACGGACGGTTTGCATGTCCTTTCAAGGACTTACACAGCTGCGATAGGACCTTTGCCGACTCCAAAGGTGCTAAGCGGCATGCGACTGTGCACGTGGATGTTGATAGATACAAATGCCACATCTGTGATAAAGGACTTACAAGGGAAGACACTTACCAAAAACACCTTAAAGGACATGAAAAAGGCACCATCCGGCCTGGCAAGAAAGCGGAGCCCGCCGAACTATCTGACACGAACGCTCAGTTGGATGTAACAACGAACGAAGGTATTCTACCAGCTACCAGTAATGCAGTTCTCCACGCTCTCGATGATACTACGGTGCCCCAGAACACGCTGGAAGACGGTGTTCTGAAGCAAGACGTGCCGAAAGAACCAGAAGCGGAGGACGAAGATGTTGATATGCATGATGTGGCTGTAACGGATGCAGAAGAAGAGACCGAATCTGATGAGAGCGATGGTGAAGATGAAACCCCGAACGACAAAGTCGTGGAAGATATTGTCCAGTCAGATAGTGAGGGATTGACAGAGAGTGATGGTGACGAGGAGAAAGTAGCAAGTGCCGCAGATTCTATGTCGAGCCCATCTCCTACCGAATCCTCATCTGTCGTCCCTGCCACTCCTCCTGTCACAGCAGGGCTCAAACGAAAACGAGAGTCATTGTCCTCACGATCGCCACTTCGGAACTCTCCGAAAGCTCGAAAGCGCTTGCGACAAGAAGCCCCTTCGCAGTCACCTATACCGGTTCCTGTAAAGGAAACAGTAGTTGACGAAGCAGATGAAACTGACCTTGAAGAAAAGGATGTCGAATCAGACTCGGCATCTTCGGCCTCGGTATCGCACATCGCTGAGTCTGATGATGTTGATATGGAGCTTGCGGACAAAGTCACAAAGCCGAGTTCGGTAGATGACACAGAGCCCAGTTCTGAGGAGGAGGATGGAAATGTTGAAACACCAGCAGTTCGACATCAAATGTCAAGCTCCGAGGAGGAAGACCAGGAGAGAAAGCGCTCACCTGTGAAAGCAAAAGTAAAAAGACAAAGCTCTGGGTCTGCTGCCACAGCCAAGCCAGTCAAGGTGATCATACCCCGAAACGGAACCCTCGATGATTATGTTGAGCGTTCAAAAACCAGATCCGAATCAGCTGACAGTGTACCACGGCAGAACACCAAGTCTGGGAAGCTGCGCGCCAAGAATGACAAGCGTCCACGTCGTGTACGTTCGAAGAAGTCACCCTCAGCAGCTGACGAATCAGAAAATGAGAATTCCGAAGTCGAAGATGGTGTTGAACATAAGACCAGCTCCGAAGATCGTCCAAAAGCGACCACAGTAGCTCGACGAACATCAAGTACGCGCACAAAGAAGCAACAAGACGTGAGAAGAGTTTCAAAGAAGCCTTTGCAGTCCACAGAGATCGCTAGCACAGACGATGATGACGATCAGAATGAAGACAGGGCAAGTGGTGAGACTTCACACGAAGATCAGCAAGACTCAAATTCAGATCTTGAAGACCAACCCAAACCAGAGAAACAATCTAAGAAACAACTGAAGCGAGTTAGTGAAGCAGGCAGTCGGGCCAAAGGGTCCCGGAGTGCTGCGACTGGTAGATTCACAGACGAAGAGATCGCCGTTCTGCACGCTTGGCGTGACGGCTTCTGCGAGCTGCACCAGATGAGTCACCATGAGTTCAACGAAATGATGACTGCCACTATTTCTAAAGACACTAAAGGATTTAGGGCCTATGAGAAGTTCATGTCTAAACGGGACTTCTTGAATGAATACTATGAACAGCTACCCAATCGCAATAGACGCGCTATGACACGATTTCGAGAACGACACTTCCAGAATGTCGAGAAATCAGGGTGGGCGTCGGATGATGATGACGAGCTCGAAAGACTGGTCAAGGAGCTTGGCAATAAGTGGGTCGAGATTGGTCAACTGATGGGACGAACACAAGACTCTGTCCATCAGAGGTGGCGTCACAAGCTCAACTACGGTGTACAAAGAGCTGCGGGTGATTGGACACCAGACGAACTGGATAAGCTTGAACAAGAGGTGCTGGCCATGGCAGAAAAGCAGGGAAAAGATACTGATGATAGCGAC
>Ga0115846_100465_pt1 | contig 21458 bp, 22 predicted proteins | sample InSIn5gowninarea_2_FD_83860 | JGI IMG/M metagenome (GOLD analysis project Ga0115846, IMG submission 83860) | reverse complement strand
TTGGAGGGGATTGGAGCGAGTGGATTTACCAGGGCTTGTCTGTATTAGTAGTTGGTTGTCCATGTGCCCTTGTCGTGTCAACTCCTGTCTCCGTTGTAACCGCTATTGGGAATGCTGCAAAGAATGGAGTACTTATCAAAGGAGGAATCCATTTAGAAGAGGCGGGCTCTCTAAAGGTTATCGCTTTTGATAAAACAGGGACACTTACAAGAGGTGTACCTACTGTAACGGACATTGTTCCCTCTGAATGTAACGAAAATGAGCTATTAACCATTACCGCAGCTATGGAAAAAGGGTCACAGCACCCACTTGCTTCGGCTATTTTGAAAAAGGCAGAAGCGCTAAAATTACATTATCATGAAGTCACTGTTGAGGATTTCCAATCAATCACAGGTAAAGGAATTAAAGGGAACATCAATTTACAGCAGTATTTGGTGGGAAGTCCGAAATGGTTTCAGGAATTACTTCCTAGTAGCATCAACCAATCTATTACAGATGAGATTACGAATCTTCAAGCAGCAGGCAAAACCGTCATGGTTCTTGGAAATAACAAGGAAGTGATAGGACTAATAGCAGTAGCAGACCAGGTGAGAAAATCATCGAAAAAGGTTATTCAGAAGCTGCATCAGCTCGGAATTGAAAGGACAGTAATGCTTACTGGTGACAATGAAAAAACGGCACAGGCTATAGGAAAAGAAGTAGGGGTTTCTGAGATTAAATCTGACCTGCTCCCAGAGGATAAGTTAAGCTTCATTAAGGAGCTGCGAGAAAGGTATCAGAATGTGGCAATGGTAGGAGATGGTGTTAATGACGCACCTGCACTCGCAGCCTCAACTGTTGGAGTAGCGATGGGTGGCGCCGGAACGGATACAGCTTTAGAAACAGCAGATATTGCATTAATGTCTGATGACTTAGCGAAACTTCCATATACGATAAAGCTTAGTCGAAAAGCGTTAATAACCATAAAACAAAATATCACCTTTTCTTTAGTGGTTAAAGCAATTGCTCTTCTTTTAGTAGTTCCTGGCTGGCTAACGCTCTGGATCGCCATATTTGCTGATATGGGGGCAACCTTACTTGTCACGTTAAACAGTTTGAGGTTATTAAGAGTGAAAGAATAATATGCTTGAGCAAAGCACTCAAATCCGACAATTTGGGTGCTTTTGTGTGTCCAGCACCTTTTATCCGACAAGATTCCCCAGGAAATATTGAACAAAGTGTGAAAAATGTCATATAGAAAGCAAAAAAATGGATAATTATGCTAATCTGGTGATATTGGATATTTTTTCATTTTTAATAGTTCTTTCATCATGACTTCAACTTCATAACTAGTAGTCCAAAAGAGGTGATTGTTATGCTCCAATCAATCCTATCAAATATTTCTATTGTGTTGCTGATGCATTTGGTCATGAGTATGCTATTAAATATGCGAAAAGAGCTTTCAGAACGGACCATTCAATTAGCCATGATCCTTTTAGTTTCAAGCTCAGTCATCGTCATGTTTTATCTTCCCATCAATTTTGATGGCTATAAATTAGATATGAGGTTTATTCCCCTTGTTTTTTTAGCATACATATGGGGATGGAAGTATGCTCTCCCGACTTTGGTGATTGCTTCTCTTTGGAGGCTGGTGATGGGAGGGGACGGTGCTATCCCTGGCATAATATTTGGCATGGTAGGACCGACTCTTTTAGCCTTGATTTTTCACTCTCGTTCAAAGCTTCATGGCAGGTATATTGAGAAATTACTCTTGATTACTCTATGTTGGTTTGTTAGTGACTTTCCAATTATTTTTATCATGCCAAATGGGTATGAAATATTTAAAGATATATCCTTCATTCGCTCTTCTACTTTTATTATTACAGCAGTTATCCTATATACTTTTATTGTTCTTGAAAGACAGCGCAGTACCTTGAATGAGCAGTTACAAAGATTAGCTAGGGAAGACTCGTTAACCAAGCTCTTAAATAAAAGAGGTTTTTATGAAATCATCAACGAAAAAGTGAAAAATAAACAATCCAAACATTACATGGCAATGATGGATATCGACCACTTTAAGCATCTTAATGATACATATGGTCATATCATTGGGGATCACGTTCTTGTTCAAGTGGCAAAGATATTAAAGCAATATGGAAATAAGGATTTGAAAATCGGGCGATACGGTGGAGAAGAGTTCATTATATACATAGGAAATTTGAGCTTTGAACAAGCCAAACAAACGCTAGAAGATATCAGACAGGAAATCAAAAACAGCGGATTTCGATTTGAACAAGGGAAAATAAATGTAACCGTATCGATTGGCCTAGCTGAGCTTGAACCGCATTCTCCAATACTTCAAACAGTAAATCAAGCGGATAAATATTTGTATGCAGCTAAGAAAAATGGAAGAGACAGGGTTGTAACTTCCCAAGATTTATCCATAGTAAAATACTCTTAATAACTCCATCTTAGTTAGGTTACATTATGATCACTAACTAATGAAGGAGTTTTTTTATGGCTTGTTGGAATGAATTCGACACCCTAAAAAAGGTTTTGGTTTGTGAGCCGCGTTTTCTCTTGAAGACAAAAGTAAGAGAAGTTAGTATTGATATGGCGTTAAAGCAACACGGGCATTTTATTTCAACCCTAGAGGACCATGGTGTTGATGTGATAAAACTACCACCCTTGCCGCAGTTTCCAGAACAGGTTTTTACACGGGATATTGGTTTTTTATTGGGACAGCATATGCTTGTTTCAAAGATGGCCAACTACGTAAGGCAAGGGGAAGAAAAAGCCTTTAAACAATGGCTAGAGAAAGAGGGCGTTCCTTTCCAAGCTTTCAATCAAGGGACAATTGAAGGTGGAGATATCCTGATCGATGGGAATACAATTTTTGTAGGCTTAAGCAATAGAACAAATATGGAAGCCGTTCAACAACTGAAGACTATACTTCCTGAATTTGAAATAATCGAAATCCCTTTTACTGACTCTTATCTTCATCTAGACTGTGTCTTTAATATCATTTCTCCTACGGAGGCAATTATTTTTCCTGAAGAGGTTCATGGAAAAAAAGTGCAGCAGTTGAAACGTCGATACGACTTAATTGAGGTAACAAGAGAGGAACAGGCAACACTTGCGACGAATGTACTGTCAATAGGAGAAAAAAGAATAATCAGCCTGCCAATTAATAAAGAACTGAATTCAGAGTTACGTAAGAGAGGATACGAGGTAATCGAGGTTGATATTACAGAAATCATAAAATTTGAAGGGTCTTTTCGGTGCTGCACACTTCCGCTCTTTAGAGTATAGAAGGATGAGAGAAAGGGGAAATTAATAAAAAAACAGTAAAGGTTTTGTATATCTTGATTGGACTATTAATTGCAATAGTAGTATTGAATGTACTAGCAATAAAGATGAATCAGCTTACTCCTAACCAAACCTTACATATATGGACATTTACAATAGCCCTCCAATTGGCGTTTGATACAATAATAGAATTTAAATATTATGGTTATTGGTATTTTTCAAAGGCGGTGGATTGGCCGGGGCTTCTTCCCCATACCATCCTAATTCCACCAGTTAATGTGTTATTCTTAAGCCTTTTCCCTTTTAAGAAACCACGTAAAAAGCAAGTATATTATGTACTCATTTGGACCATCTCCATTCTCATTTACGAGGCCATATCCCTTTTGCCTGAGCCATTAGGGTATTTTCATTACGGATGGTGGACGTTATGGCATTCAGCGGCAATTGATCCTGTCTTATTTTGTGTATTACTAGGTTATTATAAATGGGTGTTAAAGCTCGAAAAGATATCTGTTCATGGCGAAGTAACACGGCCAAAATAAAAAGGGATCCAGCTTTCGGATCCCTAAAAATGTTTATCTCCTAGAATAACCAAAAAGTAAATAAGCATGGTAATGAACCCAAAAGGCACCCCGAACTTTGCCCACTCCGAGCTTGTAATTCTAAGCTTACCTGATGAGATGATATTTGGGATATTTCCTGGTATGAGCATGCCTCCACTTATGATTAACCCAAGTAATATCGCCTTAATTGTCTGATGGGTCATGGACGGACTGATTTCAGCTGCTGCAAGCGTAGCGTTGTCGAGCACTGCCGAAATCATATTAATCCAATACAGTACATTCTCGTGAAGACCTAGAATATACGTATTAATAAATGGTTCAAATCCAGCACCGAGCAGTGTTAACCCCATGACAAATAAATAAATCTTCCCTGTTCGAAATACAATTTCTTGATAGGTTTCTGTATCATTATCAGCTGTAATTCGTGTCTTCTTAAAACGAGGAGGAATAAATAAAGCTGCTACAATCCCCATCATGATAATCCCCAAGACGACTTCACGACCAATAAGCTTTGATAGAAAGAATACATCCTCGTTTAATTTACTGACAATAATGGTGGATAGTGGCTCCCCGATGGGTGTTAAAGCTGCCCCTAATCCAATGGAAAAGCAAGCAATTATCACTAGCCGAACTTCAGAAGACCTTTCTAATCGAATCACTGATACAATTATAACTAATACAAGAGAGGCAATAATGGCAGTGATAATACTCGATAATAAACCAAGGATGATGACAACAAGGGCAAAAAAAAGTGGATAAGGAATTGTTTCACTAATTCTCCTGACGGATTTCTCTAAGGGGACTTTTAACCATTTGAAAAGCAACCCGGCAATCAATACCGCTATGGTTATTTTTATAGGGTCGATTAAGGCTTTTGTTAATAAGGAAGCATCAAGGATTCCGCTTACCCATGCAGCACTAATCCCCATGATAAATAGAAAGATTTCTAAATTTCGTTCTACTAGCTTTACAGAAAAGGGAAGAAAAAGCACTAATAGTAAGATGTAAATTAATCCTGTCATATGGTCAACCTTTCTATTATTTTTGTAGTTTTCCTATCGAGCTGTGTAATGAAGGTATTCTCCTCAATCCATAATTTGAATTCGAGAGCAGCTCTTAGAAGTTCTGAGATTAACTAATCCTAAAATGATACATATGCTTGTCTAGAAAAAATATGTCTTGTTTGTTTAATTGGAGAGGGTGTCCTGTAAGGAGGATTTTTTTAGGATTCAAAGAATAGATGAATAAAAGAGGAAGGGGCTATGGTGATGGCAAAGGAATCTATTTTGGTAGTGGAAGATGAAGAAAAAATTCTACGCTTGTTAGAACTTGAGTTAGAGTATGAAGGCTATCAGGTAACGAAGGCGGAAAATGGGATTGACGCTTTGGAATTATTTCGAAGTCGGGAGTGGGATTTAATCCTGCTTGATATTATGATCCCGGGGATTAGCGGCATTGAAGTATTAAGAAGAATTCGAGTGAATGACATCCAAACTCCTGTCATCCTGTTAACGGCTAAAGGGTCTGTTGAGGACAAAGTATCAGGGCTTGATCTCGGTGCAAATGACTATATCACGAAGCCTTTTCAGATAGAAGAACTATTAGCAAGGATTCGTGCTACCCTTCGTATGAACTCATTTAAAGCAAAAAATGCAGAAGAGGAAGAATGGATCGGGCTTGCAGATTTAAAAGTAAATGAAAAGACAAGGGAAATTGTGAGGGGTGACGAAAAAATTGAACTAACGCCTAGAGAGTTTGATTTGCTAGTTTATCTTCTGAAAAATAAGAGACAGGTATTAAATAGGGACCAAATAGTAGAAGCTGTTTGGGGCTATGATTATTACGGAGATACAAATGTTGTAGACGTGTATATTCGCTACATACGCAAGAAGGTTGATTTGCCAAATCATAAACCACTAATACATACAGTTCGTGGCGTAGGCTATGTGATGAAGGAGTAAATATGAAACTTCGTAATAGAATAAATCTTTATACTGTCGTTCTTTTTATTGCCTTATTTATTTTTATGAATATGGTTGTCTATTTTTTGTTTAGCCGTTTAACGATAAACAGTGAACTTGAACAAACATATGCTGAGACAGAAATGATTGTCCAAGGGGTCAATGAAGCAATTCCTGATGTCCCTGCTGATGTATTGTTGCGTTCCTATGTGCCAATCAACGGAATGATTCGCATTGTGACTGAGGATGGTAAAGGAACCTCAACCGTTACTTCTCCAAATGAACAGGAATTAACACAAAGGAAAGTAAGCTTTCATGAGAATGAATTAACAGAGAGGGTTGCGTACAATGGGAGAAGCTATTCCTTTGTATCCATCCCTGTTATATGGAGTGATGGACAGGTAGTTAATCTGCAAATCACGAAAAGCTTAGAACCTGTGGTTGAGAATTTAAGAATTCTTCAGATTGTCCTCCTTATCGTAACGATAGTCGCCACCATTCCAGTTATCATATCCAGTCGGGTGTTGAGTCAAGTGATTACGACCCCGATTACTTCGATGATAGAAACAATGAAAGATATAAGAATAAGTGGACGATTTCAACGGATTCATTTGCAAGGGAATCAGAAAGATGAATTAGCAGAAATGGGTACGACCTTCAATCATATGATTGAGATCCTTGAGTCCAATTCGCAAAAACAGGAACAATTTGTTTCAAACGCTTCCCATGAATTAAAAACACCTTTGACCGTCATCGAAAGCTACGCAAGTCTATTGAAGCGGAGAGGGAAAGAGGAGCCGAAGATATTTGAGGAATCGGTAGAGGCTATTCATTCTGAGGCAATTCGAATGAGAGAAATGACGGAGCAGCTCTTAATGCTGGCAAGGCCAAATGAAAAATGGTCGGTCAAAAAAGAGCCGATTAATTTGACGGGGCTTACCGAGCACCTAATCATCTCTTTTCAAAAAGCTTATGACCGCAAAGTTGAAATTCTGATTGAAAAAGACCTTGTGATTGAGTCAGATAAACAAATATTAAAAGAACTTCTATACATCTTTTTGGATAATGCTAGAAAGTACAGCAGTGAGGAAATAGTCGTTTCGATTGGGGAGGAGAATGACACCCCTTATATCAAAATTAAAGATAAAGGAATTGGAATTCCGAAAGAGGACCTGCCAAAAGTTTTCGATCGTTTTTATAGAGTAGATAAAGCAAGAACACGAAAAAACGGCGGAACAGGCCTTGGGTTGGCGTTAGCAAAGGAATTAGCAGATATTATCAATGTTCAAATAAAATTGGAAAGCTTAGAGGGGACAGGGACAACTGTCACGATTATTTTTAATTAGGTATAAAAAGGTCTCCCTTTCTAATCAATTTCTCATTTTTGCTTATTATAATGGAGGAAAACCTTTCAGGGGTGTAAAATGAACAAAAAATATTGGATGATTGGCGTATTTTTGATTATTATCATTTTGTTCTTTGGTGGTCAACAGTGGTTCAAGGCAAACATGGCAGCTGCTATCACAAAGGAACGGGCTCAACAAATTGTGGAAAAAAAGTATGCAGGTGAAATCCTCAATCTAGAGAAAAAGAATCAACAATTTATTGTTGATGTAAAAAGAGAAACAGGAACTTACCGAGTACTTTTAGATGAAAAGAGCGGAGAAGTCTTATCTGTAAAAAGAACAGATGAATATGAAACAGATGAAGCGACGGTCCATTTAACTGAAGAAGAAGTAAAAAAAGCACTCTTGGAGCAGGAACCTGGTACGGTGAAATCCATTAAGCAAATAAAACAGGGAGAAACCGTTGTTTATGAAGCGATAATGGAAGAGAACCAACAACAGCAAAAGGTAATCATCAACGGAACATCAGGGGAAATCATGGAGAAAAAGCCAATTAAGGTAGAGGAAACGACAAAAAGACTGACAGAGAAAGAAGCCTCAGATATTGCCTTAAAACAGGTACCAGGTGTTATTGATGATGTTGACACAGAGAGCATCGGTGGAATGGTCTATTATTTAGTTGAGATTGAAGTTGATGAGGAAAATGAGGCTGTAGTCGCCATCAACTCTATAACGGGCGAAATCAAATCAGTCACGTGGGATGGCGAAGATGAGTAAAGGCTCTTTTCTCAAACATTGTTGCTTATGGACAAAAATAAAGTGATAAATCGTTGGTATATGCATTATTTTATTAAAAAACAGCGAAAAGAGCTGCTCACTTTATGCGTATGGTACGTCCAGTATGAAACGGAATGGCTGGGACTAGAGCCATTCCAAAACCACAATACGTACGAAAATAACCTGAGTAAAATTAATTTGTTTCTCATCAATTTCTAATGTTGTTTTCTCTTTATTCTCATTTTCGAGGTCTATATTGAAGATGTAAACAAAACAAAGGAGGAAACAAAAAATGAAAAAGAAGCTTATGATTGGAACACTTATTGGAGCAGTAGTCTTAGGTGGAGCAGTAGCAGTTGGTGCAAATAACTCTGATGATGCTGCAAAAGAAATTAAGAAAGAAATGATTTCTATCGATAAAGCAGAATCTGTTGCTCTTAAAGAGATAAATGGAAAAGTAGAAGATGTTGAATTAGAAAGAGAACATCAACGCATGGTCTATAAGATAGATATCGATGATAAGAGCTTTGATGACGATGATAGAGAAGTTTATGTAGATGCTTATACAGCTGAAGTTCTTGGTGTTGAAGACGATGATGAAGATGATTCTTACAAGAAGAGCGGGCAAAAATCAGCTACCAACTCAACTGCTACTAACAAAAATGAAATCTCCCAGGATGAAGCTGTAAAAATTGCAGAAAAGGCCGTTAATGGAAAAGTTCACAAGATTGAGAAGGAATATGATGATGGTCGTATCAAGTATGAATTTGAATTACACTCTGATAAAGGCGAAGTAGATGTAGAAATAGATTCCTTAACAGGCGACATTCTTGAAATGGATTATGATGATTAATATATTCGCGTTTTAGAGAGAGCATTGAGGATACCTCGATGCTCTTTTGCATTTTATGAATGCAAAGCATAATAGGCATTATTCGCATCCTCTTCTTTAACAAAAATCTCGTAGTGTCTTTGGCGATTTCCTCCGAAGGGAGTGGTGGTTAGATTAAAAGAAGATTTCGTTTTGTATCGGATTCCTGCCTGCTTCAGCTTTCCAACTACACGAAAATAACTTTCATCATCAAGAGCCGAATAGACCGAAGTCCATCCTTTTTCGGAAAATATCTCAACAACACCATAAACGAGCAACACCGGGACAAACATGATTAAGAAAGCAACCCAAACACTAATTTTCAACCACCTCACATGGGGAAATTTACCTCTATTTTACCATTTTTATGCAAATTTTGTTCTAAATATTTTTTTCGTTTTCGAACATGAAAAGTGACAGAAATGAAAACACTATAAAAGGCGATTGCGTATATAAGCATATTATTATATATTAATTTTAGTAGAGGTGATGTGAATGGGGAAAATAAACGACATCGAACAAGCTGCAGGTCTTTTAAAATTATTGGGAGACAGAACGAGGCTTACGATGCTGCGAATCCTACTAGAACAGGATTGTTGTGTTTGTGAATTTGTTGAGATATTTCAAGCAAGTCAGCCAGCCATAAGTCAGCATTTGCGTAAACTTCGGGATGTGGGACTTGTGAAAGAAACCAGGAGAGGTCAATGGATGATGTATTCATTAAATCAACAGTATAAACATATTAGCTATGTTCGTATGTTATTAGAAGGACTGCCGAGTCAAAATGAGAAATTACTAGAACTTGAAAAACAAGGGAAGAGAATCTCTTGTGATTAATTTTTTTTAAAGACGGAGGTATTATATTTTGTCATTTTCAATTATAGCAGCTATATTAATCTTCCATGTAACGCTCACATTGGTTATATGGCAGCCTAAAGGGTTGGGCATAGGCTGGACTGCCTGTGGTGGAGCCATTATTGCCTTACTACTTCAGGTTGTTTCCTTTGAAGATGTTATTGATGTTACAGGAATTGTTTGGAATGCTACTTTAGCTTTCATTGCTATCATTATTATTTCACTGATTTTAGATGAGATTGGATTTTTTGAATGGTCTGCCTTACATATGGCACGTGCGGCAGGTGGTAGCGGAGTGAAAATGTTTATTTTCGTGTCTTTGCTTGGTGCAGCAGTAGCCGCGCTATTCGCCAATGATGGGGCAGCGTTAATATTGACGCCGATTGTGTTAGCTATGGTTCGGAATTTACAATTCAATGAAAAAATGGTATTTCCATTTATCATTGCAAGTGGATTTATTGCGGATACAACATCCTTACCATTAGTTGTCAGTAACCTTGTAAATATTGTTTCTGCTGACTTTTTTGGTATCGGATTTGCTGAATTTGCCGCACACATGATTATCCCGAACTTCTTTTCATTGGGGGCAAGTATTCTCGTTTTATTCCTTTATTTCAGAAAAAGTATCCCAAGGAAATATGACCTTGTTCATCTGAAGAAACCAGCCGAAGCGATTAAGGATGCTAAAATGTTTCACTTATCATGGCTCGTTTTAGGAATATTATTAATTGGTTATTTCGTGAGTGAATTTGTAGGAATTCCTGTTTCCTTTATTGCGGGGATAATTGCCATCTTCTTTTTACTTATGGCTAGAAGAAGCCCGGCTGTCCAAACAAGAACAGTTATCAAAGGAGCACCTTGGAATATTGTGTTCTTCTCCATCGGAATGTATGTGGTTGTGTATGGTTTACGAAATGTAGGCTTAACAAGTTTACTAGCAGATGTCATTCAACAGGCTGCCGACCAAGGGTTGTTTACAGCAACGATGGCCATGGGCTTCATAGCAGCCATTCTGTCCTCTGTCATGAACAACATGCCAACGGTTATGATTGATGCCTTAGCGATTGCAGAGACGAACACTTCTGGAGTGATACGCGAAGCGCTTGTATATGCTAACGTTATTGGGTCTGATTTAGGACCGAAAATAACGCCTATCGGCTCCCTTGCTACATTGCTTTGGCTGCATGTGTTGTCCCTCAAGGGAGTCAAAATAACATGGGGTATTTATTTTAAAACAGGGATTATTCTTACGATCCCGACATTGTTTATTACGTTGTTAGGCCTATATTTGTGGCTATTAATTGTATAAAGGAGCTGACTTTATGTCTAAAAAAACAATATATTTTCTATGTACAGGTAACTCTTGCCGAAGCCAAATGGCTGAAGGATGGGGAAAGAAGTATTTAAGCGATGAGTGGGAAGTGAAAAGTGCAGGAATAGAGGCACACGGGCTAAACCCAAATGCTGTAAGAGCTATGAATGAAGCAGGCGTTAATATTTCTAATCAAACTTCAGATGTCATTGACACAGAAATATTAAACAATGCTGATTTAGTTGTGACACTTTGCGGTCATGCAGCAGACAATTGCCCTGTGACGCCTCCTCATGTAAAGCGTGTCCACTGGGGATTTGATGACCCTGCAAAGGCGGAAGGAACGGATGAAGAAAAGTGGTCCGTGTTTACTCGAGTTAGAGATGATATCGGTGATAGAATTAAAAAATTTGCTGAAACAGGCAAGTAAAAAAATTGGGAGATGAACAAATGCCAAAGCTAGAAGTTTATGATCCAGCTATGTGTTGCCCTACAGGGGTTTGTGGACCAAGTGTCGACCCAGAACTAGCACGTGTGGCCTCTGCACTATTTTTGCTAGAAGGGAAAGGCTTTTCTATTCAAAGATATAACCTAGGAAGCGAACCAGATGCGTTTGTTACAAACGGTGTGGTGAATCAATTACTCAACGAAACCGGTGTAGATGTATTGCCAATATCGATAATAGACGGTCAAGTCGTGAAGAAAGGCAACTATCCCACTAATGAAGAACTTGCAGAATGGTTCAAGGTAGATAAGTCACAGCTTGAAGTAAAGAAAAAAGAGAATAGCTTGTTATAAGGAAAGAGGCGCTTATCATGTTTCCCTTATTTAAACCAGAAGACAATGTGAATACTCCCTATTTGTTTTTTACAGGAAAGGGTGGGGTCGGAAAGACCTCCGCTGCGAGTGCGGTTGCGATCTTTTTAGCCAACAGTGGAAAAAAGGTTCTGATTGTATCCACCGATCCAGCTTCCAATCTTCAGGATGTATTTGAAACGGAACTTACCAATGTAATTCAAGAAATACCTACTGTAAATAGGTTGTTTGCTTGCAATCTTGACCCAGAAGAAGCAGCAAGAGCTTACAAGGAAAAAGTAGTAGGACCGTATCGTGGTAAGCTTCCAGCTAGCGTCTTAGAATCAATGGAAGAGCAATTATCAGGAGCTTGTTCGGTAGAAATAGCTGCATTTGATGAATTCACGAATCTTCTCGTAAATCCAGAAATTCGAGCGACATATGACCATATTATTTTTGATACGGCTCCGACCGGACATACATTAAGGTTATTACAGCTTCCTACGGCATGGTCAGACTTTTTAAATGAAAGTACCCATGGGGCAAGCTGTCTAGGTCCACTATCAGGGTTAGGTGAGAAAAAGGACCAATATGCGAAATCAGTAAAAGCATTGTCTGACCCTGAGCAAACTACTCTAGTCTTGGTTTCTCGGCCAGATAGTTCATCTTTACTGGAAGCAGAGCGTGCTTCTAAAGAGCTGGGTGATATTGGTGTTCAGAATCAGCTTTTGTTGATAAACGGAGTTCTTCAGTCTGTAAAAAAGGATGATTCAGTTTCTCTTGCCTTTTACCGAAAGCAGCAGCATGCACTACAGAAAATTCCGGCTGGTTTACGAGAGATGCGAACGTTTGAAACTCCATTAGTCTCTTTTTCACTTACAGGTACTAAAGCTCTCGGAGATTTATTTGAAATACAATCTGAAGTTCAAATTGGCTTATTGAATGAAACGCCGTTATCGGTAGACCTCCCACCATTACAGGAATTGATTGACGACCTTGACCAAAAAGGGACTCGAGTTATTTTTACAATGGGTAAGGGCGGTGTTGGAAAAACAACAGTGGCATCTGCCATTGCAGTCGGTTTAGTGAAAAAAGGACATAAGGTTCATTTAACGACAACAGACCCGGCAGCCCATTTATCTACGATTTTTTATGGAGAAAAAGCTTTTGAACACTTAACAATTAGCAGGATCGATCCAAAAGTGGAAGTGGAAAATTATCGCCAAGTGGTGTTAAGCAAGGTTTCTTCCGAACTAGATGAGGATGCTATTGCTTATATTAAGGAGGATTTAGAATCCCCCTGTACGGAGGAGATTGCAATTTTCCGAGCTTTCGCTGAGGTTGTGGCGAAGTCTAAGGAAGAAATTGTTGTGATTGATACAGCGCCTACTGGCCATACACTATTACTATTGGATGCTACTCAGTCCTATCATAAGGAACTAGAGCGTTCAACAGGGGAAATCCCTGAAAGTGTTCGAGAACTGCTCCCTCGTCTGCGAAACCAGAAAGAGACTGAGGTAGTAATTGTGACTTTACCGGAAGCGACTCCAGTTTTTGAAGCCAAACGACTCCAAGAGGATTTGAAAAGGGCAGATATCATGCCTAATTGGTGGGTTATTAATCAAAGCTTTCATGCTACGGAAACAACAGACCCTATTTTGAGTGGACGAGCTATTTCAGAAACGAAATGGATCAACATCGTGTCTCAGGATTTAGCCAAGCTAATTGCTGTTATTCCTTGGTTAGAACATGATAAAGTAGATTATACTCAATTAGAACTATTGCTCAAGTAAGAGAGGATGAATAAAATGAACATCACAAATGAAGCGCGCGATATGTTGAAGCAAGTGTTCGAAGAAAAAGGAACACATAACATTCGCGTATATTTTGGAGGCTTTGGCTGAGGAGGCCCACAAGTGGGACTGTCTCTGGAAGAGCCAGAAGAAAATGATAAAATTGAAATGATGAATGAAATAAAAGTAGCAATTGACCCTGATATTGCTCCATATCTAGACGGCCTAACTCTAGACTTTGATAAGCGAGCAAATGGGTTAGTATTACTAGGAAACGAAAGCAATTGTTGTTAGATTTGTTGAAAAACTCACCTTTGTGGTGAGTTTTTTTGTGGTGGGTGAAGACTTAAACCATTTGAAGGAAATGGACGACTAGTTGGTTTCTGTAAAAGCGGTATGAGTTGCGAGTATTTGTCCCGTTTGCGCTGGAATCGGGACAGAGTTTCGATGAAACAGTAGAAATTGTCCCGCAAGCGCCGGAATCGGGACAGAAATTCGATGAAACCGTAGAAATTGTCCCGCAAGCGCCGGAATCGGGACAGAAATTCGATGAAACCGTAAAAATTGTCCCGCAAGCGCCGGAATCGGGACAAAGTTTCGATGAAACCGGAGAAATTGTCCCGTTTGCGCTTGAATCGGGACAAAGTTTCGTCGAAACCGATAAAGTCCGTATAATTGTGTAAAAGAAAAGGGTCACAAATCGTGTTCCGTGATACAATGTTTTTCGACCAAGAAAACCACTTCACGGAGGACACGATTATGACCCAAATTAATATTACTATAAACCTTGAGGATCTTAAAGATAAAGTAGAAAACAGTCTATTGGAATCTCCTGTTAAAGCGTCCCTAACCCTTATTTTGAACTCTTTAATGGAAAAAGAAAGAGATGAGTATATCAATGCCCTACCACATGAAAGAAACGAAGAACGTAATGGCTATCGCAATGGCTATTATTCGCGTGAATTAATCACTGGTGTAGGTGGTTTAAAATTAAGAGTTCCACGCACAAGGGATGGTGAGTTTTCTACCTCAGTCTTTAATAAATATGAGCGCTGGGAACAAGCATTAATTCTTTCCATGATGGAGATGGTTGTTAATGGTGTTTCTACTCGAAAGGTATCCAAAATTGTTGAAGAAATATGCGGTAAAAAGGTTTCAAAATCCTTTGTATCTGAATTAACCAAGGGGCTTGACCCAATTGTTAATGAGTGGCGAAACCGTCCCCTGAATACCTTTTATTATCCGTACATCATCGTTGACGCCATGTATATTAAAGTTCGAGAGAACGATAAAGTGGTTTCCAAGGGTGTCTATTTAGCCTGCGGAGTTAATGACAAAGGCTTCAGAGAAATTATTGGGTTACAGGTAAATCACGCTGAATCCACAGAAAATTGGTCTATATTTTTTGATTACTTAAAGTCAAGAGGGCTTCAATCACCTAAACTAGTCATTTCTGATGCCCATTCTGGCTTAGTAAAATCTATTAAACAATCATTTCTTGGGACCTCATGGCAGCGCTGTACAGTCCACTTCCTACGAAACATCGTGGATGCTTTACCGAAAAAGAATACCCAGGTGGCTCGTGAAGAACTTAAGGATATATTTAAAACATCACAGCTCTCTACGGCACGTGAATTAAAACAACAGTTTGTAGAGAAATATCAAGACCAGAAAGGGTTTCAAAAAGCTATCAAGGTCCTAGATGAAGGCTTCGAAGACGCCATGCAGTATCATTCTCGACCTCTTGTTCATCATAAGCATATCAGGTCAACAAATATGCTAGAACGATTAAACAGGGAAATTAGGAGAAGAGAAAGGGTAATTTCGATATTCCCAAATGACCAATCCGCAATAAGAACAATTGGTTCAGTACTAATGCACATTGAAGAGGGCTGGGTTGGAAAAACCTTTTTAAAGGATGCACACCAAAAATAAACCTAAGGGCCGGTAGGCTCACATTTAATAAATGCTAAAGTACAGTAAATTACCTTAACTAGAGCAGCTGTACAGCTACATTTCTGTATGGTCAAATTAAATAAAATCTTTCAGCAAAATAGCACTAAAGGAAAAAAATAACAAAAAATATTCAGTCAGGGGAGGGGCTCTCCGCCCCTCCCCTGACTGAATATTCAAACATACTGTAACTGCTATATTGGTTGACAATCATTGTATTTCTTTTTACACATAAAAAAGGACTTGACTTCGAAACCGGAGAAATTGTCCCGCAAGTGCCGGAATCGGGACAGAGTTACGTGGAAACCGTAAAAATAGTCCCGCAAACTCTGGAATCGGGACAGATTTTCGATGAAACCAGAAAAATAGTCCCGCAACCCCCGGAATCGGGACAAAAACCCGATGAAACTAGAAAAAGTGTCTCGGAACCTACTAATGAGTAATAGAAAATCAGTGAATGCTATACAAAGGGCTCTTCATAAATTTCATCTAACTTCTTTTTGTTGTAATTGAAAATCATTATCAGTTATAATTGCTTTATTAGTTTAGATTCAGATAAGTGTTGATAAATAAATACGATGATAGGAGCTGTTAGTTGATGTTTGTAACAATGAGGAAACAAATCGTAACAGAGGGAAATTCAGAAAAGATAGTGGAACGTTTTAGTAGGGAAGGGCTTATTGAGAAGCAGCCTGGTTTTATTGATTGTACCGTTATGGTTAAAAAAGTGCGTCGAGGGGATGAAGAAGTTGTTGTCCTCATGCGTTGGGAATCTGAAGACGATTGGAAGAATTGGGAGAAAAGTGATGCTCATATTGCCGGTCATAAGGCGAAGCTTGGTCAACCAAAGCCTGAATATATAATTAGTAGTGAAGGCGGAAAATATGATGTGGTTGCGGTCAAAAAGGCAGTAAAATAGCAGATGCTATCAACCGCTATCAAACTGCTAGCAAGGTGCTATCAAAAAGCTAGCAGCTGCTAGCAGAGCGAAAGCCACGGAACCTGAGGGTTAATCCGGAAAAACAGAAATGTTTAAGAGACGAGTCACTAGGGTATGTAACTAAGAGAGCCATTTGGCATCAAGGCGCTATCAACTGCTAGCAAAGTGCTAGTAAAGTGCTATCAACCTGCTAGCACTCTGCTATCAAAAAGCTAGCAGCTGCTAGCACGATGATAGCAAAAAAAGGAGAGGGCTGCCTTCTCCTTTTTCCAATCTAAATCTTTATTTCATTATATCGTGGTCAACGTAACGCTCGCCGTTAAGTTCACTGATGATGTTGATAGCAACCTTTGCTCCATCACCTGCTGTGATAATGGTGTGCATGCTAACTCCCGCACATGTACCAGCAGCCCAAACGCCATCAATATTTGTTTTTCCGGTTTGGTCTACATCGTAGATTGCTTTGATGCGTGGTTCAGTACCAGGCTTTGTGTTGACACCTGAAGTTTCACCGAGCTCTACTGACATTCCAGTTGCAAGAATAACATGCTTTGCTTGGTATTCTTCTTTGTCTGTCACAACTACTAAGCTATCAGCTTCTTTTTTGATAGAAGTTGCATCAGCTTGAACGATTTCAGCACCGAATTTTGTTGCTTGGCCTTTACCAGCTTCTACTAAATCTGGACCAGAAATAGAAGGCGCACCATAGTGGTTGTCTAACCATGCACGTTTTGTAACACTTTTATCATTGTCTAGAATTAATGTTTTCTTGCCAGCCTTTGCTGTAAAAATACCTGCACTTGCCCCAGCTGGTCCTGCTCCAATAATAACTACATCATACATGTGTAAATGCCTCCTTAAGTGAATGGATATATTTCTATCTTACCAAAATGTTCCGATAATATCTCATTATTTGTTTAAAGGAGCCCCATCAGGGGTAGATAGTGAATCGACTTGGCCAACACTCTTTACTCCTAAAATGTCGAGAATAAATACAAATACTGGGATACCAACGATTAGACCCCAAACACCAAAGAAATGTTCACCGAATATAAGAACAATAAATGTATAAAAAACGGGTAGATTTGTTTTAGAAGACATGAGTTTTGGATTTAAAATATATGCCTCGATTGCGTGTATAATCATAATTACAATTAGAATATACACAACATACATAAGCCCGCCGACAGTGTAGGCAATCGTACATAATGGGACTAGAGAGATAATCACACCAGCGACTGGGATAAGACCTAGGAAAAATACCATTATGGATAAGCCTAGTAATTGAGGGAAATCCATAATCCATAACGCGATAGTCGTAATCCCGCAATTTACAAGAGCGATAATAAATTGGGCTTCAAGCACTTTCCCGAAAGTAAGAACGAACTTTTTCCCGAAAAACTCAATTTCGTTGTAAAAGTCTGCAACTTTACTCTGTTGAAATTTCTTAGTAAATTCAATGAGTTTTTGTTTCTCTAGTAAAAAGAAAAGGCTTAGGATAAGGGATATAAATACTTGAATTCCAATGGCACTGATATCTGTAATAGAATTAACTACGAAATTTACACCTTGTTCAAGGTAGCTAGATATCTCATTTTTTTCGATAATCTCAAAAATATAATTAAATAGCAAATTATCAGGAGGGTTTAGATAAAATACCTGAAGCTGCTTAAATAATTGTGTGATTTCAACTGTAATAACAGGAAGATATTTGACAACTCCATAGGTTAGCAGACCAATTATGGACAAATAAGAAAAGAGAACGGTAAGGTTTCGATTCAAATGAAACCTCCTCGATAAAATCTCCACTAGGCGATCCATCAAGAATGAAAAAATAAAGGTCAAGAGTATAACATTTAACATGCTTTTTAAGGCGATTAATGCAAGAATTATAATTCCGAAAATTATAAATCTTTTTACTACATTCTTATTAAGTAAATGGTTAATATTGTCCATCGTGGTAAATGTGTCCTCCAGTACTAGTGAAATCAACTTGCTACTCTAATATTATCACAAGATGGGGTGTATTTGCGTGGAATAAGGTTTAACAAATGCTAGCAATATCAAGGAAGGGAACATGTTATATAGAATGCAAAATCCAGCCCCTGCATAAGGGCTGGATATGACAATCTGCTACCAAGCTTTTCGATATATTTCAGCTAGCTCCGTAACTAGCGGCAGCTTAGGGTTAGCTGTTGTACATTGATCCTCGAAGGCTCTCTCTGCTAAGAATTCTACTTTACTTTCAAACTCTTTCTTATTCACGCCGTTTGCCTCAATCGTCATAGGGATATAGAGTTCCCCGGCCAATTTGATGATTGCCTGGATTAAACTTTCAACGCCTTCTTCTGTCGAACGTGCAGGTAGTCCAAGAGCTACAGCAATTTCTGCGTACCGTTTATCTGCAATGAATTTCTCGTACTTAGGGAATGATGCAAATTTCTTCGGCTTTGTTGCATTATACCGAATCACATGAGGTAAAAGAATACTATTTGCGCGACCGTGAGCAATATTAAATTCGCCGCCAAGCTTATGCGCTAAGCTGTGATTAATTCCTAGAAATGCATTGGCGAATGCCATTCCGGCTATGGTAGAGGCATTATGCATTTTTTCTCTTGCAACTTCATCACTGCCATTTCGGTATGCTCTTGGCAAGTATTCAAACACAAGCTGAATAGCTTTTATTGCTAATCCGTCGGTATAGTCGTTTGCCATTACGGACACATATGCTTCAATCGCATGTGTTAGTACATCCATACCCGTATCAGCTGTTACATTTTTTGGTACAGTCATAACAAACTGTGGATCCACGATAGCAACGTCTGGAGTTAATTCATAGTCTGCTAAAGGATATTTAATATTTGTCTTTTTATCAGTTATAACTGAGAAGGATGTTACCTCAGAGCCGGTCCCAGATGTAGTAGGGATTGCAACAAACTGAGCTTTGCCTCCTAGCTTTGGATACTTTACCAAACGTTTACGGATATCCAAGAACTTTTGCTTTAATCCGAAGAAATCAACATCTGGATGCTCGTAAAATAACCACATACCTTTGGCAGCATCCATAGGCGAGCCCCCACCAAGTGCAATTATAACGTCAGGCTGGAAGTTTGCCATTAACTCGGCACCCCTCATTACTGTTTCGATGGATGGATCAGGCTCTACCTCAGAGAAGATTTCGCAATGCACATAGTCAGGGCGTTTTCTCAAGTGATAGAGTACCTTATCAACATAGCCAAGCTGCACCATTCCTGGATCCGTCACAATGAGTGCTCGAGAGATATTCGGCATTTTAGCTAAGTATTGAGTCGAATTCTTTTCAAAGTAAATCTTTGGTGGAACCTTAAACCATTGCATATTTACATTCCTTTTTGCCATCTTTTTCACATTGACTAAGTGTATAGCTCCTACGTTTGTAGAGACAGAGTTTCCTCCGAACGTACCACAGCCAAGAGTTAGAGACGGAAGGTAAGCATTATAAATGTCGCCGATTGCACCTTGGGATGAAGGGGCATTAATGATAATCCGTCCAGCTTTCATCCTTGTTCCAAACAGATTCATGATGTTTTCATTCGTGGTGTGGAGGACAGCTGAATGACCTAGCCCACCGAATTCTAACATTTCTTCTGCCCTTGTTAGACCTTCTTCTAAAGACTTGACTTTATAGCAGGCTAGAACAGGACTTAACTTTTCTCGAGAAAGGGGATATTCTGGGCCAACACCTTGTAATTCAGCTACTAAAATTTTGGTTTCTTCAGGTACTGTGACACCAGCCATCGCTGCAATTTTGAAAGCAGGCATCCCTACAATATCAGCATTAACGGCACAAGACTTTTCGTTAATGACTAATTTTTCTACTTTGCTCCTTTCTTCTTCGTTCAAAAAGTAACAACCGTGAGTAATCATTTCTCTTTTAGCTTCGTTGTATATTTCTTTATCAATAATTACGGCCTGCTCGGAGGCACAAATCATTCCGTTATCAAAGGTTTTAGACAAGATTAAATCATTCACTGATCGTTGAACATTGGCTGATTTTTCAATATAGCATGGTACGTTTCCAGGCCCGACACCAAGGGCTGGTTTCCCTGAGCTGTAGGCTGACTTGACCATTCCTGCTCCACCAGTTGCGAGGATTAATGAAATATTTGGGTGGTTCATCAGCATTTGAGTTGCATCAAGAGACGGTGTTTCAATCCATTGAACACAGTGCTCGGGAGCGCCTGCTAATATAGCTGCATCACGCAACACTCTTGCGGCTTCACTGCTGCTTTTTTGTGCTGAAGGATGAAAAGCGAAAATAATCGGATTACGTGTCTTAATCGATATTAATGTTTTGAACATAGTAGTGGAAGTTGGATTTGTTACTGGAGTTACTCCTGCAATCACCCCGACAGGTTCTGCAATTTCTACGATTCCTTCGTGTTCATTATCGCTAATGATTCCAACTGTTTTGTCGTACTTAATATTGTGATAGACATACTCTGTTGCAAACATATTCTTAATAATTTTATCCTCGTAAACACCTCGCCCTGTTTCCTCTATAGCCATTTTGGCAAGGGGCATATGCTTATCTAATCCAGCAATAGCCATTTGTTTTACAATCTCATCAATCATTTCTTGGTCGAAGCCTTGAAATTCCTTTAAGGCTTGGCGTCCATTTTCTACTAAACGGTCGATCATTTCTTTAACTGTTTGTTTTTGGTTGATTTCTTTTTCTTTAATTACCATAATGGGTTCCTCCATTTAAATATAATATGTGAAATATTTCACAAACTATCTTAAAAAAAATAAACGATTATTATTCACAAACAGGGTTTCTTGGGATTTTTTCAAAAGTGATATCTGATATAACTTTGGAACACTTTTTAACGATAACAACATAGTTTACAGTCCAAATATAAGATGGAAGGGGGCCATTGTTCAACGATCAGTGAATGATTTAATCTTGTCTAAAACCTTTGATAACGGAATGATTTGTGCCTCCGAGCAGGCCGTAATTATTGA
>Ga0115846_100463_pt1 | contig 21574 bp, 22 predicted proteins | sample InSIn5gowninarea_2_FD_83860 | JGI IMG/M metagenome (GOLD analysis project Ga0115846, IMG submission 83860) | reverse complement strand
ATTTTGCTGGTGTGGGAATTTGGATAAAAAATACTGAAAACTTGACGATCGATAAAAACGAATTAGAACCATCTCTTAACAGCCCAAACAGCATACGATATGACTCTTCTTCGAATCTAAATATCGGGAATAATAAAATTAACTGAGTCATAATATAAAAAGGTAGCTTAGATCGTTTTCTAAGCTACCTTTTTATATTATTTCCTTATCTTGGTTTCTTCATGAAGTCCTTTAGCACTATTTCATCTAACTGAGTTAAAAAGTCTCGATAATATTCCGATTCTAGATGATCAGGCGTATTATTTTCAGGATGATTATAAAGAGAATAGTATTTCCGCTTATTCAAATCAATAACTTTTGCGTTCGGTAATAGCTGCAAGAAATAATTTTCCATGTATTCAAATAAAAAATTACTTCTTTTTATATGTTTGACATTATCTTTAAATTTCTCAACTCTTCCTTCTTTTGTAATAAACCCATCTGTTTTTCGAACCTTCTGAAGAATCAATTAGTGTATTAATAAGAGATTATCAACAATTATTACAAGCGTTTACTATACTGTTATTTTTTGTGACTCCACTATTCTGGGATCCATCTCATATGAGTAATACTGTTCAAGCAATTTTAAAGCTAAATCCGGTTTATTATATAGTAAGTGGTTATCGAAGTAGTTTTCTTAATGGCATTTGGTTTTACCAAGATTTGAAGTATACAATTTATTTTTGGTTAGTTACGTTAGTCCTATTACTTTCAGGTTCTATTCTTCACCTTAAGTTTAGGGATAAATTTGTCGATTTTCTTTAAAGTAAGCAAAGGAGAATTATATATAAATGAATCTCAAGGTTTCTTTTCGTGATGTTTCTAAAAAATATAGTCTAACGACAAGTAAAAGGGAAAAAATGAAGGATTTATTTTTTCCTAATAATAGTAAGGCCGGTTTTTATGGAGTAAGAAATATATCTATGGACGTTTATGAAGGAGAAACGATTGGGTTTGTCGGAATAAATGGTTCTGGAAAATCTACTATGTCCAATCTATTAGCAAGAATGATTCCACCAACTTCTGGGGAAATTAAGATGGATGGACAACCCTCTCTAATTGCAATTGCCGCAGGATTAAACAATAGTCTTACTGGAAAAGATAATATCTATTTAAAATGTTTAATGATGGGTTTCACAAAGAGAGAAATAGAAGAGATGTACGATTCTATTGTTGAATTTGCAGATATTGGAGAGTTTATTGATCAACCGGTGAAAAGCTATTCGAGTGGGATGAAGTCTCGCTTAGGCTTTGCAATTTCGATTCATAATAACCCTGATATATTAATAATAGATGAGGCTTTGTCCGTGGGAGACCAAACCTTTTATCAAAAATGTGTGGATAGAATTACGGAATTCAAAAAGCAGGGAAAAACAATCTTTTTTGTTAGTCATTCCATAAGCCAAATTGAAAAAATTTGTGACCGTGTAGCATGGATGCATTATGGAGAATTAATTATGTTTGATAACACAAGAGTAGTTGTCGATAAATATAAGAAATATATAAATTGGTATAATAGGCTTTCAAAAGAAGGGCAGATAGATTATCAACGTAAAAATAAGGAGGCAAGAAATAAACCACTTGTAAGTAAGAATTCCACGCGCCTTGCATCAAAATCTAAAAAAAGTAGAAGTAAGAAGGGGTCTCAAATACAACTAGTGATTCTTGCCCTATTCTTATTGATCAGTGGAGGCTCTTTATTTATTGATGAACCAATAGAAAAACTACCTTCTATCAATTTATTTGCAAAAGGAACAAAATCGATAGCAGAACCAGAAGTAAAAGAAGAAGAGAAGGAAACACCATGGAAGAATGTAGGGGAAGAAGGAATAATCCTTCAGGACGATATAACGTTATTTACAGATGATGTCCTTCAGACAGATTCCCAAGTGAAGCTGTCTTTTGGCAACTATGTAGAACTAATTGCTCAAAATGGAGAAGTGGCGAAGATAGAATATGAGAGTAAACAATATTTTATCAATAAAGAGAACGTTTCAACACTTACTAGCGAGACTGGAAATGTTGTTACTTCCCGTTTTGAACCCTATTTTTCGGAAACTGTTCAGAGTTCCTATCAATTCTTAATATCTTTTATGGGAGCTACTATAAGTGATTTAGAAGAAAGTTTGAATGGCGTAGAAATGAGTGAGTTTAAAGGAGAGACAGCTTTATTCTTGCCGTATGAGAACATGTATTACTTAATTGATCAGGATAAGGTTTCAAGCATTGTCATAAATGATATACAACATGTGGATCCTGAAACAGTAACAGAAGAATCTGTTTTTTACAGTAAGGATAAACACCAGTTTTTCATTAAAGGAAAAGATTATGATTATATTGTTAATAATATAAATTCAACATTAACAATTGTGGATAGATCTTCATCACTATAAAGTGTTGAAGGTTTATCCCTTTTTTATCGGTAAAGGGCAGGACTGCTTCTAGAAAATATTTTACTCAAGATAATAAAGAAATTAGATACACTCATACTTATCTTTATGTACTTAATTTCTACTTAAGAATATGCATACATTTAGATGGGGGATTGTACGTTATATTTAATGCAAAGGTAAGAAATTTGTAAAAACAAAAAAATTAAGGAGAATTATCTATGATATTAGTAGTAGGTGGGGCTGGCTATATTGGCAGTCATTTGGTTAAAGAATTAGTAGAGAAAGAAGAAGTGGTCGTATTAGATAATCTTGCAACAGGTCACGAGGAAGCAGTAGATTCCCGTGCTATTTTTGTAAAAGGAGATCTAGGAAATGCAGACGATTTAGAAGCGATTTTTTCTAAATATCCAATTAAAGCAGTTATGCATTTTGCAGCATATAGTCTAGTTGGAGAATCTGTTCAAGATCCATATAAATATTATGAGAATAATGTAGCCAATACATTAATGTTATTAAATGTTATGTTAAAACATAATGTGAAAAACTTTATTTTCTCTTCAACGGCGGCTACATATGGAATTCCAAAAGAAAAAATAATTGTAGAAACATCAGAAACAGCACCTATTAATCCTTATGGTAGATCAAAATTAATGGTAGAGCAAATTTTAGCTGATTTTCATGCTGCATATGGTCTTCATTATGTGGTTTTACGCTATTTCAATGCTGCTGGTGCTCATGTATCTGGTGAAATCGGGGAAAATCATGATCCAGAAACACACTTAATTCCTATTATTCTTCAGCAATTATTAGGAGAGAGAGAGTCTATTTCTGTCTTTGGCACAGATTATCCGACTGAGGATGGGACATGCATTCGTGATTACATCCATGTGACAGATTTAGCAAATGCTCACATAGCTGCATTAGACGCTCTATTAAATGGAACAAAAGAAGCAGAAACTTACAATCTAGGCAATGGAGTAGGCTATTCCGTCAAACAAGTAATTGAAATGTGTGAAAAGGTTACTGGCACAAAGGCAAATGTGATTTTAGGTGACAGAAGATCAGGCGACCCTGCAAGATTAGTTGCTTCCTCGGAGAAAATATTCAGCGAACTAGGCTGGAAAGCAGAAAGAGGCTTAGAGACAATTATTGAAAGTGCATGGAAATGGCACAATAAATAATAAATAGAAGGCGAAGGATTGTAATTTCCTTCGCTTTTTTATATCCATTATTCTGTGAAAAGGTGATCTCTCTCATTTTAATAGCATTTTATAAAGGAAATCTTTGAATAGGCTGAATTCATCTTAGTATATTGATAAACTCCTGACAACAAATATCCCTCAATTAAAATCATTCCAATTCTTCCATTCATTCCTTAAAAACTGAAGTTTTATCATTGTATAAGGCGTTACAAATATCATCGAATGACCTACACTTGGAAGTAATTCGCCAAGTTTGATTTTAATTTTTGGGCGACACTTACCCCGAATCTTTAACAAGTTGTTTATATTTACATTTCTCCTTTTCCTTTTGATTCGGTACGCGTTTTCCGATACTGTTTTATTTAGCTCATTACTCAATGTGATCCCTCCTATTATATGTGAAGAGCACTTTATTAAGTTATTTAAATGCGGCACAAGCAGCTCTTCTCCCCTAATAACTATCTCATTTCCCTGCAGCAATCACCAAAAACAAAAAAATCAATATTGTTATAGAGTTTTTATATCACTTATTGACATATGACAATGATTATGTCAAAATTAAATCGTAAAATGACATTTGATAATCATTTTGTCAAATGACAAAAAAGAAAGGGAGGATAACATGACATTGTATAGAAAATTATTAAACCGTGAACAAGAAGGTAATCCAATTAAGGTAGGTGTTATTGGTGCAGGTCAAATGGGATTTGGAATGATTTCTCAAATTTCCACCATTCCAGGTATGATTGTTGGTGGTATTAGTGATATTAATATCGATGCTGCGATTAGAGCAGCCGAAGCTTATCATGCAAGTGGACATAAGAACAATAAACTTTTGACGAGTGCCAATTTTAAAGAAATTATTCATTCACCAGAGGTAGAAGTTATTGTTGATGCAACAGGTGTACCAGAAGTAGGTGCAAAAATTTCATTAGAAACATTATTGGCAAGAAAAAATTTAATCTTATTAAATGTAGAAATTGATATCACGATTGGGCCTCTTATGAAAAAATTGTATGATGCAGCTGGTTTAGTTTATACAGGGTCAGATGGTGATGAGCCTGCTGCAACTGTACAAATGTATGAATTTGCGAAGAGTATGGGGATGGAGGTTTTAGTAGCTGGGAAAGGGAAGAATAATGCTTTAAAGGTAAGTGCCAATCCAGATACAGCTCGAGCAGAAGCAGACTCTAAGAATATGAACAGTCATATGTTAGCAGCATTCCAAGACGGAACGAAAACCATGGCAGAAATGAACTTATTATCAAACGCCATCGGATTTGTGCCTGACGTGGTAGGAATGCATGGAATAACTGCTGACTTAGATGGTACAGTGAAAAACTTGGATGTAAAAACGAATGGTGGCATTTTAAATAATTATGGTGTGGTTGAATATGTAGATGGAATTGCACCAGGGATTTTCTGTATCATTAAAGGTCAAAACGAAGGGGTACAGCATGAATTAAATTACTTAATGAAAAAGGGAGATAGAGATCATCATATTCTTTACCGTCCATATCATCTATGTAGTTTAGAAACGCCATTAACAATTGCTAGGGCAGAGCTAGAACATGATAGTGCAATTGTTCCTTTAGGTGCTCCTATTTCAGAAACAGTAGCTGTGGCAAAAAAGGACATTAAGGCAGGCGAAAGAATCGATGGTATTGGTGGTTACTGTGTACGTGGTGTATTAGAAACACATATCGATATGATGAAAAATGGAAATATTCCCATTGGCTTAATAGGTGGTTCTTCTATTGCAAAACGTGATATAAAAGACGGATCATTCTTAACATACGATGACATTGAGTTAGATGAATCAACTACTGTATTTAAATTACGCAAATTACAAGATGAAACGTTTGCTTAAGATAAAAAATCGGAATTTTCACTATTATATTTAAAGGATATTAGTCAAATGAAACCTGCGTGTAAAAATCACCTTAAAATGAGTTAAGTCCCTTCCTATTCAAAAGATTAGGAAGGGCTTGATAAAAAGGAGGGATTCTTATGGGGAGTATTGCTATTTTGGCCACCACTATACTATTGTTACAATCGGTATTTAGCCTCTATCAAGTGCAATATTATAACAGGTTTGTTAGGAACCTTGCCAAAAAGTATAGGGGGAATAAAGGATATGATTTATTAACCGATGTTGCTAAACATTTATTTACTTCAGCCGTAATAGTGGTTGTAACTGATCCAAACGGAGTAATTATGGAGTTGTATTTTTATAGTGGTTTAACTATATTTTCGAAGTTTAAGAGATTCGAAAAATTTGATGGAGAAAAATTAGATAATGAGTTGGTTTCACTAATGGATCAGGAAAAATCTAGACTTAAGAAAAGGGCATTTAAACAGTTAGTAATAAAAAGAATGCAAGCGATTACTTTATAATTTTTGGGGGAGGATTCTAAATGAAATTTATTGAGTGGTTTGGGAAAAATTTTATTGGTTTGTTTGAAGCAGGTGGAGAGACATTTATGGGATTTATGACTGGAATTGTCCCTCTATTGATTGTTCTACTAACATTTACTTATTCATTAATTGCTTTTATTGGGGAAGAGCGAGTAAATCGAGCGATACAAGCAAGTGCTAAATATATGATTTTAAGATATACTGTTATGCCTGTTTTATCCGTACTATTATTAACTAATCCCATGGCTTATACATTTGGTAAATTTGTTAAAGAAGAAGAAAAACCTGCATTTTATGATTCTGTAGTTACTTTCTTACATCCTGTTACAGGACTATTCCCATATGCGAATGCTGGTGAACTGTTTGTTTATTTAGGAATTGCAAATGGTGTGATGCAAGCCGGTTACGATCAAGGCAGTTTAGCAGTTCGTTATTTCCTATGCGGTATTGTTGTCGTTTTAGTGAGAGGCGTTATCACAGAAATCATTACTAAATTCTTAATAAAACGAGAAGGAATTACTCCTTAATCATAAATGGAGGTCATAAACTATGTATAAAAAAGTTCTTGTTAAAAAGGGTCCAGGTGGATGGGGAGCAGGCCTTGAACTAGAACCAGCTGGGAAGAAGAATAAAGTTATTTCTATAACTGGTGGTGGAATTCATCCAGTTGCTAAAAAAATATCCGACTTAAGTGGAGCAGAAGTAGTGGATGGATTTACAAATTCTGTGCCAGAAAGTGAAGTGATGGCTGCCGTTATAGATTGTGGCGGAACGGCGCGTATTGGTGTTTATCCTATGAAACGAATACCAACTGTCGATGTGTTACCATCATCACCATCTGGACCATTGTCTCAATATATTACGGAAGATATTTTTGTCTCTGGTGTTACACTAAACGATATAGAAGTTATCGAAGAAGCTTCAGATGAAATAGTGACAAAACTGGAAGTTCAAACAACAGAATCAAGAGAAGAACCTGTTGATAAAAAATATACAAAGTCGAAAATAGAACGGAATGTAAACAATCAGAAAAAGGATAGTATTTTGATTAAATTTTCTAGAGGAATCGGAAAGATTATGGGAGTATTCTATCAAGCAGGGCGTGACGCTGTAGAGATGCTACTTAAAAACATTATTCCATTCATGGCATTCATTAGTGTGTTAATCGGTATTATTAACTACACTGGTGTGGGAGATATGATCGCCAATTTATTAGCACCCATTTCTGATTCTATTCTTGGCATGATTGTTATTGCTTTTATCTGTAGTTTGCCATTCTTATCTCCAATCTTAGGACCAGGTGCTGTTATTGCACAGGTTGTTGGAGTATTGATTGGGACACAAATTGCTGCTGGATCAATTCCGGTAACTTATGCATTACCAGCATTATTTGCGATTAATGCACAAGCGGGTTGTGATTTTATCCCGGTTGGTTTATCACTTGGAGAAGCTAAGCCTGAAACTGTACAAGTTGGAGTACCAGCTATCCTGTACAGTCGTGTTATTACAGGGGTGTTAGCTGTACTAATTGCATGGGTGTTCAGTAGTGGCATGTATTAATTTTATCATGGGAGGAGATTTTAGGTGATCGAAAGTAAAATAGTCGAAATTGGTGAATTAGTTCCCTCATTTGCAGAAGAAATGGTCTTGATTTTATTTGGACCAACGGCTACAGCCGAGTTAAAATCAATTTCTGTCATTCATGAATTTGTCACTAAACCTAATATAGTCCTTAAGGCGGGAACGAAATTTATGGTGGGTAATGAAAATCAGACTTATACGATTGTCCAAGTTGGAGCTGCCGCTAATAAGAATTTTACTGAATTAGGACACATTTCTATTTACTTTAGCATGGATAAAAATGAGATTTTGCCAGGTGCAATATTGGCTGAGCCCAAAATTTATCCAATATTAGATCAGGGGGACACCATCCGTTTTTATAATTAGGTTCCTCTATGCCTGTGTTGTTAGGCCTTCCTACATTATGGTATATTTACATCATAAAAGAATTAGTTGGAGGATCTATTCTATGAATCAACTAGAAGAAAAGGAATTCGTTAGAGTAGCTACAATGTACTATGAAGAAGGAATGACACAGGCGGAAATTGCGAGGAAAATTGGCGTATCCCGATCATTGATTTCCAAAATCCTACTCGATGCTAAAAAAGCGGGTATTGTAGAAATTATTATTAATAGTAAAAATGCCTATACAGTGAATTTAGAAAGAAAACTAGAAATTAAATATAACCTGAAGCGTGCAATCGTTATAGATACCTCGGAAGTCGAAAATAATGAAGTAAGTAAAACGATTAGTAGAGAGGCAGCTTTATATTTAAAGGAAATATCTAAACATGTAAATTCAATCGGTATTTCATGGGGAGAATCACTGAGAGGGCTCGTAAATCATTATTCATACACGAACCAATCCAATCTTACCGTATTTCCTTTAATAGGTGGAATGGGTGATGACTATATAGATATTCATTCAAATCAGCTATGTTTTGACCTGGCAAGAAAGATGAGAGCAAAAGCGAAATATTTATACGCCCCAGCATTAGTTTCTAATGAACAGATTAAAAAAGACCTCCAAGAGAACCCGACAATCCATGCCGTTTTTGAGGAAAGCAAAAAAGTAGATATTGCACTTGTGGGAATTTCTAGCCCATTTAAGGAAAGTACAATGGTGAGAATTGGTTACCTCAATCAAAATGACTTAAAGGAAATTGAAGAAAATAACGTCATCGGTGACATTAATTCCCGCTTTTTTGACCAATCTGGTAAAGAAGTAGACTGCACCATTAATCATCATGTTCTAGGAATCAATTTAAAAGAAATTCAATCCATACCAACAGTAATGACCATTGCCTATGGCGAAGAAAAATTCAACGCAATCCAAGTAGCGGTAAATAATAAATTAATCAATGTACTAGTTACCACCGATACCATTGCTACAAGATTATTAGAGAGTTGAGGGGATTAGAAGGGTGGTTGAAATCGTAGGGGAATTCACCCTTCTTAGAGGAAGTATCGGTGCTGTCTTATTTATTATGGGGGCATTAAGTTGATGGTTATGGAGCTTAATCGTAGTTATTTTATGAATCGGAAATGTTTATTTCAAACTCTAGGTCACAGGGACGCCCGAATCCTCTTGTTTTACAGGAAAGCTTCACGAGGGGATTTTGTGGTGATTAAGGCTAGGTGATTTTACCACCCTTTCCATGTTTTTACCAATATTTGTACTACCCTCCGACATAGTTTTTATTACTAAGTACCAGGAGTTTATCCCTTCATAACTTTGTATAATTAATGACCATACCTTCGGGTGTGCCATTTTTTATATGGAGTTTTTTTATGATTCATTATTAAGAGATATGGAGTTATACGTTGAGGGTAAGCGTCAAACTTGACGCTTTCTTTATTAGCATTAAAACAAGAATTTCCTGAGGCCTTTATGCAGTATCTTTTGTATTCAGTTTTGCTTCGCTATTATTAGTAGTTGAAAAGTTTATAATATAAAAATAGTTTTTATCCCAAATCTCTCACTTATATATTAAAATAGTATTAGTGAATTTATCCTATTCAGGAGGAAGTTATGGCAGATAATCAAATGACAGAGAGTAAAGTGGGTAAATTATTGGATTGGGCTTATGAAAAGTCTATTAACGGAATACCAGGTACGGATACAGCATATCAACTTGCTGAGAATTTTATGACTAAGAACGATTCCACAGATAAAGCTATTAATAGTTTAATTCGCTGGCAAAATACTAAATCCGTAACAAGTGGATTTTTAACAGGTTTAGGTGGCTTGATAACCTTACCAGTTGCCATACCAGTTAATATAGCATCAGTCACTTATGTACAAATCAGGATGATTGCAGCAATTGCGCATATGAGCGGATATGATTTAAAAGATGACCAAGTAAAAACATTTGTCTTTGTATGTTTAACAGGTAAATCTGCTTCAGATATTTTAAAGCAGGCTGGAATTAAAGCGGGAACCGCACTCACAAAACATGCTATCAAGAAAATACCAGGAGAAATTATTAAATCAATAAATAAAGCAGTTGGTTTTAGATTAGTAACTAAATTTGGAGAAAAGGGTGTAGTCAATTTAGGCAAAACTGTACCATTAGTAGGAGGTTTTATTGGTGGAACAGTGGATGGTGTAGGCACAAATATCATTGGAAAAACAGCTAAGAAAGTATTTATTGACAAAATAACAAAATAGTGTATTTGGCAAACCATTTTTTGCTTGCCAAATACACGTCAATAAAATGAACAATTATTTAAAATATGGAGCAAATTTTTATGCTCCATATTTTTATGTATTTTTCCCGAAAATTATAATGAGTCAAAGCTACTGTTCTCTCGTTTTAATTACTACTATCGGTGGGTTCGGTATTTATGAAGGGATAGTAAAAGATGAAATTAACGCAACAACAATCTTTTATTTGTTTTTAGGGATTGGATTTTTATTTCACTCTTTGACATGGGGAGAAGTGGAAGGGAAACATGAAGGGAAAAAAGATGAATTGAAAAACATATTACCCTATTAAGTTCAAAAATTAGTTATTATCTGTTACTTATATTAATGGTAATTGTATTGATTTTAACTGAGCAAGTAACGGCAATGAATGATATAAAAAACCTTCCACTTGTGATTGTTATTGGACTTGTGTTTGTAACACTTCCTATTACGGAGTTCGTTGTTTCAAGAAAGTACCGTTAGAACTACATTTAAAGCTACCTTTGTTATAAAAATATATAATGATATGTAAAAGCAAGCGCAGAAAATGAACAGTTTTCTTCACTTGCTTTTTTTTGAGGTCTTTTTAGATACTGATTTTCGGTACGCAAATAATGAAACCATGGAAAACTAAGAAAATTTATGGGTTATAGAAAAGGGAGCCAGCAATATTTTCTTTGAGAGATTTACTCTGACTAGGAAATTGCGTTTATTGTTGATTGATAAAAATACACTCTTTCTTCGCTAAAGAGCTTAGCTCATAGGGGATTTTATTGGAACCGTTTGAGGTTAACATCTCATATGACTATCTCGGTTTAGGAAAGGGAATATAATTAATCATTCTATAGCAAGAAATACTTATCCGATCATTTTAACCGGAGACTCGATAAAATCTCTCTATATTTTATTACTCGGTAATCCTTTTTTGCATTTCTGAGCCAGCTTCATTAGTTGTCATTGTATAGGTGACGCGACTGCCAATCACAGCCATTTTGGAAATCTGTACGGGAATATCAGCAATGTCGTATACAATTTTTTGAATAGAAAATATAGGTTCTCCTACCGCGCATCCCAAATCATTAGAAATTTCTTCTGTTGATAAACAAGCGTTCATTTCTTTATAAGATTTGGCGAAGTTAACATTATATTTATTGCTTAATATTTGATAAGTAGAGGTGTCTTCTTTGATATCTTCGAATAAATGAGGAAATCTATTAAAAGGATACCAGCATTCATCTATCATAAAAGGTATATCACCATCTATCATGAGACGCTTCACATAGATAACGGAATCTTGCATATTTATTTGTAAAGAATCGGCAATATCCTCTGAAGGTTTCATATGTTTTTTTTCTAAAATAATACGTCTAATCTTTCTCCCATGATCCTGCATATAATCTGTAAAACCATTGATAAGATCCATTCTATTTTTGTGCTTTTGTGTAAGAACGAACGTCCCTTTTCCCTGTCTTCTAATTAACATTCCTTCGTCACATAACTCTTGCAAAGCTCTACGGACCGTAATTCTACTCACACCATATAGTTTTCCTAAATCATCTTCACTAGGCATTTTTTCTCCTTGGGTGTATTTACCGTTTATAATATCGTTTCTTACTAAATCTCTAAGTTGTTCAAATAAAGGTTTAATCTGATTGGGAGATAGCATTATATCACAGCCTTTCACATTTATTTTTCATAAAAACAATCAAGTATGTATAGTGTTTACTAAAAGAAGTAAAGATAGATTGTAAAAATATTGATATTAGATATTTTCCCATTAATTAAAGAAATAATCTAGTTTCTTCTATATTATATAACTTCCATGATAACTACTAAATAAAGAATGGAAGACTCCAAAAGGATGTCTTCCAATGAGAAATAAATATAAATGTATGTTTATATAACAATGGGGAAATATAAACAAAAAGTTTGTATTTATTTTATCGGATACTTAATAGCTCTTCTTCAACCGGATGCGGATAACCAAAAGCACCTCGCTGTGTACATGTAACAGCTGCCCTTTCTGCTGCAAAATCAAGAGCTTGTTGAATATCCTTTTTCTTGGTATAGGAAGTAAGGAATCCTGCGATGAAGCTGTCCCCAGCTCCCATAGTATCAATAACATTAACTTTTTTAATAGTTTGACGATATTGTTGATGATTTCTCGAAAAGGTAGCACCTCTACTTCCAAGTGTAATTCCCACAATCTCTGTTCCACAATCATGACATATTGTCTGAAGGGATTTTATTTCCTTGTCTAAAAGATGAGAGCCAGAAAAGAAAGCATAATTTATATAAGGTGCTATTTTTTTTATATAATTTATATTTGTATTTTCTGAAAAATCAAAAGAGATTTGGCAATTCTCTGCTATTTTTGATAACTCGTCTTCAAGAGAGGAATAGCAGCTTGTATGACATACATCAAAACCGCTAATGAACTCCAAATCTTCTGTCGTTAATTTAAGTTTGAATAAATGTTGAGATGAGTTTTTTGGTCCTGGGATAAACATTCTATCACCATCTTTATCCAATGTTACACTAGGTTGAGCTGAAGGAGCATACACATTTCGCGAACGAGAAAAATCAATTTTTTCTTGTTGTAGACAATTTTTAATATGATGTGCTTTATTATCATTACCAAAGATACCGATATAAGAAACCTGTTCTGTTCCGCTACGTTTTGCATTAACAGCAACGTTGACCGCATTGCCGCCCGGATAGTATTGTTTTTCCTCCAAATAACAGTCTACTACGTTATCACCTACAGTAATCAATTTCATCCATAACATCCTCTTTTCCTTTATGGTAATGAATAGTAATGATTTTATCCATTTGTAACTTTTTAAATATTATATTATTCATCTACTTTTAATCTACAAGAAAAAAATGTTGGGCTTTCTCTCTTTATAGATTTATCCTAAATAAAATGTTGGGCTATTATTTAGGTAAAAAGGAGGAATGAGTAATAATGAATTATTACAAAAAATTAGGATAAGGATAATTATTAATATTCCATTTGCCACATATAGCGACGAGCGCTTAGTGAATGACCTCTTTCGTAGGCTAATGCATCAGCTAGTATACGAAGGACAGAGCCCACTAATAGAGGAGTATAGTATTCTTGAACTTCTGGATCAATACCAGCCATGTCAAATTCTTCTGCATCAATTAGATAGATTTTCTCGCTATACTTAGTGCAGAAATTATAAGCCCTTTCATCAAGAGATCTAGTTCTGCCTAATCCTTTAACAATAATAAATGGTACATCGAAGTCAGTAACTTCAAATGGTCCGTGGAAATATTCACCAGAATGAATGTAAGACGAGTGTACCCATTGCATTTCCATTAAGAAACAAATAGAGAAAGAATAGCATTCTCCTTCTGATGCTCCCGAACCCATTGTGTAAATAAGTTCTTCACGTTTTAATGATTTGCCCCATTCTTTTACTCTCTCTGAAAAGCTGTCTTTTGTTTTTTGAATAACAGTATCTAGGGCATTTAAAGCTTCAATTCCTTTAGTATAAGTATCTTTTGGCGCAACTGTATTTAAGAGATTAAAGACAAGTCCAAATAATAATCCTTTATTTAAATCACTTGCATCTGTTCCAGGTCCCCAATCATAGTGAATCGGATATTCAGCTGCATCCCATAGAGGTGAGCCTTCTTCATTCGTTAAGGAGATAGTTATAGCTCCTTTTTTTCTTGCTAATTTTGTTGCTTCTACTGTTTCAGGAGTAGTACCTGAATGAGAACAAGTTATCACAACTGAATTAGATCCAAGTCCATGCGGTAAGCGAGTATTAAATTCACCAGAATTATATACTGTAGTTGGTATGCTAATCTCACAATCAAAAATATAGGCTGCCGGTTTCATAAATGCCATTGATCCTCCACAACCTACAAAGTAGAAATTCGCAATGGATTCCTTTTCCTTTACTGCATTTACTGCAGTTGCAATTTGTTCTTGATGAATTTGTTTCATTTTTATTCCTCCAGACAATTTATAATGTAATATAACGTCATATGTTGTAATACAAAGTATTGTATCGTTATGAATTGTATTATAATTCTATTGATTTTAAATTGTCAATCAATTTTTACTATTATTTTTTAAGATGAGGGAGAAAAAACGGTATTTAGAGTTTTTTAGGAAAAATAACCAGTATATTTAGTATTTGTGATTGCAATTATAGAAAAATTTTTTGAGGGATATATTAGTAGAAGTAATTATTTCATTGTTCAAAATTGATGGAATATTCTGTTGACAATTAAAATTCCTGGTGATAGAATCACTCCATGTTAAAGTTGATCTTTAACAACCTCCATTTTACACGTGTTATCTTGGAAAAATTGCACTAAACTATTAGTTTTATATATAGGTTGGGCTATATATAACAAACTAATAGACTATGAATGTAATAGGAAAAAATGGAGAAGAGAGTGATAATCTATGAAAAATCCGATGAAGTATTTAATGTTAATTATAAGTGTTAGTATCGTTATATCTTCTTTTGTTGCATGTAGCAACACTTCCAATTCAACAGAGGTAAATTCGTCTAATAATAGTATAACCATCGCTGAAACTACTTCAATAGACTCTCTTGACCCTGCTTTAGCATATGAATCTTTTTCTACAATTGTTGTTGGAAATACGATAGAGGGATTATACACTATCGATAATAAGGAAACGCCACAGTTGGCTATGGCTGAGAAGGTGGAAACAAGTAAAGACGGTTTGATTAAAACGTTTACTATTCGTGAGAATGCGAAATGGTCAAATGGAGATCCTGTGAAAGCGGATGATTTTGTCTATGCATGGAGAAGATTAGCCGATCCAACCTTAGCTTCTGGCTTTAGTTTTGAACTAGAAGTAGCTGGAATAAAAAATGCAGCAGATATTATCGCCGGAAAGAAGGATCCTAGTGAACTGGGAGTTACAGCAAAAGATGATAAAACGCTTATTATTACATTGGATAAACCGGTTCCTTTTTTAGAAAATCTTTTATCATTTAGTGCTTTTGCACCGTTAAATCAGAAGTATGTGGAGGAAAAAGGAGAATCATTTGCATTATCTTCACAAGAGCTTCTTTCAAATGGTCCATATAAAGTGGTTGACTGGAAAGCTGGAGACAGCACAATCAAATTAGAAAAAAATTCAGATTACTATGATGCTCAAAATGTAGCGATTGATACAGTTAATTTCCAAGTAATCTCGGATTCACAACAGGCACTTATGTCATATGAAAATAAAAATGTAGATTATGCTCCATTAACAGGAGATTTAGTAAGTAAATATTCTAGCAATGAGGAATATCACAATAGTTTAGGAATTTTTGAATGGTATTTGATGTTCAACGATCAAATAGAAGGGTTAGAAAATGTTAATCTTCGTAAAGCTATTGCTTATAGTATTGATAAAGAACAACTTACGAATAATATTTTGAAAGATGGATCTATACCAGCTTATGCCCAGATTCAAAAAGGATTCAGTTTTGATTCAACGAACAATAATCAGGATTTTACAGAACAAGTAGAGAAAGAATATGTTTACGATGTAGATAAGGCGAAAGAATATTGGGAAAAAGCAAAAGCCGAAACTAATGTTCGTGATTTCACCCTTATTTATGAGCAAGATGATCCATCAATTGCTAACGTAGCTGCATATATAAAATCTCAAATTGAAACAAATTTAGATGGTATGAAAGTGGAACTTCAAATTATGCCTAAAAAGACACGACTGGATAAAATGAAAAAACTAGATTATCAAGTCGCTTTAACTCGGTGGGGACCAGACTATGCTGATCCAACTGCTATATTGAGTATGTACACTAGTAATCATGTAAGTAACTATGCAGGATGGTCTAATAAAGAATTTGATCAGTTATTAAATGCTGCTGCAACTACACTTGCGTTAGACCCAGCCAAAAGATGGGAGGCATTGCAAAAAGCCGAGGCAATATTGAAGGATAGTGCAGTTTGTATTCCGTTATATCAAGTAGGGGATTCTGCATTAATTCGTTCTAATATTAATGGGCTTGTTAAACATTTTACAGGTGTTAGTTTCCGATTTAAATATGCCAGTTTAAAATAATCTCCCTTTATAGATTTTATGTGATGAAAAGGACCTTATTTGCACATTTATAGATATCCTGCTATCTATGATTGTTCACATAAGGTTTTCATCAATTTGATACCTAGCTTACTTCGTATAAATAGGCAGATAAAGGATGTGAATGTAGTGAAAAAATATATATTAAGACGCATTGCAATCGCGTTTATTACTTTATTATGTATTCTCTTAATCTTATATATTATGATGTCCCTGATGCCAGGATCACCTTTTAACGATGAAAAAATGAGTAAAGAGCAAGTGGATGCCTTATATTCAAAATATGGACTAGATAAGCCAGTCATCTATCAATTTTTTCAATACTTTATTCATATGCTAACAGGAGATTTTGGAGTCTCTTATTCTATACAAACTAATATGCCTGTTGCACAAATGATTGCTACTAGATTACCAATATCCATTCAAATTGGTTTACAGGCGGCTGTAGTAGGTTCTTTGATTGGTTTAATTTTAGGAATCATTTCCGCATTAAAGAAAAATACATATGTGGACACGATTGCAACTGCTATTTCTGTTATTGGTGTTAGCTTGCCATCTTTTGTTTTTGCATTGCTTTTATCGTATTTTTTTGCTTTTAAGTTTGATTTATTTCCTATTTTGTATAATACCGAAGAAAAATTTATCTCTACTATCTTACCAACTATTTCGATGTCAATGTTTATGTTAGCAAGTATTGCTAGATACTCAAGGTCGGAGATAGTCGAAGTAATGGCAGCTGATTATATTGCTCTTGCAGAATCAAAAGGTATAAAAAAATCTCAGCTTATTATAAAACATGTATTAAGAAATGCTGTTATAGCTGTGCTCACTGTTTTTGCAACATTAATGGTAGAACTAATGGCAGGAAGCTTAGTAATTGAGAAGGCATTCTCTATTCCGGGACTAGGAAGTTTATATATAAATGCAATACAATCCAATGATTACAATGTGGTGATCAGCATTAGTTTTGTCTATAGCATAATGTTCATTGGTGTAATGTTATTAGTCGATATTTTATATGGTATGATTGATCCTCGAATTCGTTTGGCGAAAGGAGCGTAAGAATGGAACAAAATAATAGTTATACATTCCAAACCGATGATTTTATCCTTGCACCAAAAAAAGGAGAAGCAATACAACTTCCCAAAAAAGAGAAGCCTTTTTGGAAATCATTCATGAAACGTATCTTATCAAATAAAGGGACTTCTATAAGTCTCTTTACAATTATTCTGATTATTTTGTATGCATTCTTAGCACCCATTTTCAGCCCTTATACTTTAAATGGGGTGAACGCAAGTGAAACGAATTTATCTCCTAGAATCCCCTTTCTAGAAGATATTGGAATTTTCAATGGATATACCGATAAGGTTAGTCCAAATTATCATTATTTCGGAACAGATAATTTAGGAAGAGATATTTGGACAAGAGTTGCTTTAGGAACACGTCTTTCTTTATACATTTCTGCGATTGCAATGATAATTGATCTAGGTATTGGATTAATCTATGGTTTAGTATCTGGTTATATTGGAGGTAAAGTGGATATTGTTATGCAACGTATTACAGAGGTAATGAGTACAATTCCAACGATGATTGTTGTAACACTTTTACTAGTTGTATTAAAACCTGGAATGGGAAGTATTGTTATAGCAATGATTTTAACTGGTTGGATTAATATGAGTAGAATTATACGTGCTCAAGTACTTAAATTAAAAGAACAAGAATTTGTCTTAGCTGCAAAAACGATTGGGGTTTCTAATTTTACCATTATATTTAAAGAAATATTACCTAATACAGTTGGGCAAATTATTGTCACTTTTATGTTCTCTATTCCAACGGCAATTTTCTTAGAAGCTTTTCTAGCATTTATTGGTTTAGGAATTCCTGCACCTTTAGCGTCTCTAGGTTCGATGATTAATGATGGCTATAAATCAGCATTAGTCTTCCCACATATGATTATTTTTCCTGTTACTATTCTAGGTTTATTAATGCTATCTTTCAATATAATGGCGGATGGATTACGAGATTTATTAGATCCACAATTAAAAGAACGCTAGGAGGATTAGTAAAGTGAATAGAAATAATACTATATTAACCGTTCGAAATTTGTCCATTGCTTTTCAAACCAATTCTGGAGAACTGAATGCAGTGCGAGGTGTTAACCTTCAACTGATGAAAGGTGAAACGTTAGCGATTGTAGGGGAATCAGGGAGTGGGAAATCTGTAACAGTAAAATCAATAATGGGCATGGTAACTTCTAATGGCAGAATAAAGGAAGGCTCTATCGAATTTACGTATACAGATAATGGAAAGTCTATTACAGAAGACTTAACTAAGTTATCAAACAAAGAAATGCAGAAAAGAATAAAAGGGAAAAGAATAGCTATGGTATTTCAAGATCCGATGACTTCATTAGATCCAACTATGTCTATTGGAAATCAAATAATGGAGGGGATACGTTACCATTTTAAGATTTCCAAGAAAAATGCAGAGAAAAAAGCAATGGATTTATTAGAGTTAGTAGGGATAAAAAATCCCACATCTATTATGCGGAATTACCCTCATCAGCTATCAGGTGGAATGCGACAAAGGGTTGTTATTGCCATAGCGTTATCATGTGACCCTGACTTACTAATATGTGATGAACCTACTACTGCCTTGGATGTAACGATGCAGGCAAAAATCATTCAACTAATAATGGACATTCAAAAGGAAAAAGAAATTTCAGTGTTATTTATTACCCATGATCTCGGAGTGGTTGCTAAAATTGCAGATAAAGTTAGTATCATGTATGCTGGGAAAATTGTTGAATCTGGGACTGTAGAAGATATTTTTTATGATGCACGCCATCCTTATACATGGGGATTACTAGCATCTACTCCTGATATAAATAATATTCAAGAACGGCTTTATACTATTCCTGGAAGCCCACCTAACCTTTTAAATACATGGGAAGGGGATGCCTTTGCCGAAAGAAATCAGTATGCGATGAATATAGATTTTCGTTTAGAACCTCCTATGTTTAAAATAAATGACCATCATTATGCAGCTACTTGGCTATTACATGAAAATGCAGTAAAAGTAGAAAGATCTCATCAAAATAATCAAACGCTCACTTGGGAGGAGGAAGGTAATCTTGCAAACAAATGAAAAAGGAACTGTACTCTCTGTGAGAGGATTAAAGCAATTTTTTAAAATGGGAAGAAATCAAGTGGTAAAGGCTGTTAATGGGATTTCCTTTGATATAAAGCAAGGAGAAACGTATGGCTTAGTGGGAGAATCAGGAAGTGGAAAGTCTACTACAGGTCGTTCTATTATAAGACTATACAATCCAACGGAAGGTGATATCATTTTTGATGGAATTTCAATAGGAGGAGAAATGAGCAAAGCGGAAGAAAAACATTTAAGAACGAATATGCAAATGATTTTTCAAGATCCAATGGCTTCCCTTAATCCACGTCGTAAAATATATGACAGTATTGAAATGGGATTAATTGTTCATAAAATATGCTCTTCTTCTGATGAGAGAAAAGCAAGGGTTTATTCTATTTTAAAAAAAGTTGGTCTTTCAGAAGAATATGCAGATCGATATCCTCATGAACTTTCTGGAGGACAAAGGCAGAGAGTAGGAATTGCTAGAGCGTTAGTGATGAATCCTCAACTTGTCATTGCTGATGAAGCTATTTCTGCATTGGATGTTTCCATTCAATCGCAAATAGTGAATTTGATGAAGGATATCCAAAGTGAACTTGGAACCACTTATTTATTTATTGCCCACGACTTATCAATGGTTCGTTATATTTCGAATAAAATTGGTGTCATGCATAGAGGATATTTAGTAGAGACAGGAACGACAGAAGAGATATTTCAGCATGCTATTCATCCTTATACTAAAAGCTTGCTATCAGCTATTCCAGTAATAGATCCAAACATAGAAAAGAATAGAGTGAGTTTTGAATATGATTATGATACCAATGAAGTAGATTATGAAAAAGGAACTTTTCAAAAAATAAAAGATAGCCATTATGTGTTAGCAACAAATAAAGATCTAAAAGAATGGATGTAGTGATTAAGTGCCAGGCACCTAGCTATCAAATGAAGCAAATGAATGAAAAGCCTATTATTCTATAGAGTTATAGAATAATAGGCTTTTCATTTTTTTATTTCTAGGATTAGAACAATTTGAAATAGTAGAGGAAAGAAGGGGATTTTTATGTGGAAATCCTTCAAAAGAAACCACCCTCCTCATACATCATCAAAACACAGGCAACTTCTCTAAATAAACGATATCATCTCTTTCGGCAGCATCTCCCTCAGCAAGAATGGCAGCTTTGGAAACAATGATTCCTCCTGCTTTGGTAACTAGTTCTTCTAATACTCGTATTGACTCTCCAGTGCTAATGACATCATCAATTATGGCAATGCGTTTTCCTTTAATCTTGGCGGCGTCTTTTCCATCTAAACAGAGTAATTGTTCTTTTTGTGTGGTAATGGACACGACTTGATTGATTAGCGGTTCGTCCATATAGGGTTTTACACTTTTTCGAGCAACAATATATTCTGACATGTTTAGTTGTTTCGATAATTCATGGACGAGGGGAATTCCTTTTGCCTCAGCTGTTACTAAATAATCGATGTCTTTCAATTGCTCAGCTAAGAGGGAAGCGGCTGCAACGACGATTTCTGTATCTCCTAAAATAACAAAGCTTGCAATCTTTAAATCATTTGAAATAGGGATAATCGGTAACTCTCTTTTTACTCCGGCAACAGTTAGTGAATAAGTCTCCATCATAAATTCTCCTTTTTCTTAAACTCCAAAGAGTCCTAGTAAAAATTCCATCACAACGCCAGCTAATAACCCTAAAAATGGATCGGCAATGGCTGTTACGATGATAGTAATGGCTCCAACAATAGGGGAACTAGCTTCTGTACCAGTTAGTGCAGCTGCTGCATTGCCTGGTAATGTCTCAATCGCCCCTAAGACGAAAAGGAAACCGGCAATGGATGAACTAGGTACATATTTTCCAATCTTCGGCAAAAGTTTGAAGAACAGGATCGCTGCCATGATGGCCATTGTTAGAACAATACTTCCCATTCCAGGTTTTAATACAACTAGTAAAAGTGTTACAACAATCATCGTTGGAATTGTACTCATTACCTCTGTAAT
>Ga0115846_100447_pt2 | contig 21612 bp, 30 predicted proteins | sample InSIn5gowninarea_2_FD_83860 | JGI IMG/M metagenome (GOLD analysis project Ga0115846, IMG submission 83860) | reverse complement strand
CTAATTGTCGCCAAAGAGCTTGAAATAGTCGCGCTCGAGAGGGCAGAGTGAGTGAGAGACGAAGTGCTCAGGTTAGCCGAACTTGAGCTGCTCGATGTGGTGTAATAGGGGGGAGGTATGACGAGGGAGCTTGTGGTGGTTGAGCTCCTTGTGGTGGTTGAGCTCCTTGTGGTGGTTGAGCTCCTTGTGGAGGTCGTCACCAACGACTTAGTGCTCGACGTAGATGTTGTGATCGAGCTGCTGGACGTAGAATAGGGAGGAGGAGCAGCCAGCGATGAGCTTGTGACGGTTGAACCTGTTGAAGGTGTTTTAGAGCTTGTGCTAGACGAGCTCGATGCGGATGTCGTCAAGGGCTTGGTGCTGCTTGATGATGTGATAGAGCTTAAGCTGCTTGGTGTTCGTGTCAACGAGCTCTGTGTAGTTGATGACCTGGCAGTGGTCGAGCTGTTCGTTGAGGCTGTCGAAGCAGAGGCAGTGCTCGAGCTTGTTATAGAGCTTGAGCTGCTCGAGGCTGAGTAAGATGGTACAAGCCTTGTCGATGAGCTTACAGTGGTAGTCAGCAAATCCGATGACGAGGCTGATGAAGATTTGGTTCCCGTTCTCGTCGACACTGGTATCGAGGCTGACTCTGTACATGTATCTATGGTTGTTGAAGAACTTGAGATCGGTGCAGGGCCAACCCTATATACGTTGAGTGCATTCTCACCACCACAGTATTCGCTAGAGTTCCCGCTGCACACTATACCACAAGCGTCATTGTCGAGAAGTGTGGCATTTCTAGCAATGTTGTTGGCACAATAACATTCCGTGGCTGGTCGATGTCAATTTCTGCCCAAATGAGGAATGTGTTGGTGTTCTTACCATATTCTACCCCTGCCACAGTATAGCCCCCAGCCTTGCAAGAAGCGACACACGCGGCTACTATGAGATTCATCGCACCTCCAGGAACGCCTTCAGGCTGTCGTAGAGTGCGAGAGTCTTCATCATCGCTGTAGCAGCCTGCCGAATGCCAGCCTGGAGGACCAGGGTTGGTTACTGGGGGTGTAGCAGTCTTGCCGTTCCAGAAGATGTTCAACCTGTCTCTACCACCACACTTTTGGTTCTTCTGGGCGGGGCATGGCATATTACATTGTTTCGTTTTCGTTCGATTAGAGTCTCCTCGAATGAAATTACCGCAGTCTTTTAGCGTGTGTTAGGAGTGTTTTACCAACCTCAAGGTATGCTTTACTCACAACACTCTTCGCCATACTCGATACCGGCATAGTTGAAGCCTTCATTTGCGCAGAAAGTCGTACAGGACTCACGTGTCATGGCAGTGCTATTCACGAAAGAAGCACCATGCAGAGCACGACCTTGGCTGGCCTCGAGCTCCATATAACAGCCTTTTGCCTTCCATCCTTTTGGCAGGCCCTTGGCAGAAGCAAACGTCAGCCAAAGACCTAACGCGGTCAAGGTGTGAAGCATGCTCGTTGAAAATTGTTACAGAAATCAGATAACACAAGCCACACCAGAGGAAATGTTCTCAGCAAGTGAAGAGGGAATCACACTTATATTCAATGTTTACCCACGCAGATTTGGGAGTTGTTTCATGGTAGACAGTTGACACCTTGATGTCACGCGGCTGTGCTGGCCAACGATCTTGCTGTTCTGTTCATGATTTCCATGGGCATCGAGATGTTCCCCACCTACCATATCCGTAACAGAGCGTGGCATGGTCATGTTTCCCAAAAACACCTCGCGTCTACCCACAACTGGTGCTAAATCGGAAGTCCCAAGAGCATTGCCGCCATTGCCGAAGAGGAACCAGGCAAGACACCAGGCTGGAGCTTGGTCTTGCGGCCGTTTCCCGACACAGTGGTGAAGGTGAGGTAAGCATAGTCAGATAAGGGGCCTGTAGCGTGCTACTTTTAGCGTAGTAGTGGAGCATAGAAAGAGATTACAGATCCAACGTTATCTGAGACCAAGCAAGCACAAATAGACTGAAACAGTAAAGGGTAGTCGAACAGTGAGACTGTTGTAACTATTTTGTCCTCTGATGTTCGTCGGATGTCGTCACGTCACACTTTCCCTGTTCCTGGCTTGTAGCGCGAGCATGGAGCTCGTGCGTATGAGGCTGACCCGTGAACGCGGTTGAAGCACACGCTGACAGTAACATGCCAAGCGTGTACGTTTTTGCCACTTCGTATTCGGATGTTGGCAAGGCTCAGGGGGCTGATGTGTTGTCTATTGTTACACAACTTGATATAGGTAATATCAGTGGTGTGGTTACACAAAGCCATCTCGAACTTGTTTTTTATGATCTGTCTTAACCCGAGAAGGAAGCCAGCAATTTTGTTTTTCTTGTGTGCTTTGTGATGTGGTGATTCCGAACCCCCTCCAGCGGAACGTTGCGACTGTGTCAAACTCAACGGCTATACCGAATAACGAGACCGGCATCACGCGACAGGACTCGATGCGACGGTTGTAGTGATGTAGCGTTCCAAGCACCAACCCACACTGGGAACGGCATGCGCTGTAAACATATTTTTGGGCAGCATGCTAAATCTGGGAAAGTGGTTGCAGTGAACATAGAAACATCATGGCGAGCAGTATCAAAGCCATATGCTTTCTCAGGAGAGCTGGTAAATGCCTTTTATCGCTAAAAACTAGTGCGAGGAGTGCTGGAATACTTTAGTATCAGCTAGATCTCGTCTACCTTACCGTATTCTTAACGAACGCTGGCCTAGGATGGGTGCCTTTCAAAGCAAAGATTCAGCTGTATCCTAGGTTGCGAAAACTGCCGGTAAAGCTGTGAAGGTAGCATGTATGGCAGCGCGTCTGGGATTGCATATGGCTTTGATACCACTGGCCACATCCTAACCCAATTCAGATGTCGATGTGCGATTTCCGATATCGTACTACTACATGTAGTGTGAGGAGTGCTGAAGTACTTTAATCTTAGCTAGACCCCTTCACCCTGCCGCACTCTTAATGAGGTGGGGCCTTGGACAGGTGCCCATCGAAGTACGACTTCAGCTATATCCTGGGTCCTGAAGACTGCTAAACTATACATGCGATGGACACTCAATTTTGAAACGGGATAAGATATTTTTGGGCACCATACTAAATTGACAAAGTGGTTGCAGTCAACGTAGCAACTATGTTTAAGTTTTATATATCCAGGCGCATACAGAGATGACGCCTGTCTCGAAAGCATTCAGACATTAACCCTCAAGCTCTCCGGAGGACCCAAATAACTGTCCCTCAGCCCTCCCAAGTTCAGCACAAGCTTCTGGAAAGTGATCGAAGGCGTCACGGCCCACAGGTTGAGTGTGTGAGCGCCAGATGCCATGATGGGATGAGTGGTGATGTTGTAGGTGGAGAAGTTGCTGACCATGTTCGTCCAGGGAGTTCCATATGATCCTAGAACGGTCACTGGGATAGGACGAACGTGCTGGATCGTTCCGTTATCGATGCTGACTGCGTATTCGACTGGATGATTTGGGTCTATTTCATGTTAGTTGACCTGCTTGTGTGGAAGACGAAGAAGACATACCTGTATTCAATGTAGGGCCAATTGCAATGCTGAGCGATGCATTAATAGGCGCCTTGTTGAATGTGTAAAAGCTGTATTGCAAAACAGGAGCACTTGAGATGTTTGGGTTCTGTACCGGCGCTGTGGCAGGAAGAAGTGTGACACCAGACAGGGTTCGTCCATAGCCGGGAATGACTGCATAGTATGCAGAGGCCTCGGTTGTGGTCTTATTGATAGTAAAGTGCTCGGGCTCGATGGACACTACACCGTCAGATTGAACAAAGCCAGAGAAGTTGGATGGAAGACGAGCTTGTGTGTTGTTCAAGGTGAGCATGATCTGTGGGACGTTATATTGCGTGCCATATCTGGTTGTTGCTGCTTGTCCGAATGGCCAGTTGATTCCTGAAGTCGTAGAGACGGTCATAACGATGGATGTGTCACCCACTGGAGCATTTGCCCAATCCACTGTAATGTATACTCTCACATCAGTTTGGTTTGGTGAGCCCATAGGAGCGAGAGTGCCGTTGACAATCGAAGCCTTAACGTATGGGACGGTGGTGTTGACGTAGAAAGTGACGGGACTCGAGGTAGCCGTGCGAGAGAATATGTCTATCCAACGTGAGGGCGTAGTCATGAAGGGATCCATAGGTGGGAGCTGGAGTGTTGAGCCTCCATTGCCTGCTCATTATTAGCTTCCTACTCCAAACATGAACATCCTCAGGGGGTGCTAAGCAGAAGGGGAGTGAGGGGAGTGCTGGACCATTTTGTATAGTAGAATTGTCACGTGGAAATTGACCTCCGTCAAGCACACCAAGAGGATGAGCAGATGAGAAGTGACGTACCGTGGAATTGATCGTCGCCCGGCAAAGTCCCATTGCCTCCTTCGACAGTAACCCCTAGGTACCCAGGAAGAGCATCGAGCTGAGTTTGTACATAAGAAAGGCTTCCAGGGAGTGAGTTTCGCATTGGTTGCTGCCAGTAGTTATCATAGCCGAAATGCGTCTGATCCATCATGTGTGACCATTTCGAATCTATAGCACTATCAGCACACTATCAAAGTCAATCATGGATGTGCTCAGCATACTCAGAAGACCATTATAGGTCATGGTCAAATTGGCGTCACGATTGACCCAGTCGAAGACTTGCATTAAGTACTGGTTAGCACTGTTACGCCCTTGCTCGGCATAGAGGTTGTTCCTGGCCGCAACATAGTACATCTGATAGAGAGTCATTCCAGCCAAGGAAGGATGAAGGATCATCTCGAAGAAGGAAGCTTTTGCATTTGATGGGAGCTGGTCGTAAACAGCTTGAGCTGCAGTGGCCTGGGCAACCCACTCACTAATGACACGGTCGAACTCGTTGTAATTGACGAGGGAAAAGAAGTTGATATCCATAAGCTCATACTTTCTTCTTCCAGCGAGGAGTGAATAGTTCATCATCAGCTGAGATATCTGTGGCGCAAGTGCAGGACCATAATTGGAAGCAGCCCAGTCCTGAGTCCAGGCTAGCGTTGAGTTTGGCTGATGATATTCGTCGATGTTGAAAGCAAGATCCATTGCAAAATTGATGGGAATTTCGAGAGGTTTCAGGTCTCCAACATTGAACACCCATATCTGCTTTGCCGAACGCTCGTAAGATTGGACGAGTTTTTCATGAACGTAAGGCAAGTTCATGGTATTGATCCACTTCTGGTTGTTAGCAGCCATTAAGGCTCCACCACTGTCATGCACTCACCTTGTAATCACGTGGAGCACCAACATAATCGAAGCTGAGGAAACAAATGTTAGCATCCCAGGGTTTTTGAACACACGTCGTCGTTAGAATTCGTGGGCGAAGACTGCTGTGAAGAGTACCCAACTTTATTCGGGCTACACACCATTTGCCCTTCTTGAATATCCCGGACTCTTTCTCAACCTATATTTGTGGTCTAATACATTCGTAGGATTTAGCAGGTCTATGGGCACTCTTCATAGCGCACCCAGCTCTTGACCTGCGCCACGAATTCTGACGACGACATGAATCGGTGTTGAAGAGACTTACTGGTAGTAGATTCCATTTCCAGCAAGGCGAGTAGTTTCATTTCCAATTGGTAGACGTTCTGGATTGCCCCAGTTGTCATCAGCCCACAAAAGTGTGATATCATCAGGAACAGTCATTCCCTGCTCGAAATAACCACCGACCTCTTTGTAGAGACACCACATTTGAGGGACGTTCTTCAGGTTGTTAACCTTGAGAACTTCTTCCAATAATTGCTGCTCGACGCCAATGATCGTTTCGAGTTGAGTAGCATTGAGTGTTGGAGACGATGTGTCACCCAAGCCTCTCATGCCCATAGTCCACAGAGTCTCCCAGCTTGCAGCACGCTCAACCCCTTCGCGAAGGAACTCGGTAACATTAGCTTGGTTACTTTGCCATGCCCAGGTGCCATTCAGAAAGAGAGATTGCTCTTTGGTGGCACGAGCCAAAGGTTCGGTGTGAGAAGTGCCGATGACAACTCCCCAAGCATCCGCGGTGGGACCATTGAAGGTGTCGTCAACATAGAAGAACGAATTCCATTCTATAAAGTTTTAGCGAAGTGGTTGAAGCTGGTGAGATGTCACCTCACCTGCAGGCCACAAATAGTTTGCCCTGAGCCGTAGGAGGAGCTCAAAGACTAGCTCGTAGAAATTGACGTTGAAACCAGGACCGTACTTGGTAGGTGGGAAGTTGTCGAGTACCCATCCGGTCAACGCGGGGGCTTCGTCGTTCAAGAAGATACCTCTGTATTTGACAGAGGGTGACTTGGAAATCTTGGTAGTAGGAAGAGCAGAAATCACATCCTGGTGGATAGTGGGGACGTCGGCCCAGAAGTGCCTCAATAGCTGTCAGCATAGGTCAAGCTCACCAGAATCAGCAACATACCAAGGAGAAACACCAATCTGTTGAGACAAGTCATAGATACCATAGATAGCACCACGCTTGTCCGCACCAATGATAACAAGCGCTTGCTGGATCCCGGGAGCAGGGTTTGACACCAGCTGCGTCATAAAGGACTCCCATTGACCAGTGATTGCAGAAAGATTGATCTTGTTGCTAGCCACAAGGTTGTTGATGAGAGGAGAACCGACAGTTCCAACGACGATCAGGCTGGGATGACCACTCGGTAAACTATTGCCAGTGATGTTGAGAAGAGTTCCATTGTGGCCAGTCACACGTCCAAAGTCGATTGACAGGTCCTGGGCAGCACGCTGTACACCCCAGAGGTCAGATTGCGAAACGACAATGGTTGGGTTTAATCCTGGTGCAGCAAGAGGCATGGAGCCATGGACAGTGTTGTTGAAGTTGCAGACGGGCTTTCCACCGTACGCAGAGACGAGCTCGGTGGCACAAAAGGCCATAGCCGCAACATAGGAAAATAGCTTCATTCTTGCTTCAACTGATTTCAAGGTGGTAAAGCACTAGATCAGGGAAGCTGGATCATGCAGGATTTTATATGGCATGCATGATTCGTTCTGCCGTAAGTTATACTGAAACAAATGCTTTTAACACACGCTGCTGGTGGGCCATCTCATCGCCAAAAAAGCAGTCTCTTTCTTGGCTAAATGTGGTGCGGATTGCGATGGCCCGATGGCGACGTGAGCACAGAATTGCCCTCATTTTGGTCGGTATTTTGACGATCTAGCAAGCGGGGAGAAAGTGGGGAAAGTGATGTGGGAGGAGGTGGTGTTCGACCTGCCACATTGGGTGCATGATTTGCGTCGTGGCTGAGTGCCGGCTAAATGGGTTTGGGTTCTAAAGAGGAGGTGAAGTTCCGCAGCAGAGACTGGCATGTTACATCTTAACTTCTTAGGTACTCCGTCCGGAGAACGAGGCAACGAGGCGACCAGTAGTAAGGTGGAAGGGTCCTCCGTGTGACACAGATGACCTTGTTGTCTTTCTGAATCCTCGTGCCCATTATATTTCACGATCCTTCCAAAATCCATACCCGCAATCACTGATGCTCAGTGTGCCACGGTGCTGTAAGATCCTCTGTGGAGCAAGTGTGTTCATGCATGCTTTCAATCTTAGCTCACTGATACTCCTCGCTTACTCTCCTTCAGAAGCACGAAAAGCGCCCTCTCTTAGGCCTCTCTGGAAGCTTTGTTCACACATGCCTTTGTTGCTTGCAGCTGCTCTTCTGTGTAGTGCTGATCACCATATCAATGATAGTGGAATGTCTTGCACTTTGGACGAAATTGAAGGGCTCTGGCTGCTTGGTCAGTTCCTTATCCTGTCGTCCTGCAGCAAACCTACCACTTTTGCGATATCCATGAACCGCTGTTCTTGGAGCGAATCACAATGGTCTCCCGTATCGCAATACACAAACCCAATAAATCTGTAGTGAAGTGAAGTGAAATATGGTTTCAAGTGTTACGCGGACTTCTTGTCAATGGCAATGCGTTATGATTTGCAAATAGATATACAGCTATGGAATGGTACAGTACTCATAGTCTCGCCTCTCTGGCACTCCCTTGACATGCATCGCCGAGCATAGTCCCATATTTCGCCCTAATTTTCTCGATCTGTAAATCTGTAAGATGCACACTGTGATGCGATTGACCCGAGTTGACTGTAAGAATAAGTCATGTGGTTGAATCAGTCAGTATCCTCAAAGGTTGGGAACTCCTCTACAGGTTTGTCCTCTTTTTTGGACGTCTCCATAGCCGTCTTCCTCGTGGGAACATGATAACGAGCACGGAACGTCTCCCTCTCGAGATATGGTGCTTGGTCACTTCCAGCAATCCTCCTGGAGCTTCCTTCGGTCAAAGCCATGTCTGGAGCTTTACCACATCCTGATTTGTTACACCTGAAGTTGTGGTGCCCGTGTGATTGTCCTGGGCAAACAGTGTACGAGGGATCGAATGCATCGGTGGTAATGCGTTCGTGAAACGCTTTGTGAAACGCGATGACGGGTTCAGGGTGAATGGTTTCTTCCGATTGGAATAGCATGTCCTCCACTTTCCCTTCCCAAGCTGTCTTTTCGGCAATGAAACGTCGGAGTTTCGACGATGATGTTGTGTCCGTAAATGCAAGCTTGATTGCTTCTGCCGAGAGCCATTTGTCCTTGATGCCCATCCATTTTGCAATGTTGTCGATCATCTCGTTCTGGAACCTGAAGCAACCTCGTCTCTCGGCGAACAAATATGCCTCGACCAAGAGAACATCCGTATCGTCCTCATCATCTGAAGTCTGGAATGGGAAGCCTTGGGCGTAGGCCCAGCGCACAAAGATTCTGAAAACATCACTGTTCTCCTCGACCAAAGTAAATGTCTTGGTCTTTGATTCCTCCCAAGTTCCACTCAAAGCGACACGGAAGTAATCGGACTCGAGCTTGAGAAGAGCCTCATGGATGTAGAATCGATCTTTGTTTGGACCAATGAAAATCGTGACGATTTCGGCGAAGGCGTCGCTAAACACGAGTTAATCCTACTGATTGATGCCTTTTGATGGCGAGGCTTACGGTTTGCCAATTTTTGCGGATCTGTACTTGCGTGAGTAACGATCTACTGGTTCAGGCGTGAGGTCGCGGTCAGGGTCGCGGACGGTCATGTTGTTGAGACTGTCGAGAAGGTTTGAAGAGGCTGTGAGGGCAGCTGGATATTCATCGTTAGAGGTGTGGTGTAAGCTGCTGATGAGTTCTTGAACGTACACTTTTCTGTCTCAACGACATCCATCCTGTGAGTATTGTAGACGAGATGAAGATGACGAAGATGGAGGAAATTATGGTTGGCGAATCATTATAAGTGAAACCGTCAAACAAGTCTAAGAGAAGAAGGCGCAACCAAGACAGATTCCAACGAAGTGAAAGATGACGTAAGGACGCTATCAAGCAAAACGAGTCGCCGAGGTATGAGCGCTCTAATGCTGATTTGTTACTCTGACTTTCGCTCGTCACGCCAAGTTGACACTTGATGCGTTTAAGATTGACGTTGAGCACACGATTGCGCCCAAGTCGGCACCATCAACAATACAAACCTGAAGAGATGTCTGGGCTTGAGGACCACGATATTTTGTCAAGCTAGGTTAGAAGGCAAGCGCTGCCCGTGAAGACGCCATGACAGTTGTGCGCCCTTGTTTGATGCAGGGCAAACACGATTGCGGTGATGTGACACTCTAATCGTGATATGGCATTTTGACGTTTGCTCAAGACAATGAGCAATCATATCAAACAGCTGGTCGTTTAAGCTGGCATTTGCAATTCATGCGAGAAGTAGTTACGTTTCAGATTGTGTTTCAGCTTGACTTTTGAGCACGCGACAGCCCCTGAATTGACGTCAACGGCTGAAAAAGCTTAGAAAACCTGAAACGCGTCTGTGACTCGCAAATCCGATCCTCTCTTGCTTTAGACTTTCCCATATGCTTCCGTTCCTTTCAAGTCTTTCGTGAAGTCATCTAGCCCTTTCTGGGTCCACAACATCACACATCTAGCTGACGTTCGCCTCTTGGAAACAACGGTTCTTGTCGTGTCACACGACATAAGAGAAACAAGCACAATGTCCTCAAACTACGTGACTGCCTTTGTTGGTACGATAGCCGCTATTTTTCGGGTAACGCAAACTTTGACATATCACTTCAGGTGCTCTACAAGCTTCCGTGTCTGTTCTGCTCACTATCAGCTACGGTGTGATTGCTACACAATGGGGCCTTCTAGATCAAGCATCCGGCAAGAAAGTGTCTACGCTGTGTGTCAAGCTGTTTCTGCCAGCTCTGCTGTTCAGTAAGTCGCAATCTAAAGTCACTAGAGCTAGAGGTTAACAGGCTCTGCAGTAAACATCGGAGGTCAAATCAGTATTGATGCTCTGCCAAGATATGCACCAATTGTTGGTATGGGTTGCATAAAGGTCTGAATGATCACTCTCAGTACTGACTGGAAGGCCAGTCTACTCACTCTGCTACAACGGCATCTCCATCCTTGCTGGTCTGGTCATGGTCAAGATCTTCAAACTTCCTTCTTGGGGGACGGTACATTAGCATCAGTCTTGCTACTGTTTGTTTTTGCACTAACGTCAAAATAGCCAGCAATCACATTCAACAACGTCATATCCTTTCCTCTCCTTTTGACACAGGCTCTTCAATCAACCGGCGCTCTGGATAGTATCCTCTGGGGCTCCTCAGACTCTTCTTCAGAAGCTGTGACACGAGCCAGGAGCTATTTCCTCGTGAATGCCATGATTGCCGATTCTTTGACCTTTGGTCTTGGCCACAAACTCTTGGGTGGTCCCAGTAACGAAGATGCACCAGACAAGAAGGATGAGACTACGGATGATCGACAGTCTGAAGAAACAGTAACAGACGATCGTGATCAAGACGGGGAAGATTTCGAAGAGCAAGCACGAGCGACCGAAGAGACTTCGCTATTACCCAACAAAGCTGTACGTTTGGATGTCACTGTACAGAGGAAGGTGAGCCGTTTCGGCATGAGTATTTGGTCAAAGCTGCCTTCATTTCTCCAAACCGTGCTCGCCGAAGCATGGGGCTTTGTATCACCTCCATTAGTCGGTGCCACGCTTGGTGTCTTCGTAGGTTTGGTGCCAGTATTCCAAACCGCATTCTTCAGCGATACATACGACGGCGGCTATCTGAATGCCTGGTTCGCGAAGAGTATTGAGAATATCGGAGAGCTCTTCACTGCTCTGCAAGTTGTCGTTGTCGGTGTAAAGCTAAGAGCAGGTATGTTCGCTCGCGATATCAAGAGCTGTTGTGGTAGACAGTATGCTAAACAATCATTGTAAGCCCTCTACAACATGAAGAAAGGCGAAGAAAGGTATGTCCTCTTCATTCACCCTCTTCAAAGGACTCAACTGACGACATAATCAAAGTGGCCCATTACCCTGGAAACCACTCGTTATCATCACAATAATTCGTTTCGCCATCTGGCCAGCGCAAGTCGACCACTCATCCACAATCGCACAACCATCCACTAACACGCCCTAGAATAAGCATTTCCACAATCTGGATCCTAGCGAAACGGACCAACATCCTCTCAGACGACCCGATCCTCTGGTTCGCAATGATGTTGATGCCAGTCGGGCCACCTGCGCTCAAACTGACCGCACTGGCGGACGTGACTGGCTCAGACGACAAGGAGAAGATGAGCATTGCAAAGTTTTTGACTGTACGTTCTGGACCTTGTTTAGTTGGAGAATGTTTTATGCTGATAACAGAGACAGTTTTCATACATCATCTCGCCGATTCTGACGTTTCCAGTTGTTGCGGCCATTACGGCTACGCAAAATGCTGCTGGTTCGTAGTATTGCAAGCCGCTTCTTGGTACATCGGCGTGTAATTAGTGGATTTCGCATATGGGGGAATCATGTCCGAAACAACTTGAGGACGTAATACAATCATATAGTACACGCAAAACGAGGTAAGGCAAAGGAGACACTGATATTTTGTTGCTGCCCGAATATCGTGAGACGAAGACGACGGCTTTGGCTAACACTCCCCGAGATAGTAGCGTTTAGCTGACCACTTTGCGTGTTCTCTATCTACCATACGACCCTCGCGTCCTGAACTGCTTTGACAATAGACTTTATCACCACTTTGCTGATATCGTCTTAGCTGCTTCCCTTTCTGTCGTGCATGTGTGACTGCCTTCTATAGCGCTGCAGTCTGTTCAGGAACAAAACGCTCATCCATGTTGACAGCATTCCATCCAGCTTCCGCTATGCCTCCCCGTACAAAAGACACATTGATGACAAGTCCATCTTATCCGTCCACCCTTCTCAAAATCAACCAACGACCGGCATACCAACACACTCATCCACCACCACCCTCCTCACTCTTCTCCGGCACTCTCCCAAGCACATCCCCCACGGCGTTCAAAATCTCCTCCTGCTCCTCTTCACTAAACCGATCATCCGCTTCTTCCACAATAACATCCAAGCCCATTGCGTCTTTTGGGCGCAAGTTGAAAATCATCAGGACTTCTGATTTGGTGAGATTGTACTTGGAGAGTCGGGTCAGGAGGGCGTGGAAGGAGGCGGCGGAGTAGGTTGAGGTGGGTTGGGTGAGGCAGGAGGTCGGGGAGGAGAGGTAGCGGAGGGTCTGGGAGTGGGTTAGTGGATGGTGGATTTGTTTGGTTGCGGGTTTGGGTTGGGGAGTTGGGAGGGAAAAGTGGCAATGGGCGGAGAAGTGTGCTGAGATGGGGTGGGGGAGGATGATGGTTGACTTTGGATCCATCTTAAGTGCTTGTAGCTGAGTGTAACCTCAAATTTGCACATTCCAATCCCCAAGTCCAAGGACTCTCATGCCCAGGTTCATAACACATCCAGCTCACGACATATACTTAACCCCCAAAGCTCCAGAAACAAAACAAACAAACAAATATCTTCACAAAAACTTACATCACCAACCACCAATCTCAATCCATTCAGCTTGCCAACCACCTGCTTGCTATCTCCCTTGAAGTCCTTGATCGTCGTATGTTTGTAATCCGGATGGTCCTTGTATTTCGCTTGGACGGTGGTGAGATGTGTCAGGACTTCGTAGTTGGAGAGGACGGCGTTTTGCGTTTCGAGTATCTGCGTGAAGATATGTCAGAGGTGCGTTGGGATGTGGTGGAGGGATGTTTTTGTGTTTGGATGAGTGTGAGGAGTGGGAGATGAGACGTGAGAGGTGAGAGATGAAGAGATATTCCGATGATGGTAGCTTTTTATTCATTTTCGATTCTCCATGGGCAGTCAAACGAATGAGCAAGTGACAAGGAGGAGGGATCTCGAAAAAGAGGATTTTTCAATTGCAGCATAGGTCGATGCAGGACAGGTTCTTCACAAAACATCACATCACAACATGCAACATACAATGTCACATCATTATCACTCACCTTCATCTTGAGCGCTACATCTGATAACCTTGCCACTACAAACAAAACTGGAAAGAATCTCCAGCAAAAAGAAACAGAGGTAATCCAAATCTCACAATCACTAATCACGTCGGTCCAACCTCATTCAACGCCGAATGCCGGATCTAACGCCGACCTTCACCACACCTCCGTCTCATCTTGACCACCACTCCAACACAACTCATGCCCAACATTCTGCTTTTTGGCGCTGGTGGGGTCGGCATCGCCTATGCCTACGTTCTAGCCAAAGGTGGCGCTCATATAACCGCTGTCTGCCGCTCCAACTACACCACTGCCAAAGCGCACGGCTTCACACTGCAGTCTCAAATCTGGGGCACTCAATCCATCCACCCCACCATCGTCTCTTCAGCCTCAGACGCCAAAGAGTACGGTCCCTTCGACTACATCGTCGTGTGCAGCAAAGCCTATGTAGGGATTTCGCCATCCACAGCCGAACTAATCGCACCTGCTGTAGGTCCTAACACCGCAATTGTGCTTTGTCAGAATGGGATTGGGATTGAAGAGGAGTATGTGTCTGCATTCCCAGGGAATACGATTGTTAGTGGTGTTGTGTATCTGCCCGTGACGCAGGTGAGTCCGGGACATGTGGTGCATGGCGAGCTTGAGCAGTTGGAAATAGGGACGTTTCCTTCCTCCTCAACACCGCAATCAGAAGCGACGAATATAGCACAAGCACAAGCACAAATCGACGCCTTCGCAGCCATATTCACAGCCGGCGGCGGAAGCATAAAAGTCTACGCAGACGTGCAAGAACGGCGCTGGACAAAACTGATCACGAACGCGGCGTGGAACCCTATATGTGCGCTGTCGCAATGCTCAGACGCAGCTTTCTTGCGTACCTCCGCCACAGCGCTCACCATCGTGCGGCGCGCGATGCTCGAAGTCGTCAGCATAGCGCGGGCAAAGGGGTACACTGACATTACAGCGGAAACAGCAGAGTGGCAACTCAGTCGGGCTGTTGGGCGGGAGAAGGCAGGGGGCGAAGGCAAGGAGCCAAGTATGTTGACGGATGTGAGAGAGGGGCGGCAGAGGTTCATGGAGGTTGAGCCGATTGTGGGGAATGTGGTGAGAATAGCGAGGGAGTTGGGTGTGGAGACGGCGACGCTGGATGTGGTTTATGTGTTGATCAAGGGATTGAGTTTGAGGAGTACGTGATGTGATGGGGGAGATTGAACACGGATGATGGGAAATGTGCTGATTTGGAGTGTGAGTCTGCTGGTTTTGTTCAACGAGGTCGAAGTCGGACGACTTGCATGCGCGGTCATCTGCCTGGCAGGCGTTCGAAGAAGAGGGGCGAGGGGGAGTTTCGGCGAAAAGAGAGGATGGCGAAAGAAATCAGGAAGTAGACCGATTAGAAAAGTTCACGAACGTGATATGATTGATCGTATTGGCAAGCACTACATACATCAGGATAAGAATTCACCACATAGACTAGACACGATTTAACGAAAACATTGACGACATGGCAGCAAGACTTTCAAAGGATAGAACAAGAGAGGATGCATAACCACCACAAGCAGCAAAGTCTCAGCTACAACACAATGTTACATCCTGTCATCGTTCTACTTCAGGAAGTGTATCGGTAAATGCTTCGTTATGCTACCAGCACGGCAAAGTATACATGTAAATGCTATATCCATCGCCCATATCCTCTATCGTCTGTGCTACTGTCGCATGCTCTTACCAAAATTGAGTAAGAGCTTCATGACAGACATTGCGACCATGACTATGAGTTCTTTTTCTCCTTTATTGGCGATAGGCGGTTGCATTGCGGATTGTGGCGCAGCTTGAGGTTGCATTGCTCCTCTTGTGATGACGTTGGTTTGCAGTCTCTGATTGTTACTGGGCGAGAAGAACGAGAGGAGAGGAAAGGGGAGAGAAAGAGAAAAGGACATTAGGGACCAAAGATTGCCTACCAGACGACATACATCGTCGCCAATTTCAGCGAGAGCCTACGACAAAAGCTTGAACTTTGCCATTAACATTCGTACCTCAGGCGCAATATCTACCATCAAAAAACTCCCATTACACCTGTGACCTTTCCATTTCTTGTGCTCTAATTCATTACAATCCACTATATATACACCTTTCAGCTCAGAACACACTGATGTAGTTGCCTATCCGATCTTTCTGGTTTTGTGCTATACACTCGGCGATCCATGTGACGTTACGGATTTCCTTTAAAGAAGTACTCATTAGCAAAGTCCTTTTACGCTTTCAAGTAAGTAGGAAGTAATCATAGCAACATACCTGCTCCTTCAACTTAATCCACGCATACGCAACCGCATGCGTAAACTGCCTCGTGAAAGCAATCTTACTCAACTCCATCTCCTTTGCGTAGAACAGATCCTCCAGACTCTTGCCTTCGTTCCCGCTTCCACCAGCCATATTACCAACACCACCACCTCCTCCACTTCCACCTCCACTCATCCCAGCTTGGTCGAACATCGTCTTGTAGTCGTGCACACCATCGATCGCAATTCGCACGCCTTCGATATCATCCGCCCGACTCAACATATACGTGCCTTCCGGGTACAATCTTCCAAAGTTAGGGTACAACTTCTTCCTCTCCGCCTTGCTCAATTCAGTACCAAACGAGTTAAGCGTAATGTTAATACTCCTGCGATCCGCCTCAAAACCTAACACCTCAGTCATGACCTCCGCAGTCGGCGTGCCCGCCACATCGGGATCCGAATTCACCCACTCGTGAAACTCCTCCAGGTAGTTCTTGTACAGCGTATTCCGTACAATCTCAATATTCAGCTCGTCCAGATCTTGATGGCTCAAAGAACCCTTGAAATACGCCGCTAGTGGCGTTTCGATCAGGACGGAGTTGTACAGCTCTTCGATGTTGGTGGCGACGCAGAGCACGGGCATTGTTTCGAAGTAGCCTAGTGGATGGCAGCGCTCGAGAAGCTCGCGGGTGTCACGTTCGTGGAGGGTGCCGGTGATGAGAAGGGCGACGTTGTCGATCATGTAGCTGTGGGTGAGGTAGTCGAGGAATTTGGCGAGGGAGCCGACTGCGTTGGCGCGGAGGTAGCGGAATTCGGAGACGAGCTTTTCGGTTGTTTTGGTGGCGAGGGCGGAGGTGGAGGGGTTGGGTGGGAGAGTGGATAGGATGTCGCCGTAGGATGGGTTGAGTTGGAGTTTGACGTCTGGTGGAGGTGTGTTAGGGTGCTGGATGCTTGAGGAGGATGAGGTGATTGTCTCTGCTCTCACCATCAATTGTTTCACATTGGGCAAGGTTGGAGTATGCTTGGCTTGTCAGGAGGGAGTTGCGGTAGCCGCGCACGATTCCTTCCAGGTAGCCGGCGTGGACATTGTAGAATAGACCTTCCATGGTGATGTCTGTATTGTTAGAGATGTATGAGAATGGATGTCTTGAAGATGAAACAATGTTCCATGTCGTCCCTTATCGCCCTGACGTTTGACCCTTCGGCTACAGTTTCCCACATTATTGAATTTTCAAGAAAAAAAGTTGCCCAATTCTCTTGAAGCACCACAGACAGCCAGCAAAGACCATCACTTCTCACCGACCACGACAACAACACCACCGAATCTCCTTCCTAAGGGCGCTTCCTTTTCAGTATGACGCTTTTTGTGCTCGCCGAAACCAGCGCTGGTTATGCCTTGTTCAAGGCCAAAGACAAGAAGCTCCTCAAGAGAGATGATCTTGACCAAGCAACAAGCACAGCGGAGGGCACCTGCAGCCTATTGAAGATGAAGGAGTTTGCAAAATTTGACAGCGCTGCGACGGCTTTGGAGGAGATGGCTGGTCTGATAGAAGGAAAAGTCACTCCCATGCTTTCGAAATTGCTGGATTCTATCAAGGATGAAAAGAAGGCTACGCTTGCTGTAGCAGATCCCAAACTTGGTGTGTATTACAATGTGAGAATGTATAGGTGGCTCGATCCTAACACTCCTTCCAGGAACCGCCATTGCCAAAATCCCAGGTCTCTCCATCACTCCCATTGCAGACTCTACAACTACAGACATCTACCGTGCCATTCGCAGCCATCTTCCTTCACTAGTACCGGGACTCCTTGACGCCGACATGGCAACAATGTCTCTAGGTCTTTCACACTCAATCTCACGACACAAGCTCAAGTTTTCTCCCGACAAGGTCGACACCATGATCATCCAAGCCATTGCCCTCCTCGACGATCTGGACAAAGAACTCAACACATACGCCATGAGAGTGAAAGAATGGTACGGCTGGCACTTCCCCGAGATGGCCAAGATCATCAACGACAACCTCGCCTACGCCAAAGTCATCCTCCTCATGGGTTTCCGCTCAAACGCAAGCAACACCGACCTCTCCTCCGTTCTACCAGAAGAGATCGAAGGCGCCATCAAAGCCGCTGCTGAAATCTCCATGGGTACAGACGTTACAGATGAAGATCTCGACAACATCCGTGCATTAGCAGAACAAGTCGTCGACTTTACAGAATACCGCTTACAACTCTCCGGCTATCTCTCTACTCGTATGCAAGCCATTGCACCAAACTTGACCGCACTGGTCGGCGATCTCGTCGGCGCCCGTTTGATCGCCCACGCCGGCAGTCTCATCAAGCTCGCCAAGTCACCCGCCTCTACCATCCAAATCCTCGGTGCCGAAAAGGCTCTTTTCCGTGCTTTGAAGACAAAGCACGACACGCCCAAGTACGGTCTCATCTACCACGCATCACTAGTCGGTCAAGCGACCGGCAAGAACAAGGGCAAAATCGCACGTATGCTCGCCACAAAAACCGCGCTCGGACTGCGTGTCGATTCGCTCGCTGATTGGGGTCTTGATGGCGAGGGCGCACAGGTTGAGCCTACAGATGAGGAGAAAGCAAGCCTTGGTAACATGAACAGACTCAAGATTGAGAGGAGGTTGCGCAGCTTGGAAGGCAAGCCTCTAGGTCCTCGAGGCGGCGTCGCTATTGGTCCTGGTGGCCAACAACAATCGACGCAACCACCCAAGTGGGAGCTTAAGGAGGCGAGAAAGTACAACCCTGATGCTGATGGCATCTCAGCTGATGCCCCTGCCGCTGCTGCTGAGGATGAAGATGTGTCGATGACAGATGCAAAGCCAGCAAAGAAGCTGATTCAAGAAGTAAATGGTGAGGCCGCCGATTCCAGCGACGAAGACGTCGACGAAACCACAGTATCCAAAGCAGACAAGGATGAAGATTCAACGTCGAAAGCAGCGCGAAAAGCAGCAAAGGAGGCTCGAAAGGTTGAAAAGGCAGCAAAGAAGGCTGCGAAGGCGGAGAAAAAGGAGAAGAGGAAGAGTACGGGTGGTGTCAAGGAGGTCAAGAATGAACCGAATGGTGACGCTGCGGATGGAAGTAAGAAGAGGAAGCGGGATGATGAGGATGAGAAGGAGGTTAAGAAGGAGAAAAAGAAGAAGTCGAGGAAGTCGGTGCCGTGATTGGATCACTTCTTTTCTGACTTTGTTCGACGTTCTCGCTCTCTATCTCTTTGTCATGTCTGGACTGGTCTGGCGTTTTTACTTGGCTTGGATGTCAATCGAAAGGGTGAAAGGTGTCTCTAGGATTGTATTTGAACGGCATATGGACGCTGAATGCATAAAGTTGGCATACGAGTTGTATTGTACACATCTACACTATGCATGCCACAGGATAGTTCTGGCGGCATATCGTTATCTAAAAGTAGTGTTTGGCTGAAAGATAATCGAGTATGATGAATGCTTTGTATCTGCTTCCTACTATCTCCCTACCTTTCTTTCTTCCCTTCTATTCCCTTCCTCTTTTCTTTTCTTCATTCTTGCCTTATTCCTTTCCTTCTTCCTCTCTCTTCTCGCTTCCATTCCACTCATCTCCTCTCCTCTCTGTCGCTCTTATCTGCTGGTATCATTCAAACACCATGAAACCTATCACCAAGCACCATCCCTACTCAGCCACGCATCCTCAATCCAATCTCCACTACGTTGTAATCTATCCATTTCCCCTCCACCCTTTCCGCCTTCATTCCTTCTCCATCGCATCATCCTCCTCGTACAAAAATATCAGAAAAGGATAGGCTGAGCGAATGGTCTCGATGGTCTCACTCCTGGGATGCGACGAGCTCTTACTTGACTTGGATAGAGTATGCGAAGTAGTATGCCGACGGATGTTTAGTGTGTAGTATTTAGAAAAAGGAGAGGAGATGGATGGTGGAAGTGTAGATAGATGGCAGGTGCGGCTATACATCTTGTCTTGTCTTACCTTATCTATACAGTACTTCAAGGAAGGCATACGGCGATATAATATTCATGAGAGAGGAAGACGACAGCATGTAACAGGGCGATATAGCTAGGATCACTTACCTTAGTTTATGTTTGTGGTGATTACAAGCTATCATACCTTTTCTTCTACTACTACTACTACTACTATTATCGTTAGTATTTATTATTAGGATGAACTCGAGGTATTGTGACTGGATTGTCTTGATCGGTCGTCTTGAATGCAGAAGATGAGTGATGGCGATGGGAATGTGTTGGGTATCAGACTTCTCGCTGAGCTTCCATTCTTCTCCTATTCGGTCACAATGAGAGAGTTTTTGCTTAGATTATCGGTAAACTTATTATCTTTAGTAGTTCGCTGCTCGATGCGTTCGCCTGTATCTTGATTAGCAAAAATGTCTCGCCATGAAGCAAAGCATTCAGTCCAATATTCCTTCCTTCTGGTGACGACGATGTAGGATAGAGGAAGTAAGGTAGCTTGGGGATCTGTGTTGTGTATAGTATGGTGTGATTTGGTATATTATGTTAGGCTAACATTTTCGTGACTGCATGTTGTTGTTCGTTTGTTTTGTTGTTCGTTTTTTGATTTGTTGTGATTAGACTTGATGAGATGGATCTCGACTTTTTCGACGGGTTGGATTGGCTTGATTGTTTGGTTGGGCTTGCCGGAGATGGAGCAAGATGATTGCTGTGATGGAGATGAGCAAGATGATTGATCGAGATGAACGAAGATGAGTGATGGAGATGTCACAGGATGATTTATGGGGAATGGAAATGCGAAAGAGCGCCACCTTTTCTTACAAGGTTAGTGCAGGAGCTTCATCTTCTATATTTCGTAAGCATTCCAAAAGGCAACTGTGATGGGTAGAGTAGAATATGGGTGGTTTGACTTTTCCCTTTGTCGCAGTCCCAGCACCGAAACGAAGAAAGTTTGGGCGCACATCGACGGTGCTTACTTGCATGTTCTGATGGTGGACGATACAGTCGAGGAATCTTTCTGTTCGTACCTACCCGAGTCAATCGAGTTCTTTTCTCGGGTCATGCCATTCGTTGACATTTCTGTTTGCGTTATGAAGTCGTAAAGTAGCCATCGCGCGATGCATACAAACATGGGTCCCCTCCCTCCCCATCTCCCCTCCCATCTCCCTCCATCCCCTCCATTCCCCTCCCTCCCCTCTCCAAATCCACACACACTCCCTCATCCCCCAGTATCAATCTCCAAGTCCAACTGCACGCCATCAGACACCCCATAATCCGCCAAGCTCAAAAAATCCTTAAACGGGCGCTCACTCTGCCTCTTCAGCATAATCTCATGCGGTTTCCGTCCTATTCGCATCGCCACTAATTTCTTGAGGTCGCCGATGCTGTCGGACGCGAGACAGGGGACTTTGGTTGTTGTGCCGAGGCGGTCGTTGATTTTTATGACGATCATGGGGCCTGTTGAGGCTGGGTTCGCCCTTTGTGTTGTGGTGGAGGGATTTGAGGTGGAGGTAGAGGGGCGGGTTGAGGGGTTGGTGATGGTGGTGGTGGAAAGGGAGGAGGGACCGAATTTTGAGGCGATGTCGATTGTGTCTTGTTGTTGTCCTTGTTGTTGTCCTTGCTGTGGTGCCGGTGCTGGTGCAGCTGTCGTCGTCTCCATCACTTTCGACGACGCAGAATCTGCTTCTCCCTCTTCTCTCCTCAATGCATCTCGTCCTCGATCTCCATCTCCATCTCGTTCGCGGCGTCTTTCCCTCTCTCCATTTCCTCTTTGACTTTCATGTTCTGTGTTCTGTAATGTACCGTGCTTTTCACCTGTATGTGTGACATAAATCAAACTCAAACCTTAAAACTACCAAATCACGTGCCTTCACCTGAAACACCTCTCAAACACCCCACTCCACCTTCAATTTTCCAAACACAACACATCAACCAACGATGCCATCCCGATCCCGCTCCCGCTCACCGCGCCCCTCCAAAAAATCCTCCAGCAGCGGATTCAGATGG
>Ga0115846_100461_pt1 | contig 21614 bp, 18 predicted proteins | sample InSIn5gowninarea_2_FD_83860 | JGI IMG/M metagenome (GOLD analysis project Ga0115846, IMG submission 83860) | reverse complement strand
GGTGTCAACACACTCTCGTGCCTTCGATTGGCAAATCTCGCTGGTCCGGAAGTATTCATCTTGGTGGTTGGAAATTCGGCGACATGCTGCCATGATTATTTGACAGTAGTGAAGGTTGATCAGACATTCATGGATCCGGAGTACGCAATATTGGGTGAGTTCAGGTACATCCTGACATTTGGTCCTGTCTGCAAGATGTGGCTGCGCATACCGTTCCAGAGGCTGTAGTTCTTGCATAGCATCGGCATGTTCAACAAGCAATTCTTCATGACTGATATCTTCAGAGCCGCAATAAGCTGCAACAGCTGCAAAAACATCAAGACAATCCAGATAGCTGGCATTAGACCAAGCTCGTGTGTTCGGCAAACGACCTCGTTCCAATTCTTGACTCTGACCAAGCATAAGCGCAAGGAAAGACTCTTGACGTTGTCTTACTTTGAGGAGGTTAACGGCATCCCGGAGGTGACGCTTCTCATGAGGATACCGATCCGTCCATGGAGAGGTCATTGCATACATCTGAGCCATTCTTTTCACGGAACCTAGCAATGACCAGGAAAGTATGGGTTCGAGTTCGTCTTGGATGATGCGAGAGACGATCAAAAGTACAGGGTATGCGGCGAGCGATGCGGTGGTCTGGGCATCCGCCATTCGAAGTAACTTCATGGCCTGGCCAGCATATTGTCGAAGTAGGGTTTTCCTGCTTGGTTCTTCCATATCAGATACTTGAATGCCCGCGGCAACACTTGCACACAACAAGGCCAGTCGCGTGATTTCTTCTTTGATATGTTCAATATTCCTTGTCTCTATGTAGGCGATGAGGTGGTCAATCATTGATCCATGGATGTACTGAAAGGACAACTCTCGCACATGAGGGATGCCGATGTCAACCGGATATAGTGCATGAGTGGTAAGGTGAAATTGATCACAGTATTTTGAGACATGCTTGACAAGTGGACACAATGCTCTGATATCTTCAATAGATGCCTTCAGAATGGGTGGCGTGGTCGCAATGACAGAAGGTCCAGGTAGAGACAGATGAGGTGCTGGCCCCGCAGCATGATTAAGCTGGTTAATAGGGACAAATGATGAACCGGTAATGGTCGAATGTGTGGCTGGTGGGGGTGTTGGCAAAGCCTCTGGTACAACACTATATCTTGGTATGCTTCCTGTCGACTTGTGTAGAGAGGTTGGCGGTGGCTTGGGATCTAGTATTACCGCACGTAGCGGGTCACTGCTCTGTTGAAGGACAAGCTTTCTGTCTTCACCTTGATATGGAAATACCGGACCATGTCCGATGTTTTGCATGCCTCTTAACAACTGCGACGGAGGAGTCCTTTCGTGCTTGAGCCCTTCATTGGCTAAATCTCCAGGAGTGGGTGAGGCTGTAGAGCCAGAATGTCTTGGTCTGGCAGACCGCGGTCGCTCATCGTCAAAAGTACATAATTCCGCGTTAGGTCGCTTTGCGCAGTTTGTGCATGGCGTCCTCTCGTCGCGATCGCATTTGATTTTGCGCTGTTCAAATCGTGGTCAGTTCAGAACGAAGGACCTCAGCGACAGGTGTCACACAAACCTTACTACATGGGTAGCATGCTCGCCGAGTACGTTGTCTTTGTTTACTTGAGGCTGCTTTGGCAGAGGCTTCACCATGGATCTGATCGTCTGGTCGGACTACGTGATGTGAAAGAGCAGCAGGAGTAGCAGGGTCCGACCCCGAGCTGGGCTCCATGAATGCTAGAGGAGGAAGACTCGATAGAAACTTGAAGGTGTGAGAAAGAGACTTGGAGCCGAGAGAGGATCGGGAATGACGTCCAATCTTCGGACGGGCAGCAAAGGTCCATCTAGTGGGGTGTTTTCCAGTTGGTCGGGTGTTTCCTTTGGGGTCCCTCTTTCGCCTGTCGTTGCCGAATGAGTGCTGGTTGAGAACTGATCTGGGGCTTGTGGGCGTGGTTTGAGCCGAAAGACGAAGCTACAGCAAATGTCCCCTGTGTCTCCGGATAGAGTACTGTGTCCGGCACCCCACGTCCCCAGTTGCTCCAATAATACAAATCAGTCCAGTTCGCTTTGGAACCGAACACTGGCATCTGTGGTCCTCTTACTGCACCTTTCTGTCTTGAGGGCTTCAATCGGCACGAGTACCTCTACATCTACCGACTGCTACTATTCGTATACGGTGATGTTTTGAGTGTGCGGCATCTGTTCTGCCTTGTAGATGTGTCAAGGGCGGTAGTAACCAGGTGTCACGCGAACTTTGAATGTCATGCTTTCGGCACATCTGGAAATACTCGGGCTTCCCGTTGCGCAATTGGATCCCTCCACCCGCCGAGCATGGCTGATGGGCCATCAGCTTATATTCGTCAGTCACGCTATACTTGCAACTCATAGCTGAATTCATCTACTTGTGATCCAATCATGGCTACGGTTTTTATGTCAAGAAAGGGAGGGAGGGAGAGGCTGAGAACAAGGACAGAATTTCGGCCACGTCGCACAGCCGTCGGGTTCGGATGTGCCCTGCTCAGGACAGGGGCTTTGTGAGATGTTCATCTTGCGATGGCTGACCAGTTCTTTCCGACAGTAAAATACCGAGAGCTAGTTAGCGTATCCACAAGGCCAAACCAAAAGGAAAGTATTCCGCCAGCCGTCCAACATCCTGTAGCAGCTCTACAGCATTCAACCAGGAGTACTTCGTATTAGCTATCACTACGTGGTTCTTGTCCACGGTTTGGTCTCCAACAGATACACTCTCAACCTCGTGCCAAATAGTCAAAGAGCCCTGCCAACAAACTGGATTTCAATTTCGGAGAGATGGTTTTTAGCCAAGCCGGCAGTCGAGGTACTTGAGACCGTCCGCCGGTCATGCAAGCGTCCACACTTACCTACAGTAGGTTGACGCGAACCACCGCACACAGATACGATCCTCTCGGCATTCGCGCTCAACATTGAACCTGGGTTTCTTTTACAGTAGTACACTTACCCAAAAAGGAACACTGCAGACAGCGCTCGCACACTTATCTTCACTGTTGTTTCTCGTTTGTGAGTCCAGACACAGTGACTCTCACCAGATTACGATGTACAAGCATGACTGTGTGACAAGTTGAACAATAGTACACCGAGCACGTAGTTGTGGCGTACCACGAATAGTGTACGAAGTTGATAGAGATATCCAAAAACCCTATTTTGTATAGTTGAAGAACAACAACACTTGGTGCATGGTGCAGCATGCATATTCGTGGTGGCATTGACGAGTACGGATTATCTGAGTTCTGCGATAAACGAGCAAAATCCTTGTCCAGCGTGAACACAGGAAGTTGCTTCAACAATCCATTGAGAAATGGCGGTGGCAGTACTTTCGAAGGTGTGGAACTTTGCACGGGTACGAGTACTTTGCTTGAAGAGAAGAGCAAAGACTCTGCACCTCTTATTCCGTTCCGTCATTTAACCGACGCCCCACTCATCAGTCCAAGTCATTGAGAGTGCATTATTCCCTCACTGCCGTCAGACACTCATTACCTAGCATTATTTCGGAGTCCTCTAATACAAGAGCTGAAAATCATGTAATCTACACACAAAGTATCAAGGACGTTCCCCAAATGAAGCATACCAGAAACCAAAAACCAGCACATGAACTAATCACCAGTGCCGCCTAACCACCATCTTCAAAAGGGCGACAAGTCCACAAGTTCCCCATGAGCAACCACTATCCTCCAAAGGCCTTACCACAGGGCACCACCCAAGCAGCAACCATGTCACCACCCTGCCCAACCCCCGAATCCACAACAACCGACGACCTCGACACCCCCATCCAACCTCCCGAACCAGACCTCCCCCTCTCCATGTCAACCTCCACCCTCCTCCACCCCAGCAACCTCCCCACAACAACCGCCACAGCCCTCCAAACCATCGCCACAACCTTTGACTCCCCGTCCCAAAAAGTCACCATCCGCTTCCAACCACTGCCTGGCGCGCCGGCGCCAAGTCAGAAATGGGCAGCGGTCAAGGTTAGCGCGAGCCAGAAATTTGAGTCTGTGGTTGGATTTTTGAGGCGGAAGTTGGGAGTTAAGGGGGAGGATGGGTTGTTTGTGTATGTTAACAAGGTGTTTGCGCCAGGGTTGGATGAGGGGGTTGGGGGGCTGTGGAGGTGTTTTGCGGTTGACGGGGAGTTGAAGGTTAGTTATAGCTTGGCACCGGCTTTTGGATGAATGATGATGATGGAGTCACTTGCTGCAGGCGGTCGTGCGAGTGGTCATTGAAATGAATCAGGTATTACTGTGCGAACGGATACGTGGTCGAAGCAGAGAAGGGTCAAGTAAAGCGCAAGGACATCTTCAACATGCTGGTCAGAGTCAGAAAGACATGAATTTATGCAATGGCTACCTGATGACCTTACACCGAAGACGCCACTAGAGCCGTATCAGGTCTGTCCCTGCACGCTGGTCCACGACTCAACAATATCATTCGACTTTCGGTGAGTCACGAATGACAGCTCTCAAAGCCTCAGATACCTTTGCATCACTCTTATAGCAGTGCTCGGCTGCTGGATAGGATCGATCAGACACCTCGGCCCTATATTGCTTCAATGCTTCCAGGCTCGAAGACCACTCGTCACCATATCTCTTCACAAATTTCGGCATGAAGGCATCTGGCGGCCGTGTTCCAAGCATATCAATCTGCACTAATACCTGCCCACTGGTTTTGTTTCCGGCGCCAATACCTATTGTTGGTATCTTCAAGGCCTCCGTCACTTCACCAGCAATGTCAGGAGGCACACACTCTAGCACGACCGCAAAAGCACCAGCATCCTGCACCGCTTGAGCGTCCTTCAGCAAGCTCAAGGCTTTTGCCAGAGTGTTCCCTTGGACTTTGAAGCCACCGAGAGCATGTTGGCGTTGAGGTGTCAAGCCAACGTGAGCGCACACCGGAATACCAGAAGATGTGATTTTGTGAATTGTGTCGGCCATCTCCACACCTCCTTCCAGTTTGACGCTCTGCATTCGGCCCTCCTTGACCATGCGAATGGCGCTGGCTAGAGCTTGTTTTGGACTGATCTCGTACGAGCCCATTGGGAGATCACCGACGGTGAATGATCGTGTGGCAGCCCGGCTCACAGCTCTGGCATGCACAATCATCTCTTCAATTGTTACCTCAGATGTGTCCGGCATCCCAAGTGACACCATAGCTAACGAATCTCCGACTAATATGATATCCATTCCTGCCTCCTGTGCTATGAGTGCCGAAGGATAGTTATGCGCCGTCAACATAGTGATGGGTTTCTTGTCGGCATATTGCTTCTGCAGGGATGGTAAGGTAACGGGTTTCAAGCCTTTGGCTGCTACGGATGGTGCTATCGGCGCATGTGAGCTGTGTCGGACTTGTTGCAAAGGGAGGTTCGGTATGGAGGACTTGAGCAATTGGAGCCGGCTTAAGCTCTGTCGCATGACCATGGTTGAGAGCTCCTATCCTGGTTGCAAGGCCTTAGTGACTGATTGTGTTAACCGTAAATGAATACCTGGTGCTTCTGCTAGCGAGTGAGTCATCTCAACAATCGTGGCTGACACGCGGTTTTACTGTTATTGTCGTGCTCAGTTCTGGCAGCGTAGATTTGAGGGATCAAGAAGCTGTGACCGCAACCTCGGTGTGGATTGGGTCCTTGGTGTAGCCTCAAGCCTGGCCCAGCACCTAACCGCAAAACGATTAGAGGCTAAATTGGAGTTGCGCCAGTGAACTTACCCCAATTCGATCAATTACTGCATGAGCAATTGGAGTTGCTTGTTCTACGATTGAATGTTTGATCCTGTATCTTTTCAGCATTCCGGTCATCGAGAGCCATCCCAGTGTACAAACAAGGAGTTCTCGAAACATTGTCAGTGGTTTAAAGTGAGTAAAATGCACATGTATGGTAGACAGGATATGCCGCATCACTCCGGAGTTTACTCGAGCATTTGAAGATGTCATGGGGCACACCCCACGCGGTCACAATAACCATATTACCAACGTCCCGACTTGCCTAGGAACACAACCTCCTCTTGGTTTCTTGCTTTTCCTCTTCTAACTATCTGCAACACCTACAAGTCACATTCCCTGGTCAAATACCTACTCCCCCAACACATCGTCCATTCTTAAGTTCGAGTCTACCCGAGTAACTAGACCAAGTGCATCCCGGTGCAGCCTTCTCAACAAAGTGACAAAGAAACTCGAACGCGAGCATTTACCCTTGTGATATTTTCCCTAGTCGCTTACTCAAGGAGAGCAACGCAACAGACATCTATCGACCCCACCGGAACGATTGGAACTCGAAACAACCCCATTTCACACCTATACGGCGGTCAATCTCAAAATCCTTCCAGCCTACTGAATACACACCTGCGTTACTGAGTGTGGTGTGGCAAAATGAGTAGTCCAAAGAGAAGAATAGAGACAGATGTCATGAAGCTCATGATGAGTGACTACGAGGTAACCCTAGTCAACGACAATATGCAAGAGTTCTATGTTATCTTCAAAGGACCAGTTGAAAGTGAGGACATATACTGAAGAAAGAGGACATTTCAGCTGACAGGCTATCTCCTAGCACCTTTTGCCGATGGGAGATGGAAAGTCCATGTCGAGCTACCGGATCAATACCCGTACAAGTCGCCTTCCATTGGCTTTGTGAACCGAATCTTCCACCCCAACATTGATGAGCAGTCAGTACAGACACGACTCATATGAAAGAAAGAGATGTGTTGACATCGAAATACAGATCGGGTTCCGTTTGTCTCGACGTCATCAACCAGACATGGTCTCCTATGTTCGACATGATCAACATTTTTGAGGTCTTCCTGCCACAGCTCCTTCGATATCCGAACCCGACCGACCCTCTGAACGGCGAAGCTGCAGCCCTACTCATGCGAGAACCAAGAAGCTATGATGTTCGAGTCAAAGGTAGCTAATGCCCGAAGCACATTGATCGCGGAGGAGAGATAAACTGACTATATATCAGACTACGTCAAGCAATACGCCACGAACATTCACGAACAGTCCGATGAAGAAGACAAAGAATCAGACGGCGAATTGAGTGAGGTCGAAGACTACAATACTGATGGTGAGGACGAACCAGCAGGCGCTATGGACGACGTATGAGCAGTTTGAGCGCATTGGAACCATGAATTACGTGAAGGAATACGGAAGGCGTTGATGAACACGGATCAAGATATTAACAAAGGTCAGGATACTAAACAACGGTGCACATGGCTGGTTTCGAGGCATTAACAAGGTAGTTAAAGATGATATCATTTCCATATAGCTAGGGCATCAACTCATCTTGATGGAATCTCAGCTCTTTTCGATTGCCTAAGCTTTACAATGCTCTCACCAACTCACATGTTTGGATCCCTGATTACGATATCACAACCCCCAATACACGCCTTCTCCGGCAATTCTGACTTTGCAGGACTAGCATACAGCGAGCTCATTTCGAATTACCCAACTTATCCAGTCGGCAACTGCGATTCAATCTCTTTTGCATGATTGTTCTGAGGGGGTTGCTGAGGGTCGCCATAATATGCTATATTATATGAATTTATACTATTGGGTCTTTCCTCAATTGGAACGAACCACGGCAAACTCCAATCTCGTCAGCAGAAGTACATTATGAGGTGGCGCCAACTCCACGAATGCTGCAAAGGAGCATATCAAATCACCAATATCTGCATTGCCGTTTCAGCTTCTCGGAAGTCTTCGGCAACTTACGGTGGTGACGTATGTATGATGTGCATCTACTCATATCCAGATATATCAGAACGATGAATGTGTTTTGAACAAATGCGGCTTGTTCACTATCATCCATAGGCACAGTGCTTTGACATCGATTCAACATGGCACCACAAACGGATATCGACCTGTAAGTTGACTCCTTTATGACATCATATAGTGCCTCACAAATTCTTAGATATACATCCGGAACACCAAACGGTCAGAAGATTAGCTGCACACTAGAAGAACTCGGCTTAAAGTACAACGTCCATAAAATCGACATCGCCAAAAATGTACAAAAGGAAGACTGGTTCCTGAAAATCAACCGTTCGTCATTCCTCCCATCCACTCCCTACCGCACCATCCAGCACCTTCATCTCCCGACCAGCAGCATTAACTAACCCCAACTCAAACCAGCAAACGGCCGTATCCCAGCCATCGTCGACAAAACCTCCGACCCACCCAAACGCATCTTCGAAGGCGCCTCAATCCAACTCTACCTCTGCGCCAAATACGACAAAGACCACACCATCTCCTTCCCCTACGACACCCCGGAGTACTGGGAAACAGTCGAATGGTTAGTCTGGATGCAATCCGGCATCGGCCCCATCCAAGGCCAAGCAAACCACTTCTACCGCTACGCTCCCCAAAAAATCGACTACGCCATCAACCGCTACCAAACCGAGACCAAACGGCTCTACCGCGTCCTGGACGACCGTCTCGCTGCGCAAGAAGCTGCCGGCCAGGGTCTGTGGTTAGTAGGCGGCAAATATACGATTGCGGATCTGTGTTGTTTTAGTTGGGTTAATTGGGCGGAGTGGGCGGGTGTAGAGACGAAGCCGTTTGAGAATGTGCAGAGGTGGTTGGAGATTATTCAGAAACGGCCGGCTGTGCAGAGGGGAGTGGATGTGCCGGAGAAATTTGAGATGAAGGAGGCTATGAAGACGAAGGAGGGGGAGGAGGAGTATGCGAAGCATCATAGTAATTGGGTTATGCAGGGGATGAAGGATGATTCGGAGAAACACAAATAGGCAAGTATTTAAGACCGTAGGTCTGGATTGGTTATGTAAGTGATAACATACTGTATAATGAGGTCTACTATATTTCTCTTTTCGGGAACGCCGTGTCGTGTTGGATCATGGAAAGGTTTTTTATACGATGCAGATGGGTGGCATCCAGCCCTTTGTTGCGCAATGAACCGATTGCATACATACGTATAGTATAGCACCTACACTCATCATCCCGCCGTACGAGTCCCTCCGCTCTCTCTCACTCCACTACGTTACTCCGTGCAATCAGCTGGTCCATAGGACAACGCGCAAGACAAACAACATCCATATCTTCCAACCACCACATGCAAGGTATCCGGTTGCCGTGTCCCAAGCATACCGTACTTTACTGTACCCATCCACCCATTCCATCATAGCCTGTCTGTCTGTCAACCCCTTTATCCTACCTCACCTCGCCTAACCTCACTCCATCTCCATCTCAAACCCATTGCAAATCTACTAAACTTGCATCACCCTCACCATGCCCATTGTCACATAACGCGAGCTTCCCCTAGGATCGTCATGTTACAGCGTGATTGACCTGTCTTTCAGCTATCTGCCTCTTATTCGGTTTGGTTTGCTCTGAATTAAGTTGTCGTGTTGTAGGTGCTGGAGCTGCGTCGCTGGCTGGCTGGTTACTAGTAGAGGATAAAGTAGAATCACATGGATACAATAGGTATATATATCTCCATTCCGGCTCGCCTCTAGACGTCCCACCGAGTGACAGTGCGCCCCGTGTTCGATAAGTAACAGTTACTCGATTCTTGAACCAATGCATACCTTTTTCCAGTCAGCATCGAATAGTAGCCTGAATCAGCGTAGTATCAAGACGGCAGCTGCGTCAATTAGTATAGTAGATATGAACCGAAAGTGGCGTGTAACTCGCAGCGAGGTTTAATATTAAGAGTCGGGAAGCATCGTATTGTATGTGGATTCTATGTTGCAGGTTGGGTAGGGTGTAAGGGGTTGGTTATATATTGCAAGTTGTGCTATGTTGAAACCACGAGTTGACTATCGTAGGTGCGAGTGCGGGTTGGAATTTCTTTTCGTAGGGAGTACCGGGTGGACAGGCAGAGAAGTAAGTAAGCAAGCAAGGAAGGAAGTAGGGAAATAAGCAAGTGATCGGAAGAGTTTATTGATTCTGCTTTCTACCAACCTCATAATCCAGACCAACTCAGTTCGTTCCAAACCAGTCGAGTACATTCAAGACGAAGGCGTATCGACAAAGCCCAGATTCGCAGCCTGCAGACTCGCCGGCAAGAAGGTGGACGAAAAGATAGTAATCCAAGGCTTCGTATACTCAACCACAAACCTCTCCGGTAACTGCACCCTCGGAAACGCCGACGCCAACTCATTCATCGAGCAACCCTTCGCCGTCGGCAACCCATTAAATCGGTCCTCGATCCACTGCAGCCACAGTCGTTGCGAGGCATACATAGACGGGTTATGATCTTGGCCGACGACCGAGACATACTGGACACTAACGTTGTTACCTTGCGCTGAACAAGTCATGTTGAAACCTAGCATTGCGCCTGCTGTGCCGACGACGGTGTCGTTCGAGCCTTGGATGATGAGCATTGGTCCGCCGAGGGCACGGCCGCCGACGGAGTAGTCTGCTGCGAATTGGACGGCTGGCGGGGATGCGACCCAGGAGGTGTTGCTGTAGATTTGGGAGGCGTTGAAAGTTGCTAGCGAAGCGTAGCCTGCGTCGTTGCAGCCGCCTATTGATTGCACGTATTGGAGTGCTTGGAGGGGGATGGGGTTGAAGATTGAGGTCAAGTTGAGGCCGTAGAGGTGCGCGATTGTGAAGGATAGGAAGGCTGTGAAGACGGAGTTGCTGACTGGGGGGGTGGTGGAGATTGGGAATGGAGGAGGGGCGGCGGCGATGGTGCCGAGGAAGCCTGGGATTGGGGAGGTTGCTTGACGTTCGCCGATTGCCCAGGCTACGCCGCCGCCTTCAGAGTGGCCGAATGAAACCCATTGTTGGGAGAGTTGGGAGAAGGCGGATTGTGCTGCTTTTACGGCGAATACGACGTCGTTGGCGTGCAGTTTGTATGCAAGGTAGTTGAATGGTTGGTCGGAGCCTAGCCCGACGTAGTCGGCGATGACGACGGCGTAGCCTACGTTTGCTAGAGTGTAGACGGAGCGGAAGTCGTATTGGAGGTTTCGGATGTTGGATACGGCGCATTGACGGACGACACCGCTGGTGCCGTGGGCCCAGGCTACCAGTGGATATGAGTTTGTTGAGCCATTGAAGGATTTTGGTGTGAAGGGCCATAGAATGGCAGCAGTTGCTGGGACGACAGCACCGGTGTTATCGATCGAGGTGTACATGAATCGGCTTAGTGACTGGCCCGGTGGGATGTCATAGGCCGATACGTTGCTTTGCATCTCGAGCTTGAGGATCTGACCGGCTTGGGCATTGGCGGAAGAGAAGCTGGCTGGTGTTGAATAGAATGGATCATTCTGGATTGGAACGGTGACATAGTTTGGTGTTTCGAGGAGAGCTTGGTCTGCCAAAGTCCTGTTGATGATGCATGGTAGGTCGGTGGGAGTACATGAAGTGAGGTTGATCTGGCATAGAGCAGTAGCCGCAAGGCTGGATAGCAGGAGAAGGGTATTCATCTTGCTTGGATGGGTGGTTCTACTTTACCGTGAAGCACGTTCGAGCTCATCCTTGATATAGCTTGGAGCTCATACCGAGGCATCTTGGTGAAAGGTCCCAAACAGTCATCCAGTATTCACAACCTGGCTGTCGGACATTGCTAGCTCGAGATCGGAACTCCTCATGTGTGCTCTCCTGCTATAAACAGTTAGGACAGCGATGTGGCAGGCGAGATGACGTTGGTCGAACTCGGACATTTCGCATTAAACACCGAGAAGTACAAGAAGATAGAGGGATGGTGGCACACACTCCCTTGTTGATGGAAGACAACAACAATATTGTAATCATTCTAAGAGCAACGAACACCGTGCTACACCCCAGGTTGAATGGGACAAGAGCTTGTGAAAGATGAATACTTCGCAGTGCAAGAGGAAAGGAAATGGTTTGATACACCCCGTCGAAAATTCGGCATATCTTCGCTGACCAATACCCGAGCCTACTGTACTTCGTATAGCATCCATAATCGAGGATCCTTCCACACCACAGATCAAGCAAATATCCTACTGCACAAAATCGAGATAGGGTAAATCAATAAATTCGAACCGAGGTGAGATGTCTACCTTCCCCTAAGAAGCGCTATTACTATCAAGACTGCATGCAACGCGTGGTGAGAAAACAACCTCCGAACTACACTTTTACCTCCTCCTTGGCAGCTTCCACATCCTTATCTTTTTCCACCCCCTTCACATTTCCTTTCCCACCGTGACTCGTATTCGCACTCTTGTGGATATTCAACCACTGCATTGGCAACACCCCTAAAATAACGAAACACGATGTGCCAACTGCAACATAAAATGCAGACCTCAATGCAGCATTATACGCCTCCAGCACAGCGGGCAGTGCCTGACTTGGCACATAATGTCGCAAATCCGTTGCACCAATGTGCATAACGATTGCTGGATTCAGGCCAGGTATCCCCGCGAGACCCTGTGCTAGTTTATTCGTAAACAAGTTGTTGCTGATGGAGGAGCAAATTGCGCCACCAAGAGACTGACAGAAGAAAAGGCACGACACGCCTGTAGGCACGTCCTTGCGTGAGAGAACGGTTTGTAGCGCCACCGAGGCCTGTTGCATGCCAATTCCCAGACCGAAGCCAAAGATAACTTGGTAGCCAATCCATTTTGAGTGGTTTGTGGTTGTGGTAAAGGTGCTGATCAGACCGGCGCCTATTGGCATCATGACGGCACAGACATACATCCAGGGGATGTAGTAGCCAATCTTTTTAGTCAAAAACCCAGCGGTGAGGGAAGCGGTTACGAGGCTGAGGATCATGGGGAGGTTCATAATGCCGGACTTGACGGCGCTGACACCTTTGATAGCCTGGAACCAGATGGGAAGGAAGTAGACCATCACCTGGGAAGTACGTTAGCCTTGATGAAATTGAGACTTGAAGATGAGAGTATGCTTACCATCATTGCTGACCCTGTACAAAAGGTAAAGAGCATCCCAGCAGAAACATTGCGATTGGCGATAAGACGGGGTGGCACTGTGGCTTTCTCCTTCCGCCATAACTGCACACCGATGAAGCCGAGCAAGAAGACCACGAAGATGACGAGGAGCGCAATAACACGCCCAGAGGACCAGGCATACTGGACGCCGCCCCATTGCAAAGCGAGCAGCAGACAAATGATGCTCGGGAAGAACAATGTTGTGCCAATCGGATCAAGTGAGAGAATCTTCTCCTTCCAGCTGAGCTTATCTTCCTTGCGAGGCGGGAGCTGGAGAACAATAGCAACAATGAGCATTGACACCGCGCCTATCGGAAGGTTGATGTAGAAGCACCACCGCCAGCTGACGTGGTCGGTAAATGCACCACCGATGAGAGGTGCAATAACAGAGGAGAAACCGAAGACCAACCCGAAAAATCCCATCACCATGGGTCGCTTTTCTAGTGGGATGATGTACATGAATATGGGAATGCCACCTGAAAAGATGCCAGCACTTCCGATACCTGCTATGGCTCGTCCGACGATGAAGGCTGTTGAGGTTGGTGCCGCGCCGCAGAGGGCGGAGCCCAGCTCGAAAATGATGATGTTGGCGAGGAAGGTGTATTTCATGTTGAAAAAGGTGTAAATTCGACCCATCAAGAGCTGAGAACCGCACATGGTGAGAAGATAGGCCGAAGCGTACCAGCCAACATCGTCCAGCGAGTTGAACTCGTTCGTTATGGTGGGTATTGCAGTGCCGATGATAGTACGATCCAGGGAGATGAGGAAGATGGAGGAGAAGAGACCGATCATGATCAGGACAACTTTTCTGGTGGGTGGATACTCGATTGCATCTTGTTTGTGCGGATCAGCCTTTTCGTCTGTCGCTATTGAAGGAACGGATGGAGGTGTGCTGGTAGTTGTCGCCGCAGGCAGGGTGGTAGGTTCTTGTTTGCTCGCCATGGTGTATTTTGAGCTTGGTATGGTTTTAGATGACGAATGATATCTGCTGAGCAAAAGACCTAGGCAAAGAAGGAAGACCAAGGTTATGTATGTAGATGTTAGGAATGGAAGTAGAGCAGGCAAAGGATATACAATGTTCTGCAGTATACGGTTTCACGTTCAAGTTAGTGAATGACACATGCTCCCTACCATTTTTGAAGCCTGTCGGCCCCGGGGATTTACAGACCACATCATTTAGAACGTCCGAGTTTGCTAGAGCTTGACAAGTTCGAAGTGATCAAGCATCCGTGGTCCGTCTTCAGTTTAGCATGATGCATAGTTGGATTGAGACAAGGACCTCATTGGCAGAGGCTGATGAGCAACCCGGGGTGGAAAGGCAGACTCGGGTCCGAAGCAGGGTCTTGGCATTCGGGACCGAAACATCGACCAACCAAAGTTGCAAAATCCCCAAATCCGAAAGTCCGAAACGTGAGAAGCCAAGCCAACGATGAATACTTTAACTGCAACCACAATGCCATACTATACGCCATACCATGTATAATCACTATACAGATAAAGACCTGATCTGGCGCTAATCATTCCAGTCTAAGGCATGGTAAGTTGCAGGTTGTTTTCGTGGTGTAGGGTACGTATAGAAAGGGTGATTCCTCATTGGTTTGGAGGTGAAATTCAAATGATAAAAACTGTTAAATGACACCCTGAATAATACTTTTGAATGACAAGCTTTACACTGATATAACTTTTCGAAGTGAACATTTTTCCATTTTGATGGTATCTATCCTATCACAAGCCAGTCCAGCCTAACATAAAGGGAATAATCATAATCAATCATAAAGGCAGTCTGTCACCTTGAGCGTCTGAAGATATCCTTTTGGATGAAGATCAAATGGAGTCTGTTGAGCAAAGCCGGTCTTGCCAGTCTCAAGATAGTTCTTAACAGCATTCTGGTACATTTCCTCCAGCCTGTCTTCACCTTCAAGAAATTCGACTTCAGACTTGCCCTCTTTGTTGTAGGTGTCACGGTCTCGGTTCCATTTGGTGGTGTTTTCATCGATCTTGGTGAGTGTGTAGGTCGCATCGACGCCAGTGTCCAGCTTAGGACCGTACCACTTGAGCGTCTTGAATCCGTAGGTGTGGGGCGCCTCGCACTTTGTGATGACCCACTCGCCGACGATGTCGAATTTGTCCTTTTCATATGCATATTCGAAGAATTTCTCTCCCACCTTCATGGTGCGTTTGACGGAGTCGGTATCCTCCTCACCACCAACACCGTGCATTCTCCATGCTTGCAACTTCAATACAAAGGCCCAGTTGTAAGGGGCTGTGACAAAGTCCCAGACCTCCTGAATTGGTCTGTTAATTGTGACTTCGGTATTGGCGTGCTGGACTGTTCGACCCATTTTTAAGTTGTTTGATATAAGATGCAAAAACTAAGGCAGTACTGTAGCTGTTTTATATTCACACAGGTTCGTCTCGTGGTGTAGAAATTGGATTAGTGCGTATCACCAGCTTGGCTAATCAGTAACATCGAAATACTTACCTATATAAGCCATAGAGTTCTACGGCTGCAGCTGACATCTCTCAAGTTGTTCCTGCGCGTGTCGTTGTTTCCGACATGGACGCTACGGAAGACTATTTCGTCGTCACAAACGCCAAGAGACAACGTTTCATTTCGCAATAACGTCAACTACCCCAATCTCGGACTGACCCCCATTCCGGACGTTCACACTAAAACCAAGCATTAATTAAGCACAAATTATACAACTTACTACTATTAAGAGTTTAAGTCTTGATCTTATTGCTAGACATAGAACTGGAAGGTACTACTCTATCGGCGTGCTTATCGTAGACGAATCATCACGTATTAGCGGTTGATCTAAGTTCTTCAAAAAGTGCTTATTTAGCCCTGATCTTCGACCTCGAACTTTTGATTACTTATCCTAGGATAGCTACGTCTTTCTGAGCGATTCCAACTGTATACAGAGGTAGGAAATTAGATAAAGATACTCGTATACTAGATCAGAAAAAATTACCATGACTCTATTAACTATGAGGTAGCTAGCTAGATAAGCACCGTTTTGGTGTAAAATTGCGTCCGGAATGGGGGTAGTTGACGTTAGTGCATTTCTCTGGTACGGCATAAGACTCGTGAATTACGACACTTTTCACTTCCGCCAAGGGATGTCGCTTTGTGCTTCTGGTTGTCACGTTACGAGCACTGCATCAGGCTCAACCATGCCTATCCTTCTACCCGAACTTCATGGTTCCAAATTCCCACATACAGCAAACCCAAACACATCTGCCGTCGCGTATGTTGATCAATCTAATCATCCATATCACAATTGAAAGTAATGATGACCATTTGGTTTCTGCATGAGGCCCGTCGTGGCGAACGACTTGCTTCGATACGTTATCATTCGAAAAAAAAGAAGAAAGCCGATGAAACTAACAGCAAAGCTGCGTACGTACAATTGTTACTTGATTTTCATTTTGCATTTGCAATACAACGTTCCACGCTTGACCACGCAGCAATTCACTCGAGAAGTTAATTTAGTAAGCCAAAGAAAAAATGCCAGATTTCGCATTAGTTACAGGCGCAGCATCAGGCATTGGCCGGAGTTGCGCACTAGAGCTTGCTCGCCACGGCCACAATCTCGTACTGTGGGACGTGAACGATGCAGGTCTCCAGGAAGTCGAGGCCGAGCTGAAAAAGACTTCCACAAACCCCTCCATCCAAGTCATCTCCACCAAGGTCGATGTCGCAGACGGCCAAGCAGTAAAAGAAGCTGCTCAGCAGCTCCATCATCGGGATGATTCGATTCGAATATCCAAACTCGTCGCCGCAGCCGGCATTGTGCGAATGGACTCGCTGGCAAACCAAGACGCCGGTGCTGCCAACCTAATGATGCAAGTCAACTACGAAGGTGTCCTGTCCACACTGCAAGCAGTACACTCCGACGTTGTCGCGAGTAAAGGTTCCATCGTTGTCCTAGGGTCGACAGAGAGCTTCATGGGCGCCGCGCCAATCCACACATACGTGGCCTCGAAACACGCCGTGTTGGGTTTATGTCGGTCGGCGGCCATCGAGCTAGGTCCTCTGGGTGTGAGACTGAACATCGTTTGTCCCGGAACCATCAAAACACCTATGTATACGCCCGAATTGTTGGGTCCGGAAGCCATGGAGCTGGACAGAGCGCTGCAAGCAAAAACTCCATTGAGAAGAGTGGGGACCCCGGAGGAAGTCGCGAACGTGGTGAGGTTCTTGTTGAGTGATGATGCGAGTTATATTACGGGCGCCAGTATTGTCGTCGATGGTGGACTCACAGTTTAATATATGATACAAAGGTAACGCAACCCAATTTTTTTTTTCTTTTTTTCCTTTCCTCAAGCACGAACTCATGATGGGCATACTTTTAACCGAAGCCCGAGCTGTAGCACAAAATAGATTGACGCATTCCTGGCGTCTATCTTGAATAATCAGGGTAGGTGTCAAATAATTTCGCACTTAAGAAAAAGCACAAATTTCACGAGATTGTAGTCATTTTGAGTCGTCGCTTGTGGGGACTAAAACACCCTGTCAGATAGGGTGATATTGAATTCAACGTGACCTCTCAAATCGATTTTTGAGTGCGGAGTCGTTTGACACCCAGCCTGAACCCAAGGTATCAGGCCCAATCAGTCTACGTAGTATCGAGTCGTCTCAGACGGAAACCCCGTGAAACAGATTGCGCCTCTGGAAAGAGACCAACGAGTACTGCTTTCAAAGATTGCATTTCATGTGTTGATAGCTCAAAGTCAAGGATGTAAGCCAATGGTTGCATTCGAAACTTTCATGCATAAATGCTTTCTGTGTTGCAACAATTTGCTATGATACAAGCATGGCAGAAAGCCTTCACTCTTTCAGCTCCACCTTCACCTCCTGTTTCTCAATCGAACTTCTTGCGTTAGATTCGGTATCTACCACTTTAATCTCATTCTTCACATGCTGGGCGACTTTCATAGTGAGGTGTGGAGAGAGCTGCCGCATGTTAGTCTTGTATGCCCTGATAGATACGTAGATCTGGATAATGATAAACTCACGTCTTTCGTAGCAAGAGCACAAGCCAAGGAGATGATGGCGAACGGAATGCTGGTGTACCAAACATACTTGAAGGCAGCACAATAAGCCTGCTTCAAAGCCAAAACGGACGCCTCAATGATGACTGGACTGACACCAGGAACTGACGTTATGGAAATCGTGGTCACAGCACCGGTCAGTACTCCGAGAAATTCAGGTAGAGATGTTGCAGGCAGGCCGGACGACAGTGCAGCGGCCGCAACGTCCACCGGAATCAAGTCCATTGCTTTGCGCTGGAAGATGGCTGAGTAGACCGCAGTGCCGATCGAGCCTCCGAAGCATCGGGCCAGTCCGGCAGCACCATTAGCGAACCCGATCCACTCATCAGGACATGACAACTGGATCAAGAGAATGGTAAGGAGTTCCATGCAACCGATTCCTGCTCATGATCAGTTCAGGAAACCCAAAGACAGAGGGGGGGGGAGCGACAAGACTTACCGAGGCCAGCTATGGCAGAAAAGGCAAGTGCCATGCCTTTTGTTGCAACCGTGGGGAGGCACATCAAAGGGATAAATATGGCCTGCAAGAGGACTCCAGCCGAAATCATAGCTGTTGTTCCGATCCGAGGACCAAGTAGAGGCAGCAAAAGAGCGGAGCCAACACCACCAATTTGAGTACCTACACCGAATGGGATGCCATCGATTCCAATCTGCCTTCCATCGTTTCCGTCGTAAACAAGAGCGAGGTATTGAGGGAAAAAGGCTTGTAAGGAGTAGAAAAGGCTGCCTCCCACTGCGCCAATGATCAACAGCATGGTGAAGGTTCGGACACGCTTGAAGAGAAATGGATGGAGGAGAGGGTTTTTGGCAAACCGGGCCTCGTAGATGCCTAACACGATGAGAGCCACGACGCCGGCGATAAAGGGCGCGAGGAACCTCGCACTTTTCGCGCCGTATTGAGGGACCCAGATGATGCCCATCAAGAACAACGTAGGACCAATCTAATAAAACCATCAGCATTCTTGGGCGAAACCCTGGCATTGGAAGCACGTACAATGATGAGGAGTAAGCCAAAATAATCGAATTCCTTCAATATCGTCATCTTGCTCTTACCCCTGCCAGCAAGAGGCTTGTTCGGGAAATAGGTCAAAAATACGCACACCGTACCGAAAACGTTGGCTGCCATAATCATCCAGAACATCGATCGCCAGCCCGGACCGATAGTCAAAGCCATCTGGTGACCGATAAGAGAACCAAAAGGTACCCAAATGAAAGCGCTGCCGTTCATAATGCCTAGAGCATATCCTCGTTGTTTGGTAGGGACCAGCTCTGCTACTGCAACGAATGAGTTGACAGCAAGGGCGCCATTGAGCCCCATAATGGCCATGGCCCCGATGGCAGTAGGAATGTTTTTTGCGAGGGCGCCAACAAGACCAGCAACTATGTCGAGCACGCCGGTGAAGATGCAGAACCATCTTCTTCCAAGAAGATCAGACACCGATCCGGCCACGAGGAGGCCGACACCAGAAGCAACAGTCCAGGCTGAAGCCAGCCAGGTATATGATCCACTAGGCCCTAAATCTGCGTTGATCTGACTGATGACAGGTACGATGGTGATAAAGCCACCCAAGGATATATTGTAGAGGAATATCAACGAAGCGATCGCGAGCCATCGTTTCAGAGAGGCAGGAGTTGGCTCTTGCGAAGCATCTAATATTTCGTGCTCGTGGATTTGTTCGACCGCAGTATCGTGGGCTGACTTTTCTTCGTGCGACACTGCAGCATCGTAACTGCCTTTTCTAGAATGCATGTTGTAAATGGAGATCGGCTTAGATGTCGAATTAGGTGATTTCACTTGGGTCACGCCAGCAACTTGAAGCCAACGGTCGACTGATGACGATACAAGCAGCGCAACAAAAATCTGCACAGCATCTGACCGAGGAGAAGAGCTTTAAATAGACAGTATGTTATTCGATATCTTTGACGAGTGCTGAACAGAGACTGAAGTCGGGGACAACGACAGCAAGGGCCAAGCACTACCTAGTCAACCTCGCAGCTCCTCCACCAATACTGTAAGCTGTATAAAGCCACCAAAGATCCAGACCGTCCATTTTAGGATGCTTCAGGCATGATCGAATGCCATAACATCTCTTTCTGAGAAGATTGTGGGGAGAAATGGCCGGGGTAATTGTGGGGAGGAATGACCATGGAAGGCGGGACATGAACGATCGTATCAGAACGACTCGTATGGTCCAATTGCGATGACATTGCTGTAGCCTGTATGGTTCCATGGTCTGAACTTGCGTGACAGCGATGTGTTCCGTCGATCGAGCTCTTTCCATGATTGAAGCAGTTCACCAGACAGAATTCAGAATTCCGGGACCCCAGCGCACCAATTCAGGATTGCAAGCGTGAAGCAAGCAGATGATGCAGCCAAGGCAGTGTCAAGACGAACTCTTCTGAAGCCAAGCCACGCTGATGCGTGCCAAGATGAAGTAGTGTTAGGTCAGCTGGGCGTCTGCGGACCAGTTTTGGGGGCTTGCTACCCGCAGTCAGCAGTGTGGTACATCATCACAGCAATGTGAGATGATCTCAGGTGTCAAGGGAAGAGAGGGAAAGGTGATGAGATTGGGTAAGTATAGACAATAACAGAAGAATTTATACATCTTTCTAGAAGATTGTACAAGTAGTGCCTCAGGGTGGGTCTCAATGGTCCGCGGAGTAACCGTAAGTTGCCATCACTTCGGCGAGCTTGAGTCGCCATTTGAAACGCCGACAACGCCCCGTGAATATCAGTGATCTCTGAATTCAAAATGACCTCGAATCGGATTTCAACTGCACAGACCATTGAGACCCGGCCTGAGCCCGCGGCAAAGTCGTGCCGCAAATGTTTGGAAGCGTCAACGTGTCGAAGTCCCAGTTAGCGTGGTGCTTAGCACTTTTGGGCTTCTAGTGAGATATATGCCGGCGGTGGTGGAAGAATCATTTCGTATCGACCCACCGGCACCTTTCACATTACCTCGGGCGGTTTCCTGCACGTGGTAAAGAGATTGAGGGCATGTAGGTCCCCGGAGATACTACTGTTCGTGTCTGTCCACTTGCTACTAACTACGCTCTGTGGAACCTCTTTCGAGTCAACGACTTCCTGCCGGAGCGTTTCTTGAATGAGGGTCTTCACGAGGACCGCGATGTTCCCGCACAGACTTTCAAGAACGATCAGAAAGGTATTCTTCAGCTATTTTCGTACGGACCTCGAAGTTGTATCAGGCGGACATAAGTTGACATGGATGCATTGACGACAACGATTTGCCAATTGATTTTACACCATTGTCTACGGAAAAATGAGAATTATGCTAATGGAATTGTTGTGGGCTTTTGATCTAACACTGGCTCCTAAATCGAATGACGAACACTAGGCCGCCAGCCAGGGGATCTGTATACTCTGCGAGAAGCATCCGCTGAAAGTCATCCTTACATCTGTAGATAGTACGAGCTCATGATACACAATGGACATGTTCACGGAATCTTTAAGCAGATCGAAATGCATCTCAGTTGTTCCTACGCAGTCGAGTTGACAATGAGGCTGACTTGGACCAGCCTCCTATGGCTACGGACTTTCGTAATGCCGTCCTACACGAGTCCGATCCCGTCCCGGCCCTTTCCATTCTATAGTGTTAGCTGGCATTCCCGCGTCAAAGTCCGTTTCCATGTGGTGGCGCTCAACGGTAC
>Ga0115846_100460_pt1 | contig 21730 bp, 17 predicted proteins | sample InSIn5gowninarea_2_FD_83860 | JGI IMG/M metagenome (GOLD analysis project Ga0115846, IMG submission 83860) | reverse complement strand
TGGGAATTGATTATATTCGCCTGAAACACACAACGGAGCGGAAGAAACAAGTGATTGAGAATGTCAATCGCAATGCCGGCCCAGCAAGTGGTTGAATGTAGATACACGTCGGAACTTGAGGAATTATCAGGAGGACGGTTACACAAGATGCTTGTTGGCAGTGATGAACGAGGCGAGATGGAGGTGAGAAAGTGGACAAGCATCGCCTGGGAGAAGGTGGGACACTTTTGATGGCGCCAAATGGCCAGCCGATAGTAGCGATTAGTAGTGGCTAGCGAACCAGATACCAGAGCTGGGATGCTTGGAGATTCGGGGAATGGATGAATCGAGGCGACCCAAACGCTCGCTAGATCGAGGTCAAGGTTTGTCAAGGTTGTCAAGGTTGTGTGGCTTGCAAGCGTTCGAGTGGGGACGAGTGGACAGCCGCAGGTACAGTAAAGTACAGCATGAGTTGAAAGCCGACCACCCTCGCCAATACTGTACAATACTTTGATGCACTCTGGTCGTGCGCATTCGCCCACCTGTATATTCATGTACCATAAAGTGCAGATGGTCATACCTTTGGAAGAATAGCATGCGCTTCTCGTCAATCCGCTTAGCAATATAGAGTGGAGGTCAACACGAGATAACCCAGGGTGGTGGCTTGCTTAGCACGATCAATCGCGACGGGCATACAGCAATTCAATATGCATGTTGGTTTAGATTGATAGCAAGTCGCCGTGGGGTGGATTTTGTACTCTTCTGGGAGGGTGAACGACTGGCGCAAAGATCCTGGGTGGCCGACGCTTGGGATGCAAGAATAAGCAGTTAACCAGTAGTCGTTCAGCGGGCTGACAGTCCTCTCGCGCGTGCCCCAAGCCGACGAACGCTGGAGTGGAAGGATGCAAAAGCACGAACTCTGGCTGGCACGCAAAAACGAGTCTACCAAGCCCACATCAACCCGCGCAAGCCACAAATGCAAGATCCCGGTCGGCAATGGACCACCCGCCTGTTGGTGCCTCTTTTAACCTTCAGTAGCAAAGCCGTAGGTTGCTTGGCGGTGTCTTTCGTTCGGCTCTCCACGGCCCACTTACCTTTGCGGCTCGTGAAGCTGACCACGAGGGCAATACCATGAGCATGTTATCAGCAGTCATACGATTGCCACCTTTTGATCCAACCAACTGTAACTACTGTTCACAGCTTGTCTGTTTAGAGTGAATAATAACATGAACCTTAAAAGCAGGCTGACCATAGCAGGCTGTATACTGAAGAGAAATCAAATCCATCAAGGCTCTTGACTGCACCTGTGTGTGCTTGTCCATTATTGCAAGCCTGCAATCGTCTGCATTCGCAATCACTTCAACTACCTGGTAATTGCGCCACACGAATCCAGTCACAGCATTCGGACCTGATCAAAAGACATGTTGCAAAGGCGTGAAATGGGTTATCTGACATTCTACATAACACGGCCGATTGATATGGCAAAGGTTGAGAAGACCGCACAGTGTGCAGACTGTGATAGATTTGTAGCCTGAGTAGGTTCAATGTAGATCAGGTTGTCAAGTCTGTTTGTACATGTTCTCGCAGTATATGGCATAGCTGGATTATGCAGGCGTACACATACCTGCTAAATTGGATGTTAGATCAAACGGCCACATGCTAGACCTGCTTTCCCAATGCAGACAACATCATGTCGTGTCCTGAAACTAGCTAGAGCCTCAATTTGCTTCCTTGCTTGGTGAGGGACAGAGCCTGGCAAGAGTAGCAGGGAAGTTGGGTAGCCACTGTCTGACCTCCCGACGTCAGCTGTACAGATGGCCCAAGCCTCTTCACAGATAACACTGCATGGTCAATAAGGCATTGCCTGTACAGTGCTGTACTTTACTCAGACGATGACTGAGTTTGCGTAGACCTTCAACACAATACGCCTATAGCGTCGGCCCGAGATCTAGGATCGGCGTTGTGCTATGCCAGGATCAGATTTGCAGGCATGCACAACCACTGCGTCGTCAACAAGGCATATTGCGATGTCATAACTCCTGCTTCGAGATTAGGTTGAATGCCCGGGCGGCTTGTCGCTGTACTTCTCAAGAAGCTGGTTAGTAAGCTCGCCAATCTTGCTGCCTTTCTTTTCAATCATCTCCTGACGGTTGTTGTCAACCACGGTCTCGTAAGCCGGCGGCGAGTCCATTAGTGTCGTGTCAGAAACGGAATCGTCCGAACTGCGTGGCCGCTTTGGTGATGGCTGCCCATCGAGATCATGGATAGTACCCATGGAACCTGGTGTCAAATCTCTGACATAGTCCAACTGTGCCGGATCGCGAAAAGGATTGTTATCGTCCATGATCGTAGAATTGGTTGCCTGGCTCCAGCCACGTGCCCGGCCAGACTTGGGAACATGTTGCACCAAATCCTCGTTCGCAAAAGCACGGTTGTCTTGCTCCACGAACTTCCTTAGGGCGTTTGACAACGGAATTGGTCTGAACTCCATGGCCGTAGTGTCTGCATACACAAGCATTGCTGTTGAATGTTCCTTCATCACCGCTTCCCGGACTTGCGCAACCGAAACCTTTCGTACTGAATAGGGGGCACTGCCGCCCGACGTATCCTCCGGTGAGGATTGGCTACTATTGTCAGTCCATTCTGTTCTCCACCATTGCCATAGTTCGAATGGTTCGTCATCATCATCCTCGTGCATGTCTATGAGGTCGGGGTTGACCTTTCGTAGATACGTAATGTTCGGTTTGGTTGAAACGCCTTGGAGGACGTACTTTTGCCTTAATGGACGAGATGAGTCCGCAGGATCCATGAGGTCGGACATTATTGCATTGATTTGTGAATTCAGTTCAACCTTCTGCTGGTCAAGAGCTCTTAACACGAGGTCCATTTTCTCAACAAGCGCACTGATCTCGTTCTGCATCTCCACAAGCTCGGCATCCGTGTTGACTATGTCTCGCTCGATATTGTTTCCAGCCTCGCGCTCTACAACTGCCGCTACCGGCAAAAGGTCTCTTCCCGTTTCTAATGCTTGTCGAATGTTGATTCGTGCGCCATTGGTGCTGCCAACTGACATTTCCCTAATACGTTGCTGAGCTTTAGAGAGTCTTCCGATTTCTTGCACAATGGAGCGTGACCTATATCTCATGTCGTAAGCTACATCCCTGTATTCAGATGTATACCGGTCAAGGTACCAAATTTCTGTAGGGAGGAATTTCAACTTTGTAGAGGCAGGCTCATCGTTGTGTATGCGCATGGTGAAGATGTGACCGAACCTCTCGAACCAGACATTATCCGGAGCCTGATCTGGCGCGTCGTTCCAGACAATTAAGTCAAACAAGCGTGACTGGTCAGGTGCCTGTTTCACGGGGCCTTCAACAAGGAAAATGTCCTTGGAGTCTGTTGAGGTACCATTCGAGTCAGGTCCCTTTGTGGCTGTCGAGGTAAAGACCTGTGTCAATGGTTCATCGAGCTTCTCATGCATTGCGGCGCTTTGCCACGCCTCTAGAAAATGCGTACAGGAAGATTGTGGACGAAAATACTGGAAAAACCTTAGACCTGCTAGCGCATCAACACTGCCGTACGCACGTGAAGTGCCATCCAAAAAAGCCATCAAGCACTGAATTTCGCAAAGATAGTTCAACCGGTCCATGTTGCCAGGAGTGTCTTGCTGTACTGAAACGAGTTTGGAATTTTCATCAGAAGTCCCTGACCACCATTCAGGGTTGTGTCCATACGTGAGAACCTCCAGAAATGGTGAGAGTAGTGCTGCTCGAGCAAGCGGAATGCTGTGATATATGGTAAGCAGGGATGCAATGTAACCAGTTGCTGCTGAGCCTTTCAGAAAAGCTGGTTCAAATGACTGACGCCGACGCAATTGTGGTGGAGGATGCTCGACAAGTTCTCGAGATGAAGCGATGGGGGCAAGGGCCCATTGATCTTCAGGATAATGGGAACGTTGCGCGGGACCAAATCGTTGTCCCGTCTGGATTGTACCATTTTCTTGACCGTGCACATCTTTCATAGATTCTGCTACTGCACGGTTGTAGGCATTTTGCTCTTTGGTCTTCTGATCGACGGTAGCTATTATAGGTCAGATTGCTCTTTTTGTTGGTGCCCTCATACCTTGCGCATGTTGCTGAGTCAAATCAATGAAGTTTGTATTCGGAGAAGGAGGTCGGGACATGAGCATGTCATCGTCTATTCGAAAAGCTCACGTCAACATAAGTGTACCTGCTCAGCGTACCAAGGTTTAACGTACAAGGTATGTTATCTTGCGGCTCCCATTGCCTACCCACAGCAGCCTTGACAGTGTTATTCACCAGATATGAAGGGCCGGGTGAATCATGATTCACTCACATCGTCACGAAGGGCGGTGCTGGGGTCCTCGTAGAAGTGTATGACAGCATCTTGCCAGTTCGGCCATTTCTGGATCCCTCGTCAGTGACAGCAACATCATTCCCACGAAACCCAACTAACCTTCAATAGCACAATTGCCTGCACTCGATCGACGCCAGTGACTTCACATACATTGTTGACGTCAACCTGGCTGGGCTGTATTCCTGTGTTGACCATGCCGTCCGTGCACTTTCTGTGTAAATGTAAGCATGTTAAGCGGACATCAGGATATTATATGAAGGGCTTGTGTTACTTCATCAGCTCTGGTGTCACATTCATGTTGAAGGTAGCAGCTTAGGCACCATCATTTGTCAAGTTCCATTATAGCTCCATCAAACCGACGAGCCTCAGCACGTTTGGTAACCGTGAGATCTGTTGGTACAGGATGCGCAAGTCACGGTGAGGATGTACTGCAAGTATGTTGATGCATGCGCTCATGAATTGATGACATGGGCAGAAATCGGTCATTGGTGTGGAGTCTACAAGGCTTGGGCGCTGCCGTGCATGCATCCGCCTCTACAGTAGTACACCGTTCATGGTAGTTAGTATACTCTGTACCTTGATTTAAAGACCTATAAGGACTGTTGCTTGCGACAGGACTGCAAGCCAGCACCTTGGTTGAAGTCTGAGTAATGCGATGCTATGTCGACCTACACAAGTAGGAATCTTGCAGTAGACCGAATTCATAGACTTGCCATATGGGATTGGGCATGCCCAACATAGCATTGATCTGGTTGTTCAACAGGCGATCCCTCTGCCACGCGCCCTGGGACGAGCCACATCAACCAGAGCCGAGAGCAGCCGGCGTGAAAAGTGAAAACCAATATACGGAAAATACCCATCTAACTACTCCATAACAAGCAGCACAAAAGCGCATTAAGTGCATTTTTAGAGCGCTCCATGTTCATTGCTGATCGATCCCACCAACACGTGTCAAGAATGGGGTGGCCTCCCCATGGCAAGGCTGCTGGCGAAACAGAAATGGCGGATGTTTTAATTCAGATCCATGCTGTTGGTCGAGAACAGATGATCGACAGAGTCAAAAAGTCAGGTTGTGAAAAGCAGGCAAGGCATGTCGTGGAGTAAGGGGCTGGAAATTTGAGAGGCGAACCTACATCATCTTCAGCAGAAAACTACAGTACACTACCCTCCTGGTTCATCATAGCCATGGCGTGTAGTTGTTTCACTGCCATGAATTCGGCCATGTTGTAATTCTCTGCCCAACGCGAAGTTGATTTGTACTTGAGTTTCGGTGTCTTTGTCTACCTATGTAGCAATGCCACGGCTTAGCGACCATACTTGTAATTGGATTCCAATAAGGAATAGTCTTCACCACGCAATTTCGAATCTTGACACTTCTGTGCTGTGCAGAAACGGGGGATGACAGGCTCAAACTTGACTATCGTGCAACTTTGGGCGCAAAGCCTCCCTGCCATAGCCGAGAAGGTGGCCAGTCGGCATCCCTTGATCGATCATTCTCAAACACGCCATGTCCACATCGAATGCTTAGAGCCAACCATCTTATGCAAGACTCAGACTCCTTCTTGACCCTTGCGTGCCATCTTGTCCATGCTAGCCCCCCCGGTAGTGCCCCTTCACCACTGACTTGTGCGGTGCTGCATGCACCTGATGCCGCTAGTCCCAAGCCGCTTACTCGTGGCTGGTCTTCTCCTCTGCGTCTGCTCCTGAGAAGTACAACGACGTGCGTGTTCTATGTCTGGTTACTTCTTCATTAATTCTTCGACGGCTGCTGCAACTGGTTCGACGCTGTGAAACCTTCCGATTCGTATCCGCGCGTGTATCATTCTCTGCTTGTATCTCATTACCAACACGATTCTTCCCACGCCGACCAGCAGCTCGATTCCTATCCCACTATCTTAGCAGCATACCCCAATCACGATCCCTCGAACGCGACAAAACAGAGATATTGCACACCAAGAACATCGAAAACACCTCAACTGACGGCCAGTATACTTGCGACCGCCTCCAGACTAGTCGCATTGCATTCTACGGAGACTGCCTCATCGATCGACCTACCGAGCCTTACATCTTCACCAGTTCGCGGCAGTGCCTACCCCATAACTCTCCTCCATGGTTGGTCATAGATCTCTGTACTCGCCGTCTCTTAAGAAGCAACACAACATGAACTCCGCTAGGCGCAGCAAATTCAGGCTCGCCAACATAATTGGCGACCCGTTTGCCCTTGCGACCATATCCATCTCAGTGGTAAGACGAGCGCAGTGATGATACATTATCAACGTACTAACTGCCTGGTAGCTTGCATGGCTCATTGCTTTCTTGGCCTCGATAATAGCGGATATTCAGAATCCCTATCCAAACTACGCATGGTGGACTATAGTTTATATGCTCGGTTGCATCATTGGTATCACTGTTGCATTCGCTGCTGATGCTACACATCATTATGCTATCGCAGTATGTTAGCATTTAAGAATGTGTATGGAACATGCTGATAGATTTTAGATTGTCGGTTACCTCTCCGCTGGGTTGGTTATGTCCACATCCGCAGTTAGCACTCTCATTTATCAGAATGCTGGCACTATGCAAGCAGCGGCAGCCGGCTTCATACTACTGTCCATGGTTTCGGTAAGTGCTTGTACCTAATACACGAGATTGTAACTAACGAACTCCAAGATCATTTGGATCTTCTACTTCGGGTCTGCGCCACAAGCCACTCACAGACGGTTCGTTGATGGATTTGCCCTTCACAAGGAGCACAAGGATTACCCGGCCACGAACAACCTCAGCAATTACAACCGACCCGAGACCACCGTCTCCAATGCGCAGCCTCCTCAAATGTACACATCCGCTCAACTAAGTGGTTTCGAAACATCCACACCAATGTCAGGATATCCTGGTGGTCAACATGGAACACAGAATCGTGTATCAACACAACCAACAATGGGAGCTGCGACAACAAGCACCCCGGCTCCTACACAAGAAATTCAACCACCGACCGAGTATCCCTACCGAGCAAAGGCCATTTACAGTTACGAAGCCAACCCTGAAGATGTCAACGAAATCAGCTTCTCGAAGCACGAAATTCTCGAAGTATCAGACGTGAGCGGCCGATGGTGGCAAGCAAAGAAAGAGAGTGGCGAAACGGGTATCGCACCAAGCAACTACTTGATTTTGTTATAAGCAATTCGAGTATGCGATGGAGCATACAGCCCCTATGCCTCACGAGATTTTCATATTTCAAGGAGTTCTGGAACTTTCTTACTTGAAGCGTTTTGACGACCTTTTCGATATTCCCGAAGCCTTACCAAGGCTTGGATTTCTTGGTCAAGTTATGGCCGACTTGTTTTAAACCATACATTTTCAGATGTATATGCGATGGTGTTACGGCGCTAAGGAAAACGGCTGCTGGATAGGTATGGTGGCAACATGCATATGAGCTGGAGTGAGGAAGTACTTGTGTATTCCGAAAAGGGACAACAATGTGACTGGATATCACATATTCGTGTTGCCATGTACAGTGGACAGTTGAAACCCACGGATGTTGGGGAATTCAGAAAAGGTGACCACCATACAGTTATTCACAAATTCAAGCTTCATACCAAGTAAGAGCGATATCTCGTACGAAAATTCAATGCAGGAGCACACTCCAATGGCTCGAACAATGAAGAAAGAATGGTCAAAATCCGTTGCGCTTTCTCATGCTATGTTAAAGCAGATACCTAAATTATCCTGCACAACCATCTATACCGACACCTACTGCCACGGTTACAACCACCCGATGAGACCGCGTCAATAATGCTTGAGCTCTCCTCAACCACTATCAGCACTGCCAAGCAAGCTCTTCACATAAATATGGTATGTAGACACAGGTCGATCCTGCTTGCATACAGTATAACGCAGTCCAGTAGCTACATATGAACGTGGTTGTGATTGTGGTTATATTCGCGTCTCCGCCTATCCTCTGTGTTGCATACATACCTACATTCAGCTACATGTATGTAAGTATCTATTTGCATACACTACTTCCGCATCCTTGCACAGTACAGTACAGTGGCTACGTACATGTACATTGACAGGTCTAGGATGGAGGCTTCTCCCATCAGTCCCGCCGGCTGTACCATTCAAGCCCGGTCCGCTTTTGATGCGTGTATTGGTGGTGGTGGTGGTGGTGGTGGTGGTAATGGTGGTGTAGATAAATAGATGGTGGGGCAGGGCAGCGCAGGCCAGAGCAGGGGGGCGAGGAGGGAGACTGTTTGCTTGTAAAATACACTGAATCTGACCCAGTCCGATTGAATAAGCGAATGCCTTGACTCTAAGTATTTGATATGTTAGCTAGTACGTAGCTATCTGATCGTATGATAAGGATAGATGTATGTATGTTGCTCAGAATGGTCAAGTTATTGTGTTGTACTCAATCTACGTCCTCTATCGCTACAGTCGCATTTTTATTCGGATTTCTGAAAGGGTACTGGTTCTGCAATACTCGCATGCGTTCGAGGGTTATGTACACATCTACTACTGCACATATCTGGTCAACGAAGAATGGATCGGGGAAGATACAATACAATATAGCAAGAGAAGGTATAAAATTTTGGATAGATGTCTTATCCACCATTTTTCAACATTCTGGTGTTGTCTTCTTTGTGCGAGTTACCTCACTGGAAATCGCTTTGACTCCCGTCTACGCACTGTAACCGCTTGGCATGTCGCTATGCTTCTTGATCTCTCGTGTTCATACTCTGCATGAATACTGAGTGGCCCGTCTCTCGTCCTCGTGCCGCAGAAATCGCGTCCCACGGCCGGTGTTGCTTCCTGCTATATGGTGCGCAGGCACTTCGTGGCGGGATGTCGTCTGCACCCTCTCAAACCAAGTGCCTTGATCAATCCTTGCAAGGATCAGGATGAAGAAGGCCAACTGCCCCTAGTATCGCTCCGACCAAACAATGTGAGGTTTAGTTGAAACCTGTGAGAATTCGAGATTGAACAGGTGTCTGCTGAGCCTGACTGGCCGCAGAATTCCTAGCTGTTAGGACGTATGACAAAGCTGGAAGCTTGTGTCTATGAGGTGCGGCTTGCTGCCTCGAGCGATATCTCTTCTTGTCACTTCTCGTCGTCAGACATTTCAAGTTGATGAATGGCTCTGTAGTGAAGATTCAAGACTGTTTTGGACGGATTTGGATTGCGTCAATTGTGCCAGCATATAAATCTCGGACAACACTTTGTAGATTGTTATATTCCGTGGTACCAAATACACCCGGTGCATCCTATGCTTGTTGTGCCTTGCTCCAGAAATCCAAGCTTGCAATGATGTCTTCACCATTTTCATCCTCGTAAGCGTAGAGAATCTGTTTAAGCTGTTAGTGCTGATGCATACGGTATTCTACATCTTTAGACATACCTCTCTTGTGCTGCTGTGCAACATTCTGATATTCTTTCCAGTCATGACATGAATCAACTCGCTTGTTTCCAAATGTCGTATCTCAATAAAGCTCGGTTCAAACGCTAGAATATAAGGATAGTTTAGTGCGAATGCCTGAGGCGTGCCTTCCCATTGAATTTTCCAATCTTGTCTCGCCCTCCAGCCATTGCGATTAACAAAGAAACTGAAGTCGGAGTAATTGAGTAGAAATTCGCCGTTCAGTCGCTCGATATGTATGGGCCTCACGTTTTCTTTTCGTGTGACGAAATCCAGCGATGTATCAGCTTGGTCCAGGAGTGATTGACGCTCTGTGGTCTCTAGTGACACAACCTCAAAACCACGAGCGCATCCAACACACAGCGTGCTACGCAGATAGTGTACAGATGATGATTCAGCTGGAATATAGAATTCCTTGAATGGTTTCAGCGCGTCCTGTCCGCCTGCGAACATCTTGCTTATGCCGGGTTTCTTATTACGTTTCGTCAAATCATCCATGGGCTCATAGACTTTGATAGTTGTGTATGCCGCTGAGGTCTTAACTGAGCAGACCAGATGTCGTCCGAGGCCGATGCCAGCCTTGAAAAAGTTGGCATGGCCTTGAATTTTCCGTGGTCTTATCGCAAGAGGATTTGTGTTGTTCACGTCGAGGGCCTCGAACGGATACGATAGCAACGATTTGTTGGCCAGGACCAGTAGTAGTCTATACTCTTCAAGCGTGTCAATCTGCGTCACCTGCGTAGCATCGAGTATCCTCCTCGGTTTTATAGTCTTGTCTTTTGGCCACCTATCAGCGAGATAAATTCCATTATCAGTTCCGTAGATGAGTTTGCGTCCACCGTCGGTTGGCACAAGGCAATTGACACGGTTTTGAGCGTTGAAGAATGCTTCACAGAGAATGGTCTTCGTGTAGAAGGCGCTGCTTCTCTCTCGAAGCTTGCTCTGCTGCGCTTCAACCATTTCAATAAATTTCTTGCGCTGAATGTTCGAAGTGGCGTACAGTTGCAGCTCGTATGCGCCCTTGCCCAAATGTCGAAAAGTAACTGGAAATACGTCTTTTTGACCTGCAGGAGTTATGACCCTCGCTCCTGGAAGAAGTCCTGATGATGGTCTCTTTGCTATGCCGAGTCGCGGTATGATTTGGTCCATTTCGGCAATCACAAGCAGTTCCAGAGGTATTGGTTTTTTGTAAACTCGTAGTTCTTCTCGCTTGTTGACTGTCTTGACTCGACACATCAAAACCGCGTGATCGAACAAGTAAACTTGCACTTCTGCATTATCTGTTGGATTCTTCTTGAAGCTCATCTTCGTCAAAATGGCCCGATTCTCTTCCGTGAGTTTGAGATCGGTATATTCGCCAACATTCCATTTTAGTTGCTGGCTGAGCTGGAGGAGGTTGAAATGATTCTCAGCCTTACCAGTCTCTGTATTGACTCGAGCTAGGAAGTCTTTGATCAATCCGATGGCACGGGGGATATCCTTTTTGTCCGTTTCGCCGTCTTTGGTATACTTGAAGACTTGGTCCAGGAGAAGTGGATACCTTGCCAATCTAGTTGTTGGCTTGGTCAGATATCCATTCAACTCTAGCTTTCTCGACTCTTTAAGACGCTCGGTCTCGTCAACAAACCTGCCGAAAGCAGGATTCGAGCCCTTTTCTTTCTCAAACTCATACTTGCCGTACATCTGGTTGGCCCCATACTTAATGAACGGATCAAACTGGGGAACCCATCTCAAGAAGATATCGCCGATGCTATGTACCACATAAGATTCCTTCTGCCTCCTCGACAATTCATCAGCAAACTTCGAGTTGACTGCATGAACCTCCAGACAATTTCCGAAAACTGTACGGACGAACTTCTCTCTCTTCTCTTCCTTGATAGGCGAGAGCATGCCGGGCTGCGATGCTCGAAGAGGCCGGATCCAAAAGTCGCGTAAATATTCGAGATCTTTGACAAAATCTCGTTCCGTGTACATAATCTCAAAAATGATCTCTTGCCTTTTCTTCTCCCTTTCATCCAGCTTCTCTGCAACATCTTTTGGTACGTTCGTTATCCAAAGCTTGATGTCCTCCTCATTACCATCGTGTAAACTGCCTTTCGATGATTGATGTCTCAGGCCTGGCTCTGGCTTCATGTTCAGTCGTGCTTGTTGTTCCAGTCTCCTTGGGCACGCTATCGAGTAACAAAGCTGATCTTTTGTGCAAGTTGGAGAATAGCATTCTGTAAGCAGAGTAAATACACCATTGACATCCGCAGCAGTAGCAGTTTCTCCCATTGTCTCGCGAAACTGGTAAACTTCTCCCGGTGCATCCCGCAGACGGTGTTCGTATGTCACATCATGAAAGAATTTCTGAGCATCAAGCGCTCGTCCCAGTAAAAGAGCCAAATTGCGGTCCGTCGTTTTGATGATGTAAGCGATCAGGTCAACAGCCTCAGCACCTGTGAAGGAGTTCTTGTAAGAAAAGTCGTCCTTACTTCGTTCACCGAGTCCGATTCTTTCCTGAAAGGCTTGAGCCACTCTCGACAAGAGTGCCGGATATACTAGTGGGGATCTTCTTTGCGCCACCGTCTGAGTCGTAGAACCACTTGACGAATGTTGTGGCTGGGAAGGCCGACTTGTCATACTGTCCGTCCTCCCATTGACAGCCGTAGAGGTGGAGGAATCAAAAGAAGTGCCACTAGCGCCCGAGACCGCTCTCGTCGGTATCGTGCCCTCACTGGGCTGTCTAGCCCGAATAGGCATGTTCTGCTGCAGGTTAGCAACACTTGAGGACGTGAATGTCGCGCTGCGCTCCATAAACGGATCAGTCTCAGCTTCTTTCCTTCTCCCTGGCACAATTCTCCCACTCGTCAATTGTGTGTGGTCTCTATCCATAAGATGTCCCATCGTCATGGCTCTTTCGTCGCCCATTCTTTGAGGGATTTGCCTTCCTTCAGCAGTTGTTGTTGAGCCTCCAGGCGCACCAGCGTAAGGCTGCTGACGGTAAGCACCTGCTGTGCCAGGCTGAAAACCTGGAGCAGGTGGTCTGTACATTGATGTTTCACCCGGCCGCACCATGGAGCGAGACCGATATGCATCATTGTTCAGTGCGGGAGGTGGCATTCGATTTGGACCAGGTTTCGATTGATATGGTTGCATCGGAGCCATGCCCCTGGGGTCCATTCTTTGGGGTGGTGGGTAACCACGTCTGTCAGGAAAGATTGGCGGACCGTTTTGTGGGACCGACGGTCTGAAAGCAGGATAGCCATTAGCTTGCGGCGCTCCGATAGCCGGGCCATAGCCATTCTGTGCTGGACGGTCGTACCCTTGTGAGAACTGTCTATTGGGAGGTAAGTTCCTCTGGGGTGATATGTTGACTTGCGATTGTGAGTTCAAACTGGGTGCTCTTTCAGAAAGATAATCCTGCGGCGACGAGGTCATAGTTTGTGCTCGACCTGGCGGGGGTCGCCCTCCGAAGACATTGGCGAAGGCGTTATCTCTTGGTACACCATAGCTAGCTGTTCTTGAGTTTGTTCCATATGGCCTGTTGTCTTGCATCATATCGTCCGCCATGCTCAATCAAGAGGTAGCTGAATCCAATGTCGAAGAGGTGTAGTGGAGTGATTTAATCAAATGGAACTCGGGACCGTTGTAAGCCAGTACAGTCTTCGGTCGACAAGTATCTAAAGTCGAGGACGCATGTGCAGACCGGCTAGCACATGGGAGGATCACTAGGGGTATGTGATGTGTACTACAATGCGCGTCCCTCGGCCGTGGTCGTGTCTTTACCACTATACAGATATTCGGGACAAAAGCTTGCGGTTTGTCGGTTGTTTACTTTCAAAATTCAACACGGGCCGTATCGTGAGGCAACAGGCTAGACGACGAGAGGTGCGGATTCGAGAATGGCTGTAATCAGATCTTCTTCATGCTGCCGGAAGGAAAAGAAGACCCAGGAGAGAACGGTAGGGATGTGATTGAATAGCAACACATGTAATGAAGACAAGAACAGTTCGTCCGAAGAGAAAATGATTATAGATGCGCAGTAGTAAATGGTGAGGGTGGTGGGAAGATCGAAGTGAAGCTTCTTGTTAGATGCATGTGAGTTATGAAGTGCTAGTGCAGGTAAGTGGTTTGGCTGCGACTGCAGTGTGCAAGATCGGTCATTGGCTGGATAGGCCGGCCTCTTCCTCCACCCGCTACTAAGGCTGCGCTCCGGCTTGCTGCAGCTTAGAAGTCTGCAAGCGAATGATATCAAGATCTCCCATATCAGCGCACTATTGTCTACCTACCGTTCTGTCCAAACACGATTCTCGACAGGCATTTCACCATTTACTTGCATACACCTTTTCTGACCACCGCTGGACGTAGTTGCAACATCGCCACAATCTTCCCACATTCCCCACGATGGCGAGCATATTGGCCGATGTCGACAGTCAACTGTCACCTAAATTCGCACCCTTCTTCGGCATGGTTGGTTCACGGTAGAACAGGGTATACAAGAGCAGGACTGACATGTATACAGGCAGGCATTGCCTCCGCAATGATCTTTGGTTGTGAGTGAAGGACAAGAAAACTGGTGTCTACATGTACTAAGAGATCAAACAGGCCTTGGGGCGGCATACGGTACAGCAAAATCAGGCATCGGTATCGCTGGAGTGGGCACTTACAGGCCTGATCTTATCATGAAGGTGAGCAGAATGAGCAAGACACTAAACAAGTATTGACAGAAATGTTGCAGTCTCTGATTCCCGTGGTCATGTCCGGTATCATCGCCGTTTACGCTCTCGTTATTGCTGTCCTCATCGCCGGAGACATGGCGCCACCTCCCGAAACCTACAGTCTATTCACTGGCTTCATGCACCTCGCGGCTGGATTAAGCGTCGGATTGTCTGGCTTAGCCGCTGGCTATGCGATAGGCATTGTTGGTGACATGGGTGTTCGTTGTTATATGCAGCAATCCAGGATCTTTGTGGGCATGGTTCTCATACTCATCTTCGGGGAAGTTCTAGGACTGTACGGGCTTATTGTAGGCTTGATTCTCAACTCCAAGAGTCAGGCTTAACGCAGTGATCGACGTCAGGTATATGCAGCGGTACACGATCAATGCTAGCAGAATAGACTCAATCAATTCTAAATTCTAGCTTCAGTTGGCGACCTTCATTGCCACAAGTTAAGGACATGCGAACTGGATCCCTAGGATGACAGATTGGCAGCTCTAAGGTACCTACCTACTAATCTAAGAATGCTAATGATCCAAGATGAATCAACCCAGGAACGTCCCCAAGTTACCGCCAATGTGCTTCAGATCTAGAAGGAATGTGTCGTGGCCAAAGAGACTTATGTCCTCCCCCAGCTCCACATGCGTTACCCTGTCGTTCCCTGTTGCTTTTAGGGTGTTTGCAATCTCTCGTTGCTGCCAAGCTGGGAACAAAATATCACTTGCTACCCCCATTACCAAGGTCGGATGAGTTTTGAGATTCATCATTCCTTCCACGAGATCTTGTGGCGGCCCTGTGGCAGCATTGATCGATACATCCTGATCCATAGGCGTCACGGCTTCCTTCTCCTCGTATTTCTGGTTCGGCAAGGTCAGCCCACACACAGGATTCTCCTCAACAGGTTGTCTGCGTCGCTGCTGCAAGCGCTGTTCGTTCAATTTTCGACGGATCTGCATATTCTGTTGATGCGCCTGACCCAGGTCGAACATATCCATCGCCTTTGAGATATAGAGCAATGAATTTGGATCGTATTCTAGAGAGAACTTCTCCCCCGCATGGTCCAAGTATGTTTCAATGAGGAAGTCAGGACACAACGCTGGCTGCTTGCTGTTATCAGCTCGTCGACGCCCAAAGCGGTTTTCCCACTCCGGACCACTTCTGTACGTTACCGTTGCAATCTGCCTAGCGAGCTTCATTCCGGAGTGTGGTGGGATAGAGTCGTAGTAGAAGCCACGGTTCCAGTTTCGGTCCATCATCAGGGCTTGCCGTTGCGTATGCCGCATAGCAATACTGTATGGATGACTTCTTGCACAACCCGAAATGCTGACGATCTTGCCTACTTTTTCCGGAAAATGTACACCAAAAGCTAAGCTTTGCATGCCACCCATACTGGCACCAACACTGGCGTAGAGCTTCTGGATGCCCAGACCATCGACCAATCGAGCTTGGGCGCGAACCATGTCATCCATGGTCAGGATGGGAAATCTTGTAGCGTACCGCTGGCCATCTAACGGGTCGGAAGAAGAAGGACCAGTCGACCCATAACATCCTCCTATTACGTTGGTGCAGATCACGAAATATTTGTTTGTGTCTACAGGTAAGCCTGGACCAATAAACTTCTCCCACCACCCAGGCTTAGGGTTGGACTCTGTACTGTGAGCATGGCTGGATGCTGACAGACCCGTGTGTAACAATATCGCATTGCTTCTATCTGCATTCAATGTGCCCCAAGTCTCATATGCGATGTCGAAGCCACGCAATATGCCGCCCCAGTCCGTCAGAAAGGGCTCATCTGAATGAAAGACAAGATGTGCTCCTGTCGTGTATGAAGGTTCGGGACCAGATTCGCTCGACTTTTTCTGCAGAGCTTCGGTTTTCATCTCTTGCGCATCTAGACAAGGAAAGGCCATAGCAGGATTGGACGAAACAGGTGCTTCATATGTTTGTTCTTGGGTTGCTGTAGCCTGTTGTGCTTGCCTCGGTGTCTGCGTTGTGATAGACCGGCATGTCCGAGACACTGGAGGGCCATAGACTCGATCGTGCCAACGCAAACGTTCTTGTTTTGGTGTACATGTTGCTAGGTTAGTACGCCCACGCTGGAGTAGTCGAGCTGCAATCTGTGCTCCGGTACGAGACGACATAGCGTTCACCCGCGATGTGAGAGAGGCAAGCACAGATGTAAGCGATTCTGTATCTTCAACACGGGTGATGGTGGTATTGAAGACCAAGCATAGCTATCCACTGGTACAACGAATCTGCAAAAGATTCTCGGAATCGGTCTTCTCTTCTCTACTAACACTGTTCTCCAACTTGCGTCACTTTGGGCGTCTCCGATTGGAGACATGAATATGCTTCAACCCCACACTGTCAAGTGGCAGCACTAAACTCAGATACGGTAGACACTTCGGATGCCTTACCATATCAATGGGCGAATGTTCTTGGCTCCTGATGCTGCTGACTATACCGTAGTCGAATGGGAGCCTGCAAGCAATCCCAATCATATTGTACATACCCAAATTATATGTATAGGAACGTGCTCTCTTAGTGGTCAATAAGTATCAGGTGCAGCCGGCACGTGCGGAGTATGAATGTCGAACCCATGCACGTTGCTTCGCGATGACATGCCAGTCAAGCCAGTGCACTTTGTTGGCTCAACGGATTGGCAATAGCAATAACTCAGCGTTGATCACATGTTTGAGAACAACGCCGGGTAAGTATGCCGTTTTGCATTCTTGTATCGTGGTTTGATTCAGGTAAGTACCTTGTTCAAATACGTGGATATACGCTTCAGTGACCACAACCATTGCAATCAACCTTACCGTCAGGAAAAGCTATCAGACATACTATCATGGAGTCCGGGAAAGAGAGCAAGGAAACAAGAATCCAAACTATGGAAGAGGGAGACGCGGCACTGCGCGTGTCTCGAGACCTTCTACTGGCACTGCAGAAAGAGGACTTCGAGGCTGTGAGAAATTCCTTATTCCTTCCATTCCGGCTGATACTATCGGTCAACAAACTCGAAGAATTATGGAAGAAACTCCAGTGGTTGACTGGTCCGGTTGAAAGCTTTTCAAGAGTCCAATACCACAAAAAGAACTATTTCCCAGCCACCAAAGCTTTAGTCAATTTTCAAAAGGTGACCTTTGGCCTCACGATACAGACTGGTCCTGGAAATTCCGTGCTTGGTGTCCATATGCATGCGCCAATCGTCATCGGTCTGACGGAGCCCTGGTCGACGCCGAAATATGTGAATGAGGCATCTTTCGATGAGCGAGACATCAAGGTCAACCCATTCTGGTTGTTCCCTGGCGTCGAAGCAAAGATAGCGGTGCCCAAGCAAGGAGGCAAGAAGCCTGCTGTACTCATAATCCACGGATCCGGCATGTTGGACCTCGATAGTAGCTTTGGATCTCAAAAACCAGCAAAAGACCTTGCATATGGTCTAGCATCAGCTGGAATTGTCGTGCTTAGAATCGGAAAACCCCTGGCCTGGCTCATCTACAAAGATTTCCTCGGTGGAGGAGCCACTACGGATGACGAGTATTTGTATTCCGGCAAGGCAGCATTAGAAATCCTCGCCAAACACCCAGAGGTCGACCCAACAAAGATTTACCTCCTTGGGCACAGTATGGGCGGACGGTTTGTACCTCGAATTTGTCAGCAATCATCTGTTCCGGTGGCTGGAATTATCAGTGCTGCTGGACTAACTCAACTCATGAGCGAAGGACTCTCATCACAGGCTACTTATCTCCAGGAACACTTTCCCAAGGATCAGAAATCATTTGAAGAGGAGATAGCAAACTGGGGAGATTTGACTGAAGGCTTGAACCAGGGCATTTTCACGAGAAAGAGTGCAAGCCCACTGGACTCGATTCCTATTCCCTTGCGCTTATCGTACCTCGTTCACGATGCGATGTATCCGCCAGCAGAGATCGCGAAGTCTTTAGATACACGATTCCTTGTGCTGCAGGGGATGAAGGACTGGCAAGTTACCCCAGAAGAAAATCTGGCCTTATGGCGTGAGGGTCTTCGTGAGCACATGGGACAAGGGAAAGCTGTGTTTAGAACATATCCAAATCTTCAGCACAATTTTGGACAGGTGCAAGGTTCACAGTATGGGATGAAGCAGTATGATGAGCCTGTCCATGTTGCTGCTGAAGTCATTGCAGATATCGTTGACTGGATCGCACCGAGTCCTCAGCATATGCGACTTGGATGAAGTGCTTATTCACGCTCCCTCGGTACATGATGAGTGCTATTTCATACACAAGGGTCTAAGCGTATATGTAACTTTAACGTCACAGTGAGAACAGCTGCGAAATAAGGGTACCAGTCCCAAGCAGCCAAGTTTACACAGCGGCATGCGAGATCGATTGTCCTCGTCTCGGACCTGCTCAAAATCTCAACTCGTACAAATGTGACAAAACACGGCCTCAGGACAGCTGCGTGTGACAAACGGATTTGCGGTGGACCTGGTGCTCCTGAACCCATACAAGTTACTCAAGTTGCATGAAAGATCTGGAAGAATGTAGAAAGGGGCCGGACTTGCAACAGTAGATTGGTGGTTGGTGCTAAGCATTATTAACTTCATGGCTTACCGCAATAAAGGATCAAGTTAGCTTCAGTGGCTTCTTGACGGAAATGTGTCTTCCCCAAGGTCCGAGCAATAAAAAGTAACGACACGTACGGAGTAGTAATACTGGCACCATTGAAGGGAATATTTACCCATGATTTTTTGAAATCATCCATTTCTCGAAGGAAATTTGCACCCTTTGAACTCTACAGAACCCGGAACCTTAATACGGCCACGAACGATGGGCGCACATGCCTCATGCATGAAGTGGATGTCCATGACTGCGTACATGTATTCGCGTCCAAACCGGTTTGATTCGTACAGTAGATAGCTCTAATCGCTGATATTCCCTGGTTTCTTCTCACCACATCAATCAGCGGCCACGTAACTGAAATCTGCTTCTGGAATTCTACTCACTTTGAATGGAAGAGTTTAGGATTCGTCTTGGGTCCGTTGAGGTACTGCTAGCGAGGTTGGCATAGTCGCTCGCGTGCACCACAGTTCATCTCCGCCATCGCGGCTTCTACGACTTTTGATTGCTCATACAGCTGCCTGGGAGAAGCTAACCGGCTGCTCGTTTAAGCCGTACCGAGGACGTTGGTTTGGCCAGGTTGCGATGTGGTCAACACGAAAAGCTGTCGTTGCTGCTTTAGTGCTTGTCACACTTTTTTTCCTTATCAGACACACAACTTTATCCCCAATATCAATAAGTACGACAGATGCGCCTCCGTCAGACCAGAAAGCTCCATCGAGGCCTTACCCGCCGCCCCCACAGACACCACCGACGCAGGCGCTGCCAAAATCCTCCAACAAGGATCAGCAGGTTGTCAACGACTTGTCCCTGAAACCTCTGCGAACACGACTTGGATACTACTTTCCATATGAGAATGAGGGCAAGTTCCCCGGATATGTCTGGCAGACGTGGAAGGTTGGGCCCGCATCCGGCGCATTTGGAGATCATCTCAGGCCGTTGGAAGCATCGTGGTCGCAAAAGCACCCAGGATTTGTGCACGAGGTCATAACCGACCACGCAGCAGAGCCGCTCATAAAATACCTCTTCGCGTCAGTGCCGGAGGTTGCCGAAGCCTATTCAGCCATGCCTTTACCTGTTCTGAAAGCCGACTTCTTTAGATACTTGATCTTACTTGCAAGAGGAGGTATATACACAGACATTGATACTGAAGCTCTGAAGTCAGCAGCTGAATGGCTGCCTCCACGTCTAGACCACTCATCCGTCGGCCTCGTTATCGGCATTGAGGCAGATCCAGATCGACCAGATTGGGCAGAGTGGTATGCGCGCAGGATACAGTTCTGTCAATGGACAATCCAGGCCAAAGCCGGGCATCCAGTTCTACGCGAGATCGTGAGTGCGATCACAGAAAAAACCCTAGAGCTCAAACGTAAAGGGCTTCTCAAACACGGTCAAGAACCACCTGTCAGTGTCATGGAGTATACCGGGCCTGGGATCTGGACGGACACAGTGTTCAACTACTTCAACAGCCACGAATACTTCGAGTTCGATGCAAAGTATCAGAACATCACAGTGCAGGATTTCTTCAATATCAAAGAGCACAAGAAGGTTGGAGACGTGGTAATTCTACCAATAACCAGTTTCAGTCCTGGAGTAGGACAGATGAACGCTGGTGAACCAGATGATCCGATGGCATTTGTGAGGCATGACTTCGAGGGATCTTGGAAGCCTGAAAATGAGAGGCAGCAGTGATCCTGGGCAGGCGCTTTGTATGTTCTGTTTCGATTGCATATAGAGCAATCAGCGAGGAGTTCGGGGTTTGGTCGGATACATTGCGATTACTGGCAGAGCGAGCCATTAGGGGTGTATATTTGCAGGAGAATCTTACGCGTGAATTTCGCATGTTGGAAGAAGTCAATATCACAGATACACGGCATGATACAGTAGAATATCATGAGATCTACATTATAATCTACACACTATCGCCATCAACGCTGTTGTTGAACCGACAGAGTACCGTTTTTCATTCAACCTGTAGCAGCTGGTCGTGGCTGCTTATTACTCTCTACGTGGTCCAACATTATACGATCTCGAGATGTACGCACAGTGTTCGTGATGTGCCCTGCAACAACATATTCTTTGAAACCAAGTCTCACTCGGAATCAAACCGAGCAGCGCAAGCGTTTCTACAGTAGTTATGCACCGATCGCCACATGACGTGGGATTTGATTGCACCAATAGGCTGGTGTGACATATTTAGGTATGCATTACGAGCAGGGGTCTTTCTATGAATTGGGCAGCGACACAGACGAAATGCTTGTTACGATCGATCAGGCGGTTCATGGGCCTGAGCCGAAGACATTTAGGGTTCGAACACGCCAGACACCGAGCGATCCAACACTTGAATTCCCCACTAATCCGTCCCTATGTGGGTACCTAAGCACGATCTGAGGCCTCAAAACTGCTAGGCTTCACAACACACTCCACCTTTCCACGCCAACAATCGCTCAATGCGCAGTCATAGCACAGTTTTGCGTCGTCAGTTTTGACTTCATCTTTTCTGCGCGGCGGCTGAAGCGTCGCTGTACTGTTGCTCATTGAGTAAGCTCACGGACATGGTATTGCGGTAGCTAATAAAGGTCGAACATGTTTATTGCGTTGTATGAATGCGATAAGATCAAGCGGAACAGGTTGGCAGGAAAGGATCATGCATGGTC
>Ga0115846_100434_pt1 | contig 21733 bp, 16 predicted proteins | sample InSIn5gowninarea_2_FD_83860 | JGI IMG/M metagenome (GOLD analysis project Ga0115846, IMG submission 83860) | reverse complement strand
CCCATCCTGGTCGCGGTGAAAGCACCCGCACGAAAGGATGCGTTACCAATTTTACGAAGTGAAGCACAGTCACTGAGCCGGCTTATGCTACTCGATCCTAACGAAGAGCGGGTGGTGACCTTCCACGGCATACTAGAAAATGACACATCTCTTGTCCTTACTGCACACTTTCTATCGTTGGAAAATCATATCAAGTCATGTGCAGAAACTGCTCAACACTTAACATCAAGAGAGAATCTCATCGCACCTGTCATTGGAAGTGTAACAGTCTGGCTGGATCTGGCCGACAAACTCATCTCTTCTCTTGACTGGCTACATAATGAAGCCATGACGGTACATGGTGATCTTAAACCAGGGAATATACTACTGAAGCCTAGCATCAATTCAGATAGTTTTCCATATCAGCCACTACTGATCGATTTCTCCTCGAGCCAAAACCGTGCTACGGAAGCTATCGCAAGGAACACGCTTTCGGCCATAACATTGGAATACACAGCGCCGGAACTCTTGTCGGTCAAGGTTCTTAACGACCCGACATCATCCGCTACCACTGCGTCGGATGTTTTCTCAATGGCTGTCACTCTTTTAGCAGCCGCCACAGGTGAAGTCATGGTTGCGGAAAGGTAGTTCGACAGGGAGGCTGGGACAGCAGCAAAGAATTAAGAACACATTAGAAACAGCAAAAGGTACCTCAAACTAGATGCTAGGTTGCGAATACCATGTAGTAAGCGAGGGAGGCGTATGGGAGATGAGTACCACGACGCCTTCCATGATGTCAGGTAACAGTTAGCTATTACTTGGTGCGGGAAAGAACAGTCATCAGCTCGAGTCACTGGAATGCTGAAGGGAGGACAAGGTAATTGGTCCCATGGAAATGTTTTCCAAGTCTTGGTTGAACGGCGTAGAAAGTGATTGGTGCGCAAGACACGATAAACTGAAAAGAAGCTCGACGACGCAGTTTAACGTTACAGTTTATTGTCGACGGTGCCAACGTGGCTTGCTAGTGACCCGCTATTGGATCGTGCAACCACGTTTTGGGCCGCATTGGGACTTTGGGTGATCTGACTGTGTTCCGGGGTAGAGTGAATGTATCCGAACGGTGGGCATTAGGAATGGTGGTCTTTTGGGGCAAATTACCACTGACGCGACAGGTATTTAATAAAAGTGTTAATTTAAATTGCTTTGCGTTCCATTAACACGAGCTGTCAAACGCTGGTCGGCCCTAGCCACCAACTCTTCCAGGTTTAGCGCAGCCGCAGTCCATCAGCCGTTCCTCTGATGGTGCTCCACGTCATCTCGAACAGTTCAAGTTGATTACGATGAATTCAACACAATATCGTCGACAACCACAACGATCCTTCTCACGGACATCGTGGTTATGTTTACCAAGCAGTTTGCCCGCTCTGACGACCATTGGTTCGACACGCGAGATATTGGGCACATTTACCGATTAGTGTCTGCTAACCATTTGCTCTTCCTTACCCTCTCATGAGCCAATGACTAAGTTCCGTAAATAGATATCTATATCGAAGCAATGGCAAGTAGGACATGTTATGCCAGAAATGACCATCTATTTTTGTGGCGAGTTGGTGCTTTTCATTTGTGCCCCATTCCCATTTTCGCTACGTCGAGTGCGCGACCTAGTCTTTCGATATTGCTGTTTACAGCGAGATAGTGCGAAGAGCATGTTGAGAGCTGTGATTGTCTATCATGTTTGGTCTTCTCACCCCAGCCATGTGGAAACCCTATCGAATCCCGCCGCTCGAGTTCAACCATTCGTCTTCAGCAACACAGTCCTGATCTATGGCTTCGGCACATGAAGCGTCTTACTAACCATCAGACACCCGTTGATCGCGAAGATTAGGGCAATTGGATGGAACTCCAACATCGTACCCAAACCCACTACCCCCAACGGTAACTTTTCATGAATCATACCCATTGACGTGAAGGTGGCCAAGATCGCAGTACTCGTCAGACACGCGAATGGAATCGGTGTGCCTTCGAAGTATTGTGATTTGCCAGTCGCGTCTTTGGGCAGCATAGCCACCGTAACGTTGAAGCGGGCGAGACGGGTGAGGCCACAGAGTACATAGAAGCTTAAGATGATTTGATCCAGATTTGTACGGAGACCAAGAGCGAAACCGACTGAGGCAGGAGCAACGCCGAAGGAAATCTAGTCCATGAATCAGTATTGGTGCCAACCATATTTACCCTGCGGTCTTGTTCGGAGGTGTATGGATGTGTCAGATTGTGTATAGCATACCAGATCAGCCAGCGAATCTAACTCTTGTCCCATGAGCGAAGACTTCTTTCTCCATCGTGCTACTTTTCCATCGAAGAAGTCGAAAAACAGGCCAAAGGGCATGAAGAAGAATGCAAGCCAGATATTCGTAAGATCCGTGGTCTCGCCTAGACAATAACGCATAGAAGAGAGGATCGCCATAACTGTGCTGAATTAGTGTCTGCTCGTGATCGACAATGTGACAGGTTCGTACATCCACAGAATCCTGCCCCAAGTTAGCATTCGTGTGTCAGGGGCGCTTGAGTCACACACCATTCATCTCGGTAATAACATCTGCAAGATGCATAGCCCTTCACTGCTGTTAGGAAATGGATATGTCGGATGGACTGAGAAGACCTGCTTGACCAGAGAAAAGTGCCCCGTATCTTGTGCTAGAAGAATGGCTTGCTTGGTTTGTGCTGGACCTTGGGGCTTGGGCAGAGAGCCATCTTGCTGAACTGCGACCGCTCCTGTTCGACGCGACATGTTTGAGGTTGGGAGCAGAGGATTGGTCTGCAAATGGTTCTTTGGGAGGACTCTGTACACAATACTGAGACTTTTTGTATGGTAAGCAGGAAAGGGAGGATACGGTCAATATGCAAGAATGAGAATATATCCTCAACGGTGAATGGAATATCTGGGTCCGATCTCGAACCGTAAAACCAGAAAACCTGACCTCTCATTCGACTTCTTGTTATTGACGCAGGCATTCAGGTCCTGGATTCTAGCCACTACGTCACATGCACAACAGATCTGATTGTGGCACAGCCACATCTAGAGCTTAGCCACATCAACACCAAATCTTGGCGTTCCAGTTTACCAAAAGGCTGAAACATATGTACAAGGCATCCGTCATAAGTACGACAATTCGAAAGTGCGGAGCCCTCCAGCGCGGATATCATTCTACTTTTCTGATTGGTAGAGACCTAAGATCTGCCGTCTTGTAAACAACAGAAGAGTCGAGATTACGCCCGCATTCGCTGGACCCGCACTTTCGAATTGCTCTACTTATGAGTGGTGCCTTGTAATGGAAGATGTCAAGATGGTTGTCTCGAGGATACAGATGACTTCGTAATTGCTTGACTCGATGCTTAACCTGAGAAGCCTCTCCACCGAACAAATACCCGAACAGATACATAAGCCCTGCCTTACTCAGGAACATCAATCCTGCTCTCCAGCGCTCTTGTATCTCTCAATTCGATCAATTGTGCCAGAGCCTTGTCAAGGGGGATGAGTTGACCCTGCCTCTGCGTACTGGGATCATCACGGTTCCTGATGTTCACAGTACGTGTCTCTTGCTCCTGGGCACCAACAACTAAAACCTGTTAGCACACTTTCGTCTTTGTCATCGGATGCACGACTCACCAAACGTGAAATTGTACTGCTCAATCTGTGCATTACGGATCTTCTTTTGCAATGTGTTGCCGCTCACGTCAATATCAACATACATTCGTGCCTTGTGGAAGATTGTTTGGAGTTCCCGCACATAATCTTCCGCTCCCTTCATGACAGGAATAATCATGATCTGTCGTGGAGATAACCAGAATGGCCATTTTCCAGCAAAATGCTCGCACAAGATGGCAATGAAGCGTTCGAAAGAACCGATGATGGCACGGTGTATCATGACAGGCCGAGCCATGCCAGCGGTGATTGCATTTGCATCCTTTACCTTATCCTTATCGCCATCGCCCGCACCTTGCGTGGACTCTCCAGTACGGTATTCAAGTTTGAAATTTTGAGGTCCTTGGAAATCGAGCTGGATAGTGGCACACTGGAATTCTCGGCCTAGAGCATCGGAAATCGTGATGTCGATTTTGGGGCCGTAGAATGCACCGTCACCTGGGTTCAGCTCCCAGTCGTTGCCGCGGAAGTCTTGAAGCGCTTGCGTGAGTTGAGCTTCTGCGGCATCCCATTCCTCGATCTTACCCATAAAGCCTTCTGGTCGAGTGGACAGTTTGAGTTTGAATGGAAATCCGAAAAGGCCATATACACTGTCCATGAAATCAAACAGACCCTTGATTTCGTCCATGATTTGAGCTTTGGTACAGAAGATGTGGGTGTCGTCTTGCTGAAATTTGCGCACCCGAGTAAGACCGGAGAGGGCACCCGACGCTTCGTTTCGGTGCAGAACACCAAAATCTGCAATTCGCCAAGGAAGTTCACGGTATGATCGCTCCTCGTCTCGGAAGAGCAGGCAGTGGCCGGGGCAGTTCATTGGCTTCAATGCAAAGACTCCTTTGTCTTTGTCCTCGTTCTTGGGGTTGGCAATAGGAGCTCCGGATGGCTTTTGGTCGGAAAGTGGCATGGGTTCAGCTACATCGTCGTCGACTTTGACACGAAACATGTCATCCTGGTAATGGTGCCAATGACCTGACGTCTTCCATAGATCAACATTGTACATGTTTGGCGACTGCACCTCTTGATAACCTCTCGTCCAGTATTCGTCTCTGAGCATGGTTTGCAAGGCGTTGAAGATTCGGGTTCCGTGTGGCAGGAGAAACGGCGAACCTGGAGACATTTGGTTGAAGAAAAACAGTTTTTGCTGCTTTCCAATCAGTTGGTGGTTCCTCTTTTTGGCTTCTTCCAGCATGTGTTCCCAGTCCTTCAGACCTTGTTTCGTGGGAAATGCCACAGCATGTATTCTCTGCAATGAGTCATTACTCTGATCTCCGAGGAAATAAGCCGATGAGTTCTTCATAATCTTGAAGGATTCGATCTTGCGAGTATTTTGGATATGCGGACCACGGCACAGATCTACCAGATCGCCATTCTTGTATACCGTGGATTTATCGCCCTTGACAAGCTGGTTGATGTAGTGGGTCTTGTACTTGCTATAGCCGAACATCTTCAAGAGATCGTCCTTGCTGATATCAAGTCTTATGAATTGCTGCTTGTCCTTGGTGGTGAACTTTTTTGCTTTTGCCTCGAGCGATGGCCAATCCGATTCCATGACTGCCCTGCCACTTTCGAGTGCCATATCGTAGAAGAACCCCATATCGGTTGGAGGTCCATGTGAAAGCATGCAGCCATATTCGTGTTCTGCACATTCACCGAGCACGTGTGCTGACGAGTGCCAGAAGACAGCTCGGCCTTCCTTGTCGTCAAATGTGTAGTAACCGACTGAACAGTCCCGTTCGAGTGGCCGGTCAAGATCCCATTCCTCGCCATCGACCTTGGCGACCACAATCTTGGCAGCTCTGTCCTTTGGAACATCCTTTAGCAATTTGCCTGGTGTAGTATCCCATGCGTTACCATCAATTGTGACGGTCTTGTTAGACTCGGGAGAGAACTGAATCTTGATGGGAGTTTTCTGCTTGCCTGCCAACTCCTCATCATACTTGGCTTTCAACTCATCGAACAATCGATTTCTCTCAATAACGAAATCCGGTAATTGGCCTGGCGCACCAGACGGCTTTGGAGCTGCTTGATCAGACATTGCTTTCTTCCCTGCTGCAATTTTGTTGCCTTGCACAGCAGTGATTTTCTGGCCTTTTAAGCCTTGTGACTGTGACTCAGGGGCAACAGGGCCAGTGCCATTCTGAGTCATGGTGTCGTCCTGTAGAGTACCCCAAAGATTGTGAGGACGTAAACTGATATTTCGCTTGTGGGCCATAGCTATTAGTCCATATAATGTAGTGGAGAATTGTTTGTGGGTATCGATGGTCCAGTATCGAGTTTTTGGTCGGATTTGAGTGAGTCGTTGGTAGTCGGGGAAATGCCCAATGATTTCCCGACCAGTGCGTGTCAAATTATTCAGAGTGCACGCGGAAACCATCAAGAAATTTATCAATCCTGCACCCGCATCGAATTGCGCCAACAACTAGTACAAGCCCACAATGTCGTTTCGTGGTAATTCGAGAGGTGGTGGAAGAGGTGGTGGATTTCGAGGAGGGTCGAGTTTTGGAAGTCGTGGAGGTGAGATCAAGAAAAAGTCCGCGGCGCAAATTGCAGTTACTGACGAGGTTAGGTGGTTTTGGTGGACGAGGTGGTTACCAACAACAGAGCTTCGGACCGCCTGCACAAGTGTTAGGTAGGATGAGAACTGTCGATGATATTGCTAGGGTCTAACTTCTGGCAGAATTGGGAACATTCGTGCACGCTTGCGAAGGTGAAATGGTCTGCGAGTCGAACAACCCAAAGATACCTTTCTTCAACGCTCCAATCTACCTCGAAAACAAGGTGCGAATCGGTGCAGACAAGAGGCTGGACATACTCTGACAAGTTTACAGACAGCCATTGGTAAAGTTGACGAAATCTTAGGACCAATAAACCAAGTCTACTTCACCATCAAGCCACAAGAGGGCATACAGGCAACATCCTTTAAGTCCGGAGATAAGTTTTATATCGGAGGTGACAAATTGCTACCGCTTGAAAAGTAAGATCTAAACACACTCGGGGCAGAAAGATACTGACTGTAGGCACAGGTTCCTGCCGAAGCCAAAGCCACTTGGTTTTTCAAGGGTTAAGAAACCAGCAGGAGCTGCACGAGGTGGAAGAGGTGGCGGCCGAGGCGCACCAAGAGGAAGAGGAGCTCCTTTCAGGGGGGCACCAAGAGGTCGTGGAGGGTTTGGTGGTGGTTTTAGTGGTGGTTTTGGCGGTGGTTCAAGAGGTGGTAGTGGCTTCAGCAGAGGTGCGCCGCGAGGGCGCGGTGGTTTCGGCGGTAGGGGTAGAGGTCGTGGTTGAGAGTCTGTCATCGTAACCCTCTCACGACGTTGTTCATGCATATATGAGGCGTTCAGGAAATACCCATGGTTCACATAAGGGAATGGTAGAAACTGTCAAGAACGGAACACACCTGTACAAAGTCTTCATTACCACGATGCGCTGACAGTGTTCGTATAACGGCCCTCCCTACGTTTACCTTGTTATGCGAAAACCCTTGCTCTACACTATTTGACGCTTCAACTATGTGGAAGCATTAAATAACAGAATGGAATCGAAACTGAAAAAGATGAAATTGACTGACTAGCGTCTCCAACTTCCCTGTATACCATGGCGTAACACTCGCTGAAGACCCAAAACCAAACCAAATTCGTAATTTACACGGCACTTTCACCTTCGCCTTCAGCGACAACCGGCACGTTCAACCCACGTGCAGGACTCTGTAAAACGAGCTGCTCCTCCCTTCTTGCTCGTAGGAAGCCAGAGACCGCACGTATCAGGATGAACCAGCCAATGATCATAAGGCCGTAAGAAACAAAATCCGAGCTGGTGACGCCGTTGCTGCCACTACCATTCCCACCCTGCCCACCAGTCGGATTATTGGGGTCAAAATCATGAGAATTTGGATCAGGTGGCGTGCCCGTATATTGACCTGGGTTTGCACTATCTGGTGACGAGCCACCGCGCATGTAGAAACCATACTGGACCAGAGTAAGACCAAGACCTGCCAAGGAACCGTTCTTTGCAGCGTGGGTTGTGTGAAGGAGATATGTGAGAAGAAAGCCGGGGAAGAGGAAAGACATAGATATCATGCCGTTCCAGACAAAGCTGAACACTGAGCCGACAGGTAGACCGTTGACATAAACTTCATCACTATTCATACCAGGGGCAAGAATAGTAGTCTCCCAATACGGTGGTGTAGCATCGGCTGCGGCTTGTTCATATGTAGGTGGCTTGTCATCTAGAGACTCGCCTGCTGTTGGCTTGGCTGACAGGTTCGCGAAAACACCGTCATTCGTTGGTTTTGGGCCACCAGGGATGGTCCGAGTTGAATCTTGTGAACGAAATGCCGGTATCTCGGTCACGCGGCGCTCAATACGAGGAGGCTGCGCGACTTGCGATTGTGAAGGTGGTGATGTTTCAGGGATATTTGCGGAGGTGCTTCGGGAAGAGTCTGCTCGCATCAATCGTTGACGATCGTCGCCATCGTTTTCTGCATCAGATTCTTCGCCATCATCAAAGGTATCGGCTAAATCACGATCGGCTGCCTGTTCAACGGAATCTTGTCGTAAAAGACGTCGCGAGGATGGCGATGAGGCTCGAGAATGGAAGGATGGGGGCGGTGAGGATGGAACATGACGAGTAGATGTTGGTGTTATAGGTGAATCGTCATTTTCTTCATCTTGTTGGTTCACCTGCGGGCGATTTGTAAGTCGATTGTCCACCACACCTATGTGAGAGGGGTCGTCTTGACTTACAGCAGCATACCGCTGAGGGCTCATTTTGAGCCGTTGAAGAAGTGTGGAGGCTGTCGCTGAAGGGAAATATTGCGATGTTCGAAAGCAATGGGATTGATAAAGGGTGGTTGTAGGATGATGTTGTGAGTCTAGCCGCCGCAATCGAAGGTGCCAGGCACTCTCGGCTGAGACTCTGTTTAGGTGAGCCGCTGCGCCCCAGCGGAGATGTCGCCACCAAGTTTAGGTCACGCAGCCGCTAAATGCCGTTGTACCAAAACAGAAAGGCGTCGACCAAGTCCGGAGACTTGAACTGCGTGTCGACGTCAAGGACTTTGCGAGTTTTGTTGATACCTTTTAAAAGTGTTGTAAGACTTTCCATCCTCATAGCTACGGTCACTTTCGTACATTTCCCAGAGCATTTCTGACGATCAACGCGCCTCATTCACCATGAACGCTAATTCCGTATGAAACAAGGAGCTTTGTTACAATTGCCTGCTAATAATATATCAGATTGCCTTGAAGCACTGGAAGCGAATCATCTCGAGATGGCCAGTTGACAAAGTCCGACCCGACGCAGTGTCTTTTCAAACCTTGATGAAGAGGAGGCTCGAGAAATATGAGAGTCCTGCTAAAGCTGCCGAAGCCGCGAAAGTGAGAGGAAACGAAGCGAACGTCCAGCCAGTAGATTTGACTTGGCAAGAGAACAAAGAAACGAAGCAAGTCAACGCGTTGTACTTGTTACTCGAAAACCGATTTGAGCGGGAAAACCCTCTGCCCGAATCCTTACGATATCCTGAGAGTAACGCGACACATTACGATGATGTTATCCGGGAAAGTGAACAGGCGCCATCCAGAGGGTTTTTCACAAACCTGACGAACACTTTGAAGGGTATGATTCGTTTAAGATAAGGTTGAAAACTAGCGATATTCGAGCTACTGAATCCAACAGTTGGGAATTTGGTGGTCGTGGTTTGTCTCATGGAGGGTTGTCCAACCTCGAAGCTTTGTCCTGTGAGGCACTTTGCACTTTACCAAAAACCAATATCGAGGGTTGCGTCTGAGTGAAGAGGACTTGGCGGCAATCAAGCAGATTATGCTTTATGGTTGAGGATATCCTGGGAAAGAGGCGTTCTTGCATACCTAGGAAGCATGAGAAATCGTTCTGGCATTTCTGGTTAACTCAAGGCTGCACAAGGCTCGCATCCCCACGAACCTCGGTGCAGTCATGGCAGAAGATGTCTAAGTGACATCCATGACTTCCTGAGCTTTTCAAAAGCACACCTTCGAACCACAAGATTCTCGAGGTTAACTCACAAAGAGCCTCCCGACATGGCCGCTACCAATCCTGTCCATTACACTTACACTGATCCAAACGCCTCACCGTCAACGGGTTCGACAGCAAAGTCGATCCCCCACCCACCTGCAATCTCCAGAGTCGAGCACGTTGTTTCTGGTCTCAAAACAATAACCTACGGCCTCGCCGAGCTCTCTCCCACGGCCAAAGAAGTAACATGTCTATGGTTGCTACACCCTCGTCTCCAGACTCAAGCATGCATGGCTCCTTTTGCCGCCGACTTCATCAAAACCTGGAACAACAACCCCAAATCCAAATCCAAAGGCCTAATCGCAGTCTCCTTGGATCAACGAAACCACGGTAGCCGCAACGTATCAGCTGTTACAAACGAAGCCTGGCGATCCGGCAACGAGAAGCACGCCCAAGACATGTTCTCCTGCTACCACGGCACCGCAATCGACACATCCCAACTGCTCGACCACATCGAAGCATACATCTTCCCCGACACCAGCGATAACCGCACCATAACTCAAAACATAGTCTTCGGAATATCCCTCGGCGCCCACGCAGCCTGGCAAGTCCTAATGCAAGACCCCCGCTTCAGCGCCGCTATCATCACAATCGGCTGTCCAGACTACACGAGACTCATGAGCGACCGCGCAAGGCTAAGCAAGAGAAAAACATGGACAGAAACACAAGGACGCGAATTCGTCGGCTCGACAGATTTCCCTCGTGGCCTTGTCACCGCAGTCCGACAGTACGATCCCGCAGGTCTGATATGGGGTTCCCTTGCCGAGCGCCGCAGGGGCCAAGAACATTTATACGATGATATTTCAGCAGACGAAAGGGCCGTGCTACTGCCACTCATGAGTCGTACCCTAGGCAATAAACGTATCCTGAATCTTAGTGGGGGCTCTGACAAACTTGTCCCATATGCCATGGGCAAACCGTTCCTAGATTGGTTGAAGAAAGCAAATGAAAAGGGCGGATTTTTCGAGGGCTCAGGTCTGCACTTTGAAGATATTATCATTCCTGGTGCAGGGCATGAGGTACCGCCTGCCATGGTCGAGCATATGGAACGTTTCATTGTTGAGACGTTGGAGGATGAGTCAATCATGAATGTGGGGAAGACAGGGAGGAGGGACAGTCGGATTTAGTCTTGACAAATATAGTTGAATGATATACACTCCCCGCCCAACTCTTACTGTTAAATGCCGATACGAGTTGCACGCCACTCTCGGTTCATTTCTACTTACCAATTGCCGCCCCTGCCGTCTTGACATGATAGGTACTGATTCAGGCTACTATCTGTTGCCAGACAGGTGGTCATATGGGTCAAGAATCGAGCAACTGTCACCGAACACGGTGCCCACCGCGATTCGATTTAAACTTAAGAGTCGGAGGGTACTTTTATGATATATCATCATTCCACGATTAAAGTGGAAAGCTTGGAAAATAATGTTCTCTACTTCTCATCTATCCAATATTCCATCGCTCACTCGCTCCATTCAAAGACATTGCATGCCAAATACTTATTGAAGGCCTCCAGAAATCTATCGCTTTTCCCGAGGATCCTGCTAAAACTCGAAATTCGTCAAGGGTATCAATCGCTCTAATAAAAGGTCGTGGGGGGCACCATAGAACGTCAATTTACATAACAATCTGCAAGGAAGGTTAGCTTTTTCAGGTCCGTACTCAGGATGACAATACATGTACTTACACAATCCTTTTCAGCCCTTGAGTCCGGAATGCCCATTTCGGCAAAAGTTTTAGGGCCTTTGCCAGGTGGCTTTGGAGCTGCAGCCTGGGATGCTGGTACTTGTTGTGGTGCTTGAGTCGGTGAGATATCGGCAGGTCTAGAGCTCTCTTGGCTTGGCTTGAAGTTTGCGGCCTGAATGTTCGTTTGTTGTTGTTGTTGCTGCTGAGGCATTGGTGGTCGTGGTTGCGATTGACCTTGCTGGGATGCATTACCACCTGGAACATATCCTTGGTTTGCTGGTGGTCGTGGATTTTGCTGTGACGGGAGGTTAGATGAGGCACGGGGTGGATATCCGTCATTGCGGCGTTGTGCTTGTTGCGGTTGCGACTGCTGTTGGGAGTGTAGACGGGGTCCTTCGCCTGATCCGGACATCTGAGGACTCCAGTTTGGTCGGTCAGCACCTTGAGAATCTATGGGCGCGACGAAACCGAGATTAAGGTTAGATGTTGAGCTGGGTTGTTGAGGATGAGATGGTCGTCGAGGAGCAGGACTAGTAGAGTCTTGTCGGGGACCAAGGTTCGGAGAGATATGCGGAGACTGGTGTCGTCCAGGTTGTCGTTGTTGAGGGGCTAAGCCTCCGGCAGAAGTTCGACGCTGATACCCGTCTTCTGGGTAGGCGGCCGAGTAGGGTCGTTGAGAAGGAGGCGGAGACGTCAGGTAGGGATCTGGTCGTGCAGCTCCGAAGGTAGCGGCTGAGGTCGGGCGGAGATTAGGGTTTATACCGAAGGCAGAGGTGGGTCGAAACTCTGGTAATTGTGGTGAGGTCCCAGGAATTGGTCCAGCCGGATACGGAGCTGCGCTTGGTGCTCGTAGCTGTTGTGACTGTGGGGATTGAGAATACAAACTCAACTTTGACGGATCGGGCATGTCGAGGGTTGGCGATGGTACTTCTGGTAGCGGCTGCATAGTGACTTGGTGAATGCTCTCGCGATGCTGATCTCGAATCTTCTTCAAGGCTATACTCTCATGTTCCTTCCTCGATATCGTTTTGGATCTTGAGACGGCTTCGATACGCTTCTTGGCATCCTTGTTACCATTCTCTGCAGCCTTTCCATACCAATCTTTGGCTTCTTGTAGGTTCGATTGCACGTAGATACCAACCTCGTAGAAGTAGCCAACCGCAAACTGTGCAGTCGGCAAGCCATCTACGGCTGCTCTCTGCGCGTATGTGAAGGCAAGCTCTTCGTTCTTCTCGAACACATCTTCGTGACCGCATAGAAACCATTTGCTAATGGCCATCTCTGCTTCCACCTCCCCCTGGCGAGCAGCTAAAGCATTGTAATGTAGCGATAGAGCTGGATCGAAGTCACAGTTGAGTTCGCCAAGCTCGTAAGCTGAGCCCATCCGTACTTGAGCTTTGGCGAATCCTAGGAAGGCTGCTCTTTCGATATTGATTTTGGCACTCTGAATGCTTTGTGGCAGATATCGATCCGGCACATCCACTTTTGGTAGCTCTTTCGCTTGAAGCATACCAAGCACGTACGCGCCTTGTGGAGCATTGTCGTCAGCTGTATGGGCAGCAGCGTAAATCAGCTGCAATCCTCGTTCAAAATCCTGTGGCTGGCCATGTTGTCCAAGGATGATCATCATGCCAAGTCGGTAACAAGCTGCTGAATCCCCCGCGTCGGAGGCCATCCGGTAGAACTTAATGGCGGTGATCACGTCGTTCCCGCTCTCGAATTGCATGCCCATGCGATACCATGCCCGGGCATAGCCTCGTTCTGAGGCTCTCTTGTAGCATTGGAACGATTCTGGTTTGTCCACTGGATATCCGAATTTGCCAAACTCATACCACATGCCGCGCATAAACTGGGCCTTCGGATGAAACTGATCAGCTAGAAAATTCGTCACTTTCAAAGCATCCTCTCGGAGCACATGTTCAGCTCGTGGTGTCCTCGGTCTTGCAGTTTGTGTCCTTGACACTCTTGCTTCATTCTGTATGCTGATTTCAACATATGACAGCGCATCTTGTGCCCATGTTAACTGCTGTTCTGGATCATTGCAACCCAAGACCGCTTCTCTTGCTGCCTCCAACACAGCCTCTTTTTGGTCATCAGTAGGAGGTATGTTCGGGCCTGCATTTCGTACAGGAGGGAATGGTGAAAAGTTGGGTACTTCAGCAACAGTATCGAATCTAGGTGTTGGTGCAGCATAGGTGTTGTTGTTATAACCGCTCGCTGAGATGGGTAGGGATGTTGGTGGGTGTGTAGAGTGGTCATTCGAAGCATAACTTTGCTGATAGCCTCCATTCTGTGGTTGGTCCATTCTCGGGTACCGTAGTGAGCTATACCTCTGGCTCGGGTTGTCTACTTGCTGCTCGAAGGAAGCAACATTCTGTTGCATGTTGGTGGTATTCTCACCAATTCTGCGATGCATGAGCGTCTTGTCTCTATACAAGCGTTCCAACAAACCTTTGCGGCATAGGAGCAACTACTTCAGCAGGCATGTAATATGTGTCTTCCCCACCAGGCACGAAGGTTGCTCCAGTGTTGAACGACATCTTGAAAAAGATGTCTGAGTACAGTAGCAATTTCCGTCTCAACTGGGGACCTAGCCGTAAATGTATGGCCTATCTTTTAGGCCATGCGTGTGGCTACCAGTAGTGGTCATTGGCAGAATCTGGGCAGATGTCGGCTAGGACATTAACATGCGGCTGACGGCTGGTGGCAGAACGGTGCTCGGGCCATACAACGTATATAAGTGGACAATGCTGGATACAGTGACTAAAATTGGTTACTGGGGGCCGCTTGGGCCTTCTTGCTTGCGGAAACTGTAGATCGCAGTGACAATGCAGGAACCGCTCGCTCGTCATTGAACATGTGGCACACTAAGTTGGCCAGTTTACAGCACTGCACTGTACTGTACTGTAGAGATGGTTATTGCATGCTTCGGTTGCCTCGACCCCTTCGGCCCCTAACAAGCCACAGGTGACTAGCCTACGATTGAAACTTACTAAGCAGCTTGTGTGCAGCACTCTGCCATGTTAGTAGCCGGATTAAGCTAGCTTGATTCCACTGCTGACGGACCCACGATGGTGGCTCAGAGGGAACCACATGCGTGATGCTCCAGAAAAGTCCTACCACGTGATACCGAACTGGCTGAGGTGAGATCCATCTTCTTCAGACGATAATTTGAATTTGACGTCCATGGTACATCTGTTTCTTACTAGACTTACCGCCACGAACACTGTTGATCATCGAGCACCACGAAAGGACCGCAGCTCCTTCACCTATCACGGCTTTGTCGCTTCTGATTCACTCACTGGCTTCAATTGATATTAATGACACGCTATTTTGACTGTGGCGAAGCAACGGATTCTGCTCAATCTCCGTTCTGAGGCGTCCGTGCGCAAAACACAAATGATGATGCTGACTAACGCTTACTATTGCTCTGTCCTGACTGTGACCCTCTCCAAGGCCGGGTCCGTTGGATGATCAACCAGTATGGAAACAAGTCACGGCAAGTTTCATCACCCATATGAGCCGTACAGCATTCAACTAGAGTTTATGCAAAAGCTGTACAAGACTATTGATGATGGCAATGTTGGCATCTTTGAATCACCCACAGGCACTGGAAAATCCTTAAGCCTAATATGTGCTGCTCTGACATGGCTCCGTGATCACGAAAGACGGACGTTTTTCGGTGAATTACACCAGGACGACGAATCCTTGGATTGGCTCGAACAGGCAGCAAAGAAAACACAGCAGGAGCAATTGCTTGACACTAGGAAAGAGGTCGAAGAGAAGCTGAGAAGCATTCGTGTCAAAGCAGCAAAAGAACAGAGTAAGCATGAACGAACCAAGAAAGTGGTACGTACGACTAGTCCTTCCCAGATAGCATTCAATTGATTGTAAACGTCACCCTTCGGTTTTCAAATGCATCTCTGCATTCAATTGAACATCGAATGTGATGACTGACAGCACACAGAGAATCGATGACAGTATGCGAGAGGAAGACTTGTTGTTAGATGACTACGAGAGTGATGCTGAAATTAGCAAAACTGCGAGCAATGACGACCAATTCTCGTCCTCAACATTAGCACTTCTAGAACAGCTGAAACCTGTCAAGACCTCTGACACTGAGGAAGAGATTGAAGACCGCAGAAAGATCATCTTCTGCTCCCGCACACACTCTCAGCTGACTCAATTCGTGAACGAGCTGCTCAGAGTTAACCTCCCCTCAGCTTATTCCAACATTGACGAAGAAGAGAGCATCAAGCATGTTCCGCTTGGTTCACGCAAGAATCTGTGTATCAATTCCAAAGTTTCCAAATTGGCATCTACTGTTGCGATCAACGAGCGCTGCCTTGAACTACAGAAACCTGGCATTTCCTCGGATCACAAATGCGAGTTCTTCCCCTCACAGCGTTCCAACCAAGACAAGGAACGAATTGATGACTTCAAGGACAATACCATTGCTCAAATTCAAGATATCGAAGACATCGCCAGCCTTGGGCGAAAGATGAAGTTGTGCCCCTACTATGCATCAAGATCTGCAATTCCTGTTGCTGAAGTTCTAACCCTGCCATATCCTCTGCTGCTATTGAAGAGTGCTCGAGAAGCCACTGGGGTCAGCATCAAAGATAATGTGGTCATCATTGACGAGGCACATAACCTTATGTCTGCTATAGCTGATACAATGTCTGTCTCGACACCTTTGTCGCATCTAGTACTAGCACATAAACAATTGATGGGCTACTGTCAAAAATTCAAAAATCGTTTGAAAGGCAAGAACCGTGTCTATATCGCACAGATTATTAGGCTCCTCAAAGCGTGTATTACTCGACTGCAAACCGCGTCCAACGCCACCTCGGATACTGTTCTGCCAGCGAATGAATTGATTTCGAATGTGGGTGCCGACCAGATCCAGCCATATAAACTTGTCAAATATATCCAAGAAAGCAAGCTCACTTACAAGGTCGAAGGTTATGCGGAGTTACTCGATCAGTCCACGATAAACGGTAATGTAGTTCAGGCACAGAGGCAACAGCAACCAAAGGGAGTGCTTGCCGAATTTCAAACCCTCTTGGTAGCTTTGATGAATCCTGGCTCTGAAGGTCGTTTTTTCATAACGCGCAACGATCGAGAGCCCACACTCAAATACTCCTTGTTGGACCCACAAGCGCATTTCGAAGATATCGTTCAAGAAGCACGAGCAGTTATTCTAGCTGGTGGTACCATGTCACCAATGTCAGACTACTCTGACCAGCTCTTTCCATATCTTAAGCCTGAAAGACTGAAAACGTTTAGCTTCGGCCATATCATTGATAAGGGCAACGTGTACATGCGACCACTTAGTAAGGGACCTACTGGTATTGAGTTTGACTTCACCTGGCAAAATAGGGAATCGCAGAAAATGGTTCTAGAATTAGCAGCCGTTGTTGAAAAGATGTGCACGGTTGCACCCGATGGTATGGTCGTCTTCTTTCCAAGCTATGACTACCTCACCTTTGTCGTGTCGGTGTGGAAGTCTGGTAACAATTCAGCCTTTTCAAGGATTGCGCAGCAGAAACAAATTTTCCAAGAGAGCAAAGACATCAATGTGGACGACCTGCTGACAGACTACGCTACGGTCATTGCATCTGGCACAGGTGCTCTCATGCTGGCTGTAGTTGGTGGCAAGCTCTCCGAGGGTATCAATTTTTCGAACAGGTTGGGTCGTGTGGTGATTTGTGTTGGTCTGCCGTATCCCAACATCAAGTCAGCTGAGTGGCTGGCGAAAGTAGAGTACATTGAGCGGATGAAGTACACAAAGTGTAAGGAGGAAGGATCTTCCGAGGCCGTGTGCAAGTCAAAGGCTCAGATGGCTGGAAGGGAATATGCTGACAACACAACGATGAGAGCAGTGAATCAGAGCATCGGAAGAGCAATTCGTCACAGGAACGATTACGCTGCTATCTTCCTGGTGGACAAACGATATGCAACGCCTCGAATCCAGGCAAAACTACCAGCATGGTTGAAGAATAGCGTACGTCCTGGAGAGGCCGCCTGGCATGAGATCGAGAAGGATTGTTCTCACTTCTTTGCGAGAATGGATTCAAGATAGCGATACAGTCTGTGTGAGCTGAAGTCGCTAGACATGTACGTGTGATCGCATACATGTAATCTGTTAATCTGACCTAAAGTTGCTCTTGATTATACACTTTGAACCAAAGCTCATCTATTTTGAACTCCACTGGAGAACGATGCCAAGGTAGGGTTCATCTCACGTGATGCACATTAAATCTTGGCAAAATTGCAAACTGCGCTCAGCACCGAAACCTCGAAATCTTGCGCTCCTCACCACGAACATTATCCTAAATCTCTCCCGATATCCTCACCGCCAAATACCGTCAACATGCCTACCCGTTTGACGAAGACCAGAAAGCAGTACGTCCCTACCACAAGATGAGAAAGAGTGCGACCTCGCTTCTACTTTGCATCAAGTCGCAATCTCAGAAATTGAGATATGCGCGCATCGAGAAGGCACAAGATTGAAAATGCGAAAATTACATTTCAGTCGAGGCTGACATATACTGTTTAATATAGCCGAGGCCATGTTTCTGCTGGACATGGTCGTGTTGGAAAACACAGAAAGCATCCAGGTGGTCGTGGTATGGCCGGTGGTCAACACCACCACCGAATCAACATCGACAAATACCATCCTGGTTACTTCGTACGTTCCCAGCTTCAAAAGTGTAGATGTCAAAGATTGCTAACAGTATATAGGGTAAAGTTGGTATGAGATAGTATGTCACCCGTCCCGATTATGTTGTCGAACGAATTCTCGACAATGACAAAAGCTGGAGACTAACGATTTCGCAGCTTCCACAAGACTCAAAACAAGTTCTGGAAACCCACTATCAACCTCGAGAAACTGTGGACCCTTGTCGACCAAGAAACCCGAGACTCTTACATCTCTGGCGAAAAGAAAGATACCGCCCCAGTCTTCGACCTGGTTCCTCTCGGCTACAGCAAGTTGTTGGGTAAGGGACGATTGCCAGATGTTCCCATTGTTGTGCGAGCACGATGGGTGAGCAAGGAGGCTGAGAGAAAGATCAAGGAGGCTGGTGGTGTCATTGAGTTGGTCGCATAAATGACCTTCATAGTATGAACTCGAAATCTTGATAGGACAAAAGGAAGCAGAATTTGACCTGACTTACAAAGTGGTCAACATATCAATCAACATGCCGCTTGTGCGGATGAGAGGATGTGAAATAGATGCATGCTGAGGAGAAGACAGCAATCTAGCCAAGTGCTGGTGAAGATATGCTCCGAGGAGGATATATGAGACCCGATACTTTCACATCGACGACACGTCGAGTGTGGTTTTGAAACAAATGCAAGCATATAGCACTTCCATTCTCTTCCGACTATCAAAGTTGTTGCACATACTACAAGCATTCCAATATGTCTGAACTGCGCGTAAGTACGTACCCTGTCCTGCTCTTTTTACTCCCTTCATCCAGCCGTGTCTTAAGAATCCATGGTGGAAGTGTTTCAGCTCGGGGACCTCACTCTCCATAGTGATTCAGTGTCGGAGTTATTGTTGTCACAAATCTCGTTGACGAATTTCCGTTCAACTCAGTACATAATACATCACACCAAGCGAGCCACGAATACAACTTAACTTGACAATGCCACAATAGCCCACTACCATCAAGCTACACCCACACCATTGGCTCTACCTCATGAATGCCCAGTTCGATGCAACAGTGCTATTCAAAAGCAAAGCCTGTTCGTTGCTTACGGTCCCTACATTACAGCTCACCCAGCCATCCAAAGCGACCACTATGATAATCGTTACTCTGATTCCCCAAAAGCCAAACGCAACCAGTATTTCAAATTGCGTCTGGATTGGAATGTTGTAGGATGTGAATGTGTAGTGCTACTGAAATCTCCGTTCATTCCAGTGTATCCCAACAACCGTACTGTCATCTCCATGATCTATGGAGTGCTTCTCATCGAGAGGAGGAGGAGGAGAATTGGATGCTATCAACTTGCTCTGCACAAGCATTTGGTTGATCCTCAACACCTCGTCGAAGGTGTGGAAATGATTTCATGGTAGTAGGTGTATTCGCACAAAGTACAATATCTCTTTAAGTTCCCCTCGTCGTATCTCGGAACATCATGATGACCTCACCTCATGCCTCGAAATCGATTTGAGTGTGCGAACGTGAGTCCATGTACTTTTTGGTATGAACAGGTATATCTCCAGCAATCATTTCGAAACAGCTTACGCGAAGGGCCAAACAGCACCAGAATACCCTACTCACCGTTGAGCCCTCATCTCTGAAACTTGGAGTAACAACCAACATTAGATCATTTTACAAGCAAGCTCAACCAGAGCGTTACTACAAACTCCCAATACCTTGAACATCAAAGCTGGTCACCTCTCCAAGAAATTCAACAAAACATCTGAGAAAGACACTTTATATTTCACTCACCACGACGTCAAGCAATCCTAGTCCTTATCACACTCATAAAGGCATAACCCCGGCACACCGCACAAACAATAATGTCTTCAACCAGCCTACTCCAACCCGATGTCCTCTCCGACCTCACAATCCTCATAACAGGCGCCTCCTCAGGCATCGGCCGCGCCACAGCCCTCGCCTGCGCTCAAGCCGGCGCCAAAGCCCTCATCCTCCTCGCCCGCTCCCTCGACTCCCTAGAAGAGCTCTCCAAAATCATCAGTTCCACCCCCGACAACAAAACCATAACCATCACCCAAAAATGCGACATCCAATCCTCCTCCGCCGTCTACGCCGCCATAACCACCTCCCTAACCACAAACCCCACCATAACACAGATAGACATCCTAATCAACAACGCCGGCCTCGCTCTCGGCGCCCCCTCACCCTTCCCCGAACTCCCCCTCTCCCAAATCGACACCATGATCTCCACCAACCTCTCCGGCACCCTCTACGTCACCCACGCCGTCCTCAACGTCGGCGGCACCAACTCAATGCTCAAGCGAAAATCCGGCACAATCCTAACCATAACATCCACCACGGCCCTCGAAGTGCCCCCCTTCCCCGGCGAGGCAATCTACCACACCACCAAAGCTGCCCAAGAAGCCTTCACCAACGCCCTGCGCACCGAACTCCAAGGCACGAATATCCGCGTCCTCGCCGTGCGACCCGGTGTCGTCGCGGATACAACGTTCCATAAACAGCGTGTGGGCCATCGGAAGGGCGAATATGATGATTTTATGGCGGGCTTCGAGCCGCTTGTTGCGGAGGATGTGGCGGAGCAGGTTGTTTGGGTGCTTGCGACAGGAAGGAAGAAGGAGAGGGTTGCGGTTAAGGCGGTGGATGTTGTGCCTAGTGCGCAGCGAATGTTGTATGTTATTGATAAGACTTGGAATGAGAGGAATGGAGTGGAGGACACGAGGATGGATGGAGAGGGAAAGGGGGAGGATGGTGGGAAGTGAAGTTCTTGGGGCAGAGTACTTAGTAATTTAAATGACTTCGATCCTTCATATTTAGCATGTACGTAGCGATGTGACTAGTCAAGGCTGGGACTGTGCATGAACAGGACGATCCCCATGACAGTAATGATGGTATGTACTATACTTGACCCTACCATGTCGGCTCACTCAGCGGGAGGATGCCATATCAAAAAGCCGGATACATGCAGTGTGGCACGTTTCATCCTACGACCATAGCCTACTGTGAAGTTCTCCGAGCTCTTGAGGCTCGCTGGAGTAACGACTCACCTCAGCTCATTTTCTCACTCATCTACAGTAAATACCCGCGTGTCTGCACGTTCTTCTGTATTATAGCTTTAATCTATCCCTACGCACCATGCAGTACCGCCAATATCCAACTACGTACGTAGTAGAGAACAACGTTACCACAAATAATAAAACTCAACACGTATAGAGAGTATAAACCTCGCTGCCCGAACACAAAAAAAACCCCAAAACGACAATCACACCTTACAGTACATGCAACATACGAAATACCAAAAAGAATTGCTCCCTGCTGGAATCGAACCAGCGATCTCATCATCCCATAGCAGTTTATACTAGTGATGCGCTTTACCACTAAGCCAAGGGAGCTTTTCAAACTGCGAAACGTGTGTGATTCGTGGGCCATTAAAGTGGTAGAAAAACATATGTAGCACTGACAGCGCAAAATGATTCGTGGCGGTAGAAAAGTGTGGTGTGTTTTCAGATCTGGAACGTGTGGAACACGGTCGGGTTCGATAATGGGAGGGAAAGCGGTGTAGAAGTAAAGTGTGTTGCGTTGGGGAAAGAAAAAGGGGTTGAGAAGTGGAGTACTGTATGTGTATATT
>Ga0115846_100459_pt1 | contig 21788 bp, 21 predicted proteins | sample InSIn5gowninarea_2_FD_83860 | JGI IMG/M metagenome (GOLD analysis project Ga0115846, IMG submission 83860) | reverse complement strand
GAGGTGGTAGATGGCGAGTTGTGTAGCCATTGCGGCGAACATTGCGCATGCTGCCGTCAGGAAGCCAAAGGTGATGCGTTTGATTGGTGTGAAGTGGCGGAGATAGGGCAAGGGGTAGATTAGTTTGTCCAGGAGCGGGATCACGAGGATGAGACATAGTGGGTTGAGGTTGTTGAGGATGTCGTTGGGCATGCCGTGCAGTGTCATGGTGGCGGATTGGGAGGTTAGGTTGTTGACCATTTGGTTGTAGGCGAGCCAGTAGAGCGGGAACCAGGCGAAGACTTTGCAGGCGGTGAAGCCGCGCGCGATTTGGTCGATGTAGGTGGGTGGGAGGTTGGTGAGCCAGGGTGGATGGGGATGGGGGAGGTTGGCGGGTTTGATGGCGTCCCAGAAGGAAGGTTTTAGTGTGGTGGGGGTGTGGGTGCGACGGTTGCGAAAGTGTTGTTTCAAAGCGAGGAAGTAGAGGCGGAATGCGAGACTGAGTGTGCTTTGCTCTGGTGTTGGAGGTGTTTGACGGTATTGTGACTGGCATTTTGAGAGAACGAGAGGACAGAGACAGAACATCAGTGTTGGTAAGCTGAAGGCGACCCAGAATCCGAGGTATTTCTCTGCGTATACCAATGATGTGCCGCCGAGGAGAGAGCCTACGTTGATCATCAAATAAAAGTACATGTACAATCGCGAGATGGTGACGATGGGGTCGACGATGACACGCTCGCCTGTGGGGAGGGTGGTGATGCGTTTGTGTGTAGCAGGTATTTGCTCGGCGAGTAGTGGAGATATGTTAGATTTAAAACCTCCTGTGCCCAGGCCCATGAACAAGAGGCCGACGATGAAGACGGGGAGAGCGGAGTGAGGTCGGGCAATCATTATGGGCAGAGAAGAGGTGATGAGGATGCAATGTCCAATGAGGGCAAAGCGGATCGCATATGATATTGTACGAAGACGCCCCAGGTATTTGTCTGCTATGATTGCACCGGTTAAGGGCGTTGTGTATGCGAAGAAGGAGTTGAACATGGTAATGCTTGTTGAGGTCTAATACATTATACGTCAGAGAGGATGGCGAATTATTGCACACCGCAAACCGTAAGGACATCTACTCACACGTTGACCCAAGCCTAAAGCTCCTGCTTGACCATCAGTACCCGCTGCACCTGTCGACGAACCTGGTGGTAGAGGTTGCTGTATGAAATTCACAACTACTACAATGAGTCTTGCAGCTAGAGGTTGATTGCTTGACATCACTTACATACTGCTGTTGTTCCATACCAGGAAAACCGTTCACATAGTTCCACAAAGGCAATGGAATACGCCTGCCAGGGAATATGGCCGGAGATACGTCGCAGGGTCTTCAATTCCAGCTCAGTTGGTTCCAGAAGCTTGTCATCAAGGTCGGAAAGATCTTCTGCAGCTTCATCGCTCTTTAGTGCGTCAATCCGTCCATCTGTTGGCGTGGTAGTGTCATCATAGTCATCATCATTGCCGACAACGACGTACTCATGACCAGGCAGATTTGGCCGTGATCGAGCAGGAGGCATCACAGGAGTGTAGGTAACAGACTTCTTGGTGATATAGCATGATGACGGACGAGTCTCATCAGCACATCTTACGCACTTCAGAACTCCCAATTTTCGCCTGGAGACGAGTCTGAAATAGAGATGCTGGAACACTTCGAGAGGTGGTTGAAGATAAGGCAGCGTCGGAAGTCCCGAATGAATTAGTAATCAAATATTTATTGACATATTCTATGTACATTCTGGTATCGATTTGCTAGCAAGTTAGTGCTAGAACACATGGCTACTACGACAGCACTTCCCACCATGACAGAAGCAGAGCAAGTGTCATCCCCATGTCCTTTCCCTAGTCTACTGCCCTCGTTACCTAACTAACAGCACAGCACCAACAGCATCCTATCCCGCTACAAAGCTCACATCTCCTCCCCAAATCCTCTCCCACCAATCCTCGCCGCAATCTCCGCAGTCACCGACTCCATCTCCTCCCACCCGACCTCCACAGTCTCCGAAGTCCTCTCCCTAATCTCCACTCTCCGCTCCCAACTAGCTTCCCAAATAAGCACCCCCTTCACCATCAACTCAGGCACCGCGACCTTTGAACGATGGCTTATCCAGTCACTCGGCCGTGCCGAAATCACCGAGGAAGCAGGTGGAGAACAAGAGACGATTGTACAGTTCGGGCGGGAGTATGTTACGGAAGCGCTGAGGGAGAAGGAGGATATGGCGAGGTTGGCGGCGAGGATCGTGCCGAAGTCGGGGAATGTTGAAGTCTTTGTGCCGGTGTGGGATCAGGTTGTTGCGGAGGTGTTGGGGCAGGTTGTCAAGAAGGGGAAGCTGCCTGTGGTGGTGTTGCAACAGGCCGAAGGACGAGAGGGAGAGGTGGATACTTTGGAGGGCGGCGTGAAGGTGAAGGAGTTTACGAGGAGGATGAAGGAGGGCTATGGGCTGTTTGATGACGGCGAAGGAACGTGTCAGGTGCTGTCACAGAGTGATTTCATCGCAAGGCTGGGGAATAGATGCGCCACCACCCCGAAGATTGTGCTGGCAACAGCGGCGATAAATTGTGCTAATGGTGGTGTGTACGCCCAGTCGAGGCAGGCATTGGCTGCTGTCGTTGCAAAGACGGCCAAGGTTTCCTTTTTCATTGCTGGTGAGAGTTTCAGGAGTGCTGGCATTTTTCCATTGCAGAGACAGAGTCGGTCCGGCACCAAAGGCGATGACTTACTCGAGCAAGCTCATAATGAAGGATTGAGCTTTATTGTGAGTGCTGGTATATTCAATGGATGTAGGTCCTCAGCTGACAATTGCATATCCAGCCTGCCGACCACATCGAAGCTTTGTTCGTGGGAAAACACGTATACAATCCCACACGACTAGCCGACGAAATCATCAAAAGCTGGTTCTGAGATCTGTTACACACCTGTATCGACGCCTCGAGACGATGCAACTGCCCGTAATCAGCACACCGCACAGCCATGACTGAGCAAGCTCAACCTTATGATTCGAAACATCCGCGCAATTGGTTCGTCTATGGCTCTTTCTGTCGTAATTGTACATGGTGTATGCTAACAACTCTTTTCGCAGATATAGATCGGCTTGTTTACCACAAGATCGACATTGAATACGACGCCTCATTCGACAAGATCAGCACAATGCATTGGATTAGTCGGTCGCTATGATGATTGTAACCTCGTGCTTGCTACTCAGCAAGGCCCTGCCCGGGCCATCTCAAGGACACACACAGCGTGGATTCTACGAAGAGTTGCTTTATCGAGTCAACGGCTCAGAATCAGTCAACGTAAAGAGGTATTCTGTCACATGGTTTCGGCATCACAAAAGCATAGCATACCGGATCACAAAAGCATAGCATACCGTGTCACAAAAGCATATAGCATACGTAAGTATAGCACGCACGAACTAGTTCTCGGGCTCAAACCAAAAGACCCTTCCAATTCTCAACAGTAGACGCATTCCGTAATCCGCCTTGTTTTTTTTTCACGCTCCGCTTGATAGACCGCAACGACAAGAGATAAACAGATCGAATGGCTCAGCAGTATCGTCCAGCAATATTAGAACATCAAGCTTGAACGTGATAGCGAAAAGGAAGGAAAGGACAACGCCACTCGGAAAGCGGCCACGTACAAGAAAGGTATAGAATAAGGTCTTAGTCGTATCACAGAACTAGAATCTCAGTATCAACAAGCACAGAGCTTAATGCCCTGTCTAGTATCTATGACTCCACGCCACTTGTAGCGAAGACAAAGAAGCTATACAGGCCCAAGTCACCGTTCTTAAGACACAAAGAACGCAGTCAGACCAAGCTCTTGATAATCTTAAGAAATTGCACGAAGACTTGTAGGGGAAACTAGACCTTAGTATCGCCTCGTAAGCATTACATCAACAGACTACGATAGATTCGGAAACATAAATCAAGAATCTCGATGTTAAGTTAGCGGCAGGCAAATCGACAAGCCCGAAAGAGCTTGCTACTACGACTACTGAAGCAGAGCGGAAAGTATGTACTGCTAAAGCTAAAGTGGCGAGTTTTACTGCCTAATTGCAGACGAGCCATGACAACAGGTACAACCTCAAAGCTCTGAAAACAAGGCAAGAGTCTACTATCAGCAGTTTGACTACGATCGCAGAAGTCAGGACGGTGAGGCTTTGGGATGTGACACGAAGTATGTCAACCATAGTTCCAAGACAAAGCTGAGCATCAGACGCCCAAAAACACCACAGTCACCACTGTATCCACGACTCCCATTACCATTGCAATCCAAATACTCATTGTTCTGAAGTGTCCATGGTGCGCCATTTGAGAATTTGATACAGAATGGGAATCCCCAACAATCTGGATCGCGTGCTGCCGGAACCGACAGCAGGTCTCCGCAAGCAGTTCCAGATCCCAGCGAAATAGCCAAACCCGGCGAATGGATTTGTCGAATCTGCTGCCGCTGATCGAGACGGAGATGAAGACAGCGAGGCAGACTTCGAGCCGACTAACGAGCTCTTACGAACAGTAGCAGACGATGACGACGATTTCTGGACAAAATGCACAGCATACTATACCTCTAATGGCCATAAGAGCGTCGCCATGTGGATACAGCTTGACGGAACTGGAATTATGCACAGCCATTATGAGTCAAAGGAAGCAAGAGTCTTCGTTATCGAACAAGCTCGACGTAACATGTTTGACATCATTCGCGAAGCTGTAGAGACCGTGGTCAAACGATGGCCGAAAGTCAAGGAATTCGCTGTTGGATGACCTTGAAGAGAACCTAGTCGGTGTCGACATTCCCTACTGGTATGAGGGCAAAAACCCTTTGGACTTCGTTCACTGTTTCATGGAGGTACGAGTGGAGCGCAGACAACCCCAGAGCACAGCGACTCTTCCATTTTACACCTATGCCAATCTACCACGTCGACGTTTCAAGAAGGTCTTAAAAGCTGTCAATCTTGCATGCGAAGCAATTTCGCAGCCATGCCTGACAGCAGTATAACAGCTAAGTCGCATCGCGCGCCTTACATCGACGAGATGGCTAGCGTCTTCGCACGTTGGTGGGGGTCTTGTGTTCGCTCTTCTCACTACACTCCGCGCTGATAGATTACTTTGAATTCACGTTTCTGCCTTTGTGATGCTATCGTCCCAGTCCACGAAGTCCTCGGGGCAAGTCGCTGATGTGAACAATGTCTTTCTCTCAGAGAGCAGCAGTGCAGAACAGGCCACGTTGTTATGGTCGGCTAATGGGTAACAATCTGTACTTGTACATATCGATGAAACATTCAAGGTCTCGAATTACAAGCTGAGTGAGATGAATGAGACAGCAGTAGAAGTGGTGTGGTTAGCACGTAGATTCGATACGAACTCGGCAGCGTCAACACTGACCTGACAGCAACGCTATGAGAGTCGGTAAGCTTCACTGCCAAACATTGAGCTCGGTTCATATCATAGCATATACATAATACATCTACCACTTTACATACATCGCTTCATGAACTCTGAGAAGTCGTCGTAGTCACCAGACGCGAACGACGTCCTCAACCACCAGGACGCCAAAGTCTTCTATGACTTCCTAACCACAAACGTTCATGCCTTCCTGCCCAGCCTCCAATCTCCCACTCTACTCAATATGTACAACAATATTCGGATCCGGCTCCTGATACGGCGTCTCCTCCTTCCTCATCTTCGCCTCTTCACACCAATCAAACGCATCACCTTTGGCTTCCTGACGGCAGCATGCGCAATGTTCGCCGCAATGGCTACACAACTCGCCATCTACCACCTCAGTCCGTGCGGCTATACTGCCTCAACCTGCGCCACTCCCGCCCCCATCAGCGTGTGGTGGCAAGCCATCCCATACATCTTGATCGGAATTTCAGAAGTTTTCGCCTCAGTGACTGGTCTGGAATATGCGTTCACCAAGGCGCCGGAGGACATGCGGAGTTTAGTGACGGGAGTGTATTTGTTGCAGACGGCTGTGGCGGCGCTGCTGGGCCAGTTGCTGGTGCCGCTGAGTGCGGATCCGTGGCTGAGCTGGAATTATGCGGTTGCGGGGTTTTTGGCGCTGGGCGGAGGGGTTGGGTTTTGGGTTGGGAATCGAGGGGTGGATGGACGGGAGGATGAGATGAATATGCTTGGTGGGAGGGAGATAGGGGAGGAGATGGAGGAGATGATGACGAGATAGGAATAGGCAATCTGATGTAACAGAACAGGGTCAAGGAATCTTTTTAATCCTTCTATTGTATGCAGATATTAGAGATAGATACATCTGGTATGACTTTCTGTTTTGCATTGTTTTTATGTACCTTCTTCGAATTCCAGACGTAGTATTATGCCCTATGTCTCGCCATTCATGATCCGACACTCTCTTGGGGTATATTTCTAAACCTTGACCATCTTATAACGCCAAATTCGTCTCATTCCCTCACATAGTGATATTCGCAAGCCCTTCTTGTCCGGATAAGTCAATCACAAGAAGTACTCCGTGACCGGCTTCTTCGCCGGCATGCCCTTATCATGTAACTGCTTCGCCGCCTCAAACACCCTATACCTCCTTCCCGGCGCAACTGCAATATCAAACGGCGGTCTCGGTGTATGATTCATTTTCGTAATCCCCTCGTCCGTCCACGGCGTGTATCCCGCATTTGCGCCTTCTTCACCCAGTTCCAATATTGCGGCCACGTTGCCACATCGGTAGCAATAATTCGGCGCACTCCAGACGGTTACAATCGTGCTATCGAACAGTTCTTTGAACCCTTCCATGACGAGTTGATGGGCGCGTGCGATCAGGGAGATGTTGTTGTTGTGGCAGAATTTCTTGACGATGTCGTTGCCGAAAAGGTAGCCTGCGCCGCGTGGAGACAAACCCCAGCCTTCGATGTCGTCTGGATCTGACCAGAGAAGATCACACATTGCGCCTTCGTGCGGCACCTCTTGTTTTCGATCGATCAGGCGTATTTGATCGATCGATTCGATGTGAGGAGATAGTCCACCGTGTACACATAGCACAGCGCCGCCTGTACGGACAGGACTACCAGAAGTGCCTGATGCTGCGCCTGTTCCTGGAGGACTGGAGGTGTGTGGTATTTGGTTTCGTTTGCTATTTGGTGCGCGGTTGTACCGAGAGATGATTTCGTTTTGGGAGTTGAGGATTTCTATTTCAAGGTTTTCTGTAGATTCGGGTATACCATCTGAATGGTCAGGGTGCGATGCGAGCTCTGCCATGGACGAAGAGGTTGGTTCGAGTTGAGTAGCAGCACCTGTGATTAGAGCACCTAGAGCTAAATAGTCGAATACTTCACAGCAATATCGCCATACATTTGCCGTTCCGTATTTTCGTTGGCATTCATCGTAGAAGCCGTATACAGTGGTAATCTGCCGCGATTCATGGTTGCCACGAATGAGTGTAATACGATCGGGGTAGCGGACTTTGAGGCATAGGAGAAGAAGGAAGGTTTCGAGAGAGTAGAAGCCACGATCGACAAAGTCACCTAGGAAAGGTCAGTCAGTTTTTCGGTTCGTGGCACTTCATTGGCAATGCTTCCTCACCCATGAAAAGATAATTCGTTTGTGGTACATCCCCACCCACCCTAAACAACTCCATGAGGTCGTGAAATTGTCCATGAATGTCGCCACATATCTACCAAGCATCAGTAAGCTACTCATATCTGAATGCGATGGCCCAATTCCTGCTCACCGTTACTGGCGCATCCACATTGACAACATTTCCCTCCTCTATCAATATTTCTCTTGCCTTGTAGCATAGTTCTCGTACTTGTGCTTCTGGTATTGGTCGACATGCGCGGAGTTGTTCTATTGCTCTGTTTGCACAATCCCGCTGTCAGTCTCATCTCCTTATGCCTTTCAAACGCGCACGTGCAACGAGGTGGGTCTCACTTGTCTAGGTCGCTCATCTTTTCGAAGGCGCGCTGACGTGCTGGGACGTCGCGGCCGTGTTACGTGTGTTATGTGGTATACGTCTAATCCCACTGTCTGCTGCGCGCGAAATGGGATCAGTTCTTCTGTTCGTTGAGCAGAGGTGGCAAGGTATTGTCAAGTGAGCGTAGCAGCAGTAGAGGTGTGCGCGAGCAAGGGAGAAGTAGCGGCGGAGGGAAGCGTCGAGGAGAGGGAGGATCTCCTGGCAGATACAACAGACAGGGAAAGCAATGGACAAAGTAGTTGCAAGACGTTCGCAGAGTGTTTTCAGGTATTGTCGAATCCGAGACCAAGCGATGTCATCTGCCAGGACCGTGGTCGAGCTCCAGACCCTGCGGCTCCAAATGTCGACCTCTAACCTTAACTTTGCCTGAAACACCAAAGGCAATACAACCCTTTCCCATGCACTCGATTGTCTTTTCACAGCTGCTTTATTAAGGTCGCCGGAGAGCACGAGTACACTCCTCCGTCAGCATCGCCATGATATAAGACCTACCGTCAATTACATTACTCCTTCGCCGCTGCACAGCAGCTCACTCTCTTTTGGCATTTATTACAACACCGCCAATTCGCTGGTCTTCCATACGCGCAACAGATACAACGTATCGCCCGCCACAATCTCAACACACCGCTCGCCAACACACCGCTCGCCAAAATGCCGCCAGCACTCCACCCCCGCTCCAACTTCACCACCTCCCTCTTCGGCACAACGCTGGCCCTATGCTTCCTCGTCGTCGGTCTTCCCCATCTAATACCATGTCCCGTCCCACATACGCCTCAATTCGCAGAAGGACAAATGGAAATCATCGGCGCAGACGGGCGGCGATATCGGCGGCGATTGGCACCAAAAGTGCAACAGACAGATCCACAGACTCAGACACGAGATCTAAAGGAAATACGGCAGGATAGTGAAGTGGAATCGCAGCGGATGGCCAGGGAGAGTCGGGAGGACGAAGAGGAATTGAGGAGGAAGAGTAGGGAATGTCCGGTGCCGAAACCTGCGGGGATGGTTGGGAGGATATTGGGATTTAAGCAGGAAGAGGAGAGAGTGAGGCCCGTGGTGAGGATTGAAGATGGTTTGCGGATACCGAGGAGGGAGGATGGGAGGGGTGGTGGGTAAGATACAGGGCTTTGAGTTGCATGACTTGAAAGGAGATTGCGGACGAAAACAACTATTTCGCAAAAGATATGATGCATCATTGGCGCACGAAAGAGCATATATGGTATAGAAGCTGTGCGAGTAAAGAAGAGTTTGACCATGTATTCGAATTCCTCTACAATTAATGTGATATGCAGTGCTAATGAGCTACAAGATTGTCGGTCAATTTCCTACCTCCAGAGCACCCAGCAAGTCTAAAGCCTATTCTTCAATCCTCTTTTCCGTGCCATACCTCATGCATTATCTCATTTCTTGCCCAGCTTCACCATCACATACGGCACCTCAACATCCTCCTCCGTCGAATCTTCAGCAGTGATCTCGAAGATGACGTTCCTCTGATGATCTGGAATAGGCTTGCCACTGATCTTCTCAACGAGCTCGCTCAATCTAGAATCATAGAATTAGCGACAGCGATTTCTTTGTTCAATGCATATCAAACTTACTTCAGCGGCAGTCTATCCTTTAGCTTCGCAGGAGGATAGAAGCTTGCATACAACAAGCTAACGCCAGAACTGATCATCATGACATTCAATCCCTTCTTCTCGAAGTCGGCCAAGAATTCCTTCAAAGTGACATTCTCGACCTCGAAACGATCCCAGAGCTTGTCAATTGTTACGTCTCCGTCTGGTCCAGCATACTTTCCTTTGGGGCTGGCAATAGGTTCACTGAAGCCAAAGAAGGGCAGAGCGATGTTGACGAATCCGTTCTTGTATTGCTCGATGTCTGTCTTGCCATCGATAATTTTGTAGAGCTCCAGAACGACAAGACCAGTTACGAGTGCGGTCGTGGTTGCGATAGCTGGAATAATCTTGCCAGCAATGAACTTGGTCTTATGGCGATCAGCTAGAGCAATCTTGTAGTTCTCGGCACGCAGATTGCTTGCAGCTGTGATGAAATCAATGTGGTAATTTGTGTCATCATCTTTTTCGAACTCGACAGGTTCCAGGCGGAAGTCACCCACACTCTTTGGCGATGGCAGGCTGGAGATGAGGTCTTGCAGCTCATCCTCGCCAGCTGATGCGGAATTCGCGTTTGGATCCGGCTCCTTCTCGTCTGCCTGGATCTTCACACCAGGATCGGGTTTGAAGTCTGGCACAATCATATTGTCAAGGACACTGTGAAAGTGCTCGTGTGTGATGCCCTTGTTCGAGATCTTATAGTTGAACGCGTGCAGGTTTGCGGCAGATTCGACAAAGCCAAAGTGAGTAGGGTTCTCGGCGTCGAAGCGAAGTGGATCTGGAGCACGCTTTGGTCCTGACCAGAATGGTTGTCCAGTAGACGTGGTCGAGTCCTTGGGGAAGTTGTATAGTAGTTGGGCGATGGCGTTGTGGTACTGCTTCTCAAACTGTGTTCGTCCCCACTGTATACAGTCATCAAATGATTCAGGCTTGTCGCTGACAAGGAAGTCTTTCAGTGTTTCCAGAGTCTGCTTTTCGCTACCAGCCTGCTTCAACGCACTGTCGATGTAGTTTGGTTGCGTCAAGTACATATTGCAAACCTCTGCAGGTCCAACGAAGTACGTGTGGAAAAGATCCTTGGCCCAGGCAATGGTGTGCTCGATTCGGTTCGGGAAACTCTTCAACGTACACATTGGGAACGACTGTTCTGGTGGATCTTGCGAGCTAGAGTAGGACTCTGTAAGATTGGGAAGAACAACCTGGCTGTTTGCCTTGGTGCCGAGAGTGCCACTGTCGAGAAGAGGTTTTCGGAAGAACACACAGCGTCTGTCGACATATGTACGAGCATCAACATTGTCAAGAGCGTTGACCACAATGTCCATGCCCTCCCAGAAGTCTTCGTTGAAGACATGCTCCGTATCTGCACCAACGCGGTCTTTAAGTGAGGTGATTTTGCCGTTCAGATCAGGGTTCATTGCCTGCACGGCCTTCGAAGCGCAGTCACTCTTGAGTTGTCCAACATCGTTGGGTCTGAACAAGAATTGACGATTGAGATTACTTCTCTCGATTTGATCCATGTCTGTCACAGTGATCTGACCCTTCCCAGTAGCAAGACCAGTCATGGCGTAATTCTTTAGCATCTCGCAACCAATAGCGCCCGCACCAACCAGGAAAATCTTGCTATCCTCGAGCTTCTGCTGGAACTCTCTGCCAAACACGGCAATCTGGCCGTCATACCTCGAACCAGAAGGTTTGCAGAGTTCTTCGGATCGCTTCACAGATGTGGGCAATGACTCCAGTGAATCGAAGTAAAGCCATTGCTTTATGGGATGAAATTTTCCAGACACAGACTTGAGAGCTTCTTGTGCAGCAAGGCCTCCAAAGAATGCCTGAATAGGGCAAAGATCACCACGAGCCTGGTAGCTGAGCTCCCGGATGACCTTCTCATCGAGCTCTACCTTGTCCTCACCTGACCCAGCAAGTTCTTGTGCGATCTTGAGCAGCTCTAAAGCGTCAGAATCGCTGTGCGGTCTTGGTAGTTCTCCATTGTGCTGCTCTGCGAACTTGTGTAATGCTTGAAAACCAATATGTAGTTGCTGAGGACGATCAAACTTGGCAAAGTCGGACATCATGAGCTCGGGATTCTTGAGTTGTTCGCTTAAAGGCTGGAAATCAATGATCTTCGGCATCTTGACCTGCTGGTAGAGACCACCACGCTTGTATTGTCCGAGATCTGACACGTCACCAATAGAGAAAGTGTAGGGTCCCTTGACGGTAATCTTGCGGGGTACTTTGGGGTCGTTGAGCTTTTCTAACCCTTCTACCTCACTGAAGGTAACGAAGTCACCATCCTCGAGGCCGTGTCGAGTCTCATCCAGAGCAGATACAAGACCGTCGGAATCGATGTCAGCAACAATGCCATTGAGAGGATTCTCGCCAGTAGGGTCTCCGCAGGTGAAGTTTGTTCCGAAATCTGTAAAAATGTTTCCAAACAGACCAAAGGTGTCGGTAATAATGAGGTAGATGTTCTTCTTGTGGCAATAGTCCGCTACAACGAGCTGGTCTTTCAGTGGTGTGTCTGTAAGCACGACGCATTGGTATTGGTCGAGTTGACTGAGATCGGAGGTGAGGCTTTGTCCTTGGTGCACCTTGATTGGGGTGTATGGGTTGAGTTCTGCTACACGAGGAGCCGTGGTTTCCGCTCTTGGCTTGCCTACATCTGCAGGATGCAGGAAGAATTGTGAGGCGAGGTCGGAGATCACTACAGGCCTTGTGTCGAAGAGAGATAAAGATTTGACACCAGCCAATGCAATATTCTTCGCTATTTCTACACCCAAACCGCGCATGCCGACTATGAGGACATTGGATGAACTCATTCTTTGCATTGCTTCATGACCAAGCACGTAGAGCTGGCGACTGTAGAGACCCTCATCGATCTTCCCATCTACGTTCTTGAGCTGCTTAGCAGCATCCTCGATGTTGTTACGGTCAATATCCATTTTGCCTTCCTATTGGTGAGTTAGTGACTGCTCCTCTTCTCTTCCTACTTATCTGTAGTCCTCCATACCATGATTTGCTTCTTGCGTGCGCCGGAGACGTCCTCCTCTTCGAAAGGTCTTTTACCCAGCTTGCCGACTCTCACGTCCAAATACTCCTGGACGTGTCAGGAGTGACTAGATGACTAGGTGGATATTGGTGCAGCTGTGTTGCAGGTCGAGGCAATGTGTTGTTGAGAAGTGCCCAATGCTGGATTGGAGAATGGAAATTGGGAAGAGTGGGTTGAAAGGTTGTTGTTGTCGTTCAGATGATCGAGTTGTTTGCCTGTCAATCCTCAAGATCAGATGGATGGTCATCGAAAGAGCATCGACTGACATCACGGGCAAAAGCTCCGTTCGGCCCCTTTACTGTAGCATGTGACATTTATGATTACCTTGTTCTGAGTTCTTCTCTTCGAAACCTCCACGAAACAATGCGGTATCAGGCCGTGAAGATTGTGCAATCCAAAAACCAATCGATGCTTACACATCGCTCAAATCTTGCACGTATGATTGCTCGCAATCGTCAAACATGATTCAAGAAGTACTCCTTGCTCTGGCTGGGCATCCTTCCTCTCTATGCGCTGAGCATTCTACAAACACGCCTGACGCGTTTTCACTTGTCAATCCTGCGGAAAGAACTCTTCTACTTTCTGTAGGGAGGTTAAGTGAACTTCATCGCGCTTTAAAGTCCCAAACTCAGCAAATCCGTCGTCAACATGCTTCTGTGATCTGTAAGGCAGTAGCACATTCTATCCTCTCGGTTCATCTGCCAAAGTTCCAGCAACACATTGAGACCGTTGAACGCAATGTCTTGCTCAAAGACGCATCAAGTGTAGGCGCATACAACATCGTGCCTTTGGCGAGCATAATTCAGGAGTTCACTGAGTGGAAGAGAATTCTGGAGTGGTATTGGGAGATCGCGTGCTTTGTAGCACCTACCAACAACTCGACTGTCACATCCGAGTCAAGGCTGGGGAACGTTTGCACTGGTCCATCCCTTCTAGACAAGCTGAGAGCAGATATGAACACTGGCTACCAGGATATCGAGGATGCGGCAACCCAGTTGTTGGTGGTTGGCGAACAAGCTCTTATGAGGATCGTGTCGTGCTGGCTGCTTACAGGCAGACTGCCAGATGTCGGTCGTGCAGATTTCTTTGTACAACAGAATACCCATACCAGCAATCAGACTATTTCTCATGTACTTGAGAGACAGCTGATTCCCACGTCTGTGAGTGTCGAGACCGCCTCATCGGTGCTGTTCATCGGTAAGACAGTGAGAATGCTTGGTGAGACTGGATCTGGCAGCACTATTCATATAGCGCGTCAATCGCGCTCTGTAGCGACTTCGTTGATGCCAACCACTATGAGCAACTTACGTACGATCAATTATCCACTCAAATCGGCTTTGCTATCTGCAGTGATTACCACGATTCGAAGGGATCTCTCAAGAGCCCTTGGAAATAGTGTTCTACCTATGCATGCCGTGCTCGACGTTCTTACTCACATCCGCAATTTTTTCCTAGCCGGTCGATCCGATTTCACTGACTATCTCATTGACGAAGCCGACAAGTACCTGGATCAGCGGCATCAGCAGACTAGGGCGACCTCTCGATCAGTTGCTAATACTGACCTTGTCGGAATCACAATGAAAGCAACGGAAGTCAGAACAGTGATGAATAGGACCTGGGTCGCCGTCAGCTCCTCTTCTGCGAAGGAGACTTTACAAGAGTATGAGACAGAATGGGCGCACGAACATCTCACTTTGAAACTTTCCCAAAGCGCTGACCTTGACGCTGGCCTCGAAGAGATTATAGCCTCAGAAGACAATAATGCCACACTCGCAGTAGGCGCCAAGTTCGACGACTTCCTCCTTGCAACACCTGTTGAATTGAAGCTGAACCTAGATTCATCGTACAATCTCTTCCTTTTGCATCAGGATCGACGGCTCTACTCCACCATTCAAACATATCTAATTGCAATAAGGAGAGCGCATAATCACGTATCTCGACTCTGGAAGGACGGTGCATTGAGAAAGACGGTAAATGGAAATAAGAAGCGGAAGTCAAATGCGACCTTGGTGCACCAAAGGGCAACTGATATGCGGAAGATCTGGACAACGTGTAGTACAACTGTTGCAGCCCTTTCTGAAATCGGGTCGTTCTTCTCGACTGAAGTTATTGATCAGTCTTGGTCTACTTTCCGTCAATGGGCTGCACCGCAGAAAGCGCACCGGAAGTTGGACACAAGTGAGGGCGGTGCGAGCAGCTCCATTCAGGACGAAGCAACAACCTTTCCAAATCTACCTCATGATCTTGAAACACTTGCAATAGCTCATCGACACTACCTCGAAACTCTTGCCCAATCACTCCTCCTCACAGATGAGCCATGGACAAGGACTATGCGGAGTCTCCTTACGCATGTCGACAACATGGTAGCCTTCGTAACTCGACACCAGCTTGCACAGGCGAACGTAGAGCTCTATAGTGGGAATGTGGACGGATATCTACGAAGCAAGTATGTTCGTGAAGAGGACCATCTTTTCGAAGAGGCCAAGAAGAGCTGTGTTCGAGTGGAGGAAGCGGTTAGTAAATTGACTGATAGATTGAAGCACATCAACTTCAATGAATTGAAAAGAACAGCTCTCGATACTGCGCAATCGAGCTTTGAGCCTTGGCAGCCTGGTAATGGTGGAATTGAAAGGCTGCTATTGAGACTTGACATGCGTTGTAAAGAAGGACCTGATTGAAACACAGGATGGTAATAAACAAAGGACACGAATGACATCAGGACATAGACAATGGCAAAGCAGCTCGAAAATGAAAGGGTTCTGCCATTGCACGTCCCAGATACTCGTCGGCGGCGACTGCCTCCAGATGTGCACCTTCCCAAAAAGTAGACGTTTTTGAACGAGTCGAGTTCGAGAACATCGACCTGATTCTTTCCTTTTCATCAACATCAACATTCAGGGACATCACTATCTTGAACAATACACTTTTCAGCACAACCAAGCTATCTTTGAGCCTTCATCGATACCATCAAACACTCATTCGTTATTATCATCGACTGAAGATGTGCTTCCTTCTTGAAATGTTACTCTATCCATGCCAGCACAGCGCTGTAAGCGACCATTACACACCTTGCGATTATGCTCGACTCCATCCTGGTTGGACGATCCTCGACGCCATCAGATGCGCATACTTCAGCGCCGCCACACTCAAAGTCCCGAGATGCAACCTTTGCCCACCTCCTGCGACTTCATCTGTTCACGCTCACGCTCATACACATATACAGCACGCAACAAGAGACATATCGTCGGCATCAGCTGGACGTCGACGTCAGCACGATCATCACCAATACTCCAACAAGTTGCATCAAGCCCCTCACCAATATCAATACCGGGATAATATCACATACAGCAGTAACACCACCTCAAATCAGCCTACTACATCGACACGAAGTCCGATGGTCACAAGAGACGCTCGAAGAGTTTTGATTGCTGAGGTGGGCCGTCTTGCAATACAACGATCTCAGCGTATAGAGTGGCTGCTGTCGCCACTCCCACGACTCAACACTTCACTTCCTCATCCGTACTCGGACCTCCGATTTGAACCCGGCGAGGATAGCAAGCACCGCGAGTCGCATGGCCGGCTACCATCATTGCCGAGCTCACGCAATAGAATATATTCGTCTTCACCTTATGTTTCAACAAGACCAGTTGACCTCACGACGCCGCAAGAGACAGCCATGCAACCTGATCAACACACTCCACTTCTGAACAGACGCAGGTCACGCAGACGATCCCGTCGCTCCCGTACATCACGAAGCTCACCGAATTTATCAATCCCGATTGTTGAAACCACACGAACCAACCTTCTGCCGATAATGCAACAGGGTGTGGAGCGTAGGAATCAGCCGACGTGGCCTCTAGGGACATTGTGGAACAATTCTGGGCGGCAGATGCGAGAGCACCGGAGTGCTCCTCCCCCTGAGCTACGACCTGTATCGTTGGTCGTTGCAGAAGATGACGATTGGCCAAAGTCAGGCAACGACGACAGAGATCATCGACAGCATCAGAATGCTGTGAGAACTTTCATACCACCAATCAGAGAGAGAGTGCCGTATAGCAATGCGAATAGCAGACGCAAGAGCGCTTAAAGAGACGAGTTCATATCGTGGATGCGCATGTGGACTGAGACAAGATGGAAGGTATTCTGTCAGAAAGACAATGTGCTTGTTTGTGAACAAATTGCATCTTGCAAATGGGGTTTAGAGGGGGGGTTTCACTTTCGTTTATAAACATACTGCACACTTGTGCTAATCAGTATGGATTCTATTCAGATGTGCACTACTGATGCGTGTTTTCTGTCAATCCTTTCCGTTCCTTTCCTTCGTATTGACCAACTCACAAGTACTCCCTGTAAGCATCTTTCTCCTCCGCAGTGTTGTTCCACCTATCTACCAGCTATGATCGCCACCGATCTAGCCAAGTGCTGTTTGGTATACTACGTGCATCACACATTCTACAACATGTCCGCCAACCTCTCTACGTCCAGGTCCTAGGATCACGTAGTCTGTGACACGGCACTTGTCAAGCAGAGGCCATAAACGTGCAGATCGCGGGAAACAAGATCACGAAGAACAAGATGACTTTGCCTTGCGCAAGACAACATTTATTCGGATATCCCATAGAATCCACGCCTACCCCTCCCTCCCACCAGTTAACCACCTATAAACAACGCTAAAGTCCTTCCCTTTACAGCTCTCATTCGCCTCCACGCTGTCATAAATGCTTCTCGCCTTCGCCCCCAGTCCCTTCTCCATGCTCACACCCACCCTCTCCGCCGCCTCAATTGCCAATCCCAAATCCTTCTTCATCAAGCTGACTCCAAAACCCCCCGCATACCCCCTTGACGCCGGCGCCGTTGCAATCACACCCGGAACGGGGTTGTTCACCTCGCTGGGCCAACACTTGCCGGTGCTACTGTTGATCATGGCTGCGAGCGTGCTGGCGTCCAGACCGAGTGAGATGCCGAGATTCATGGCTTCGGCTGTGGCGATGTTGTTGAGAGCCAGGAGGTAGTTGTTGGCTAGTTTGCCGCAGAGGCCGGAGCCGGGGGCGCCGAGGTGCAGGATGCGGCGGCCCATGTGTGAGAGGATGGAGGTTGCAAGGGGCACGAGGTCGGGCGGCGAGCCGAGCATGAAGGTGAGTGTGCCCGCTGCTGCGCCTACGGTGCCGCCGGACATGGGGGCGTCGAGAAGGGTGGCGGTGGAGGAGGAGTGCGTGGAGATTTTGGCGCCGAGGGCGAGAGAGTCGTGTGGGGAGATTGTGGAACAGTCGATGTAGAGACGTGTGGGGGTGGTGGGTGTGGAGGGGGTTGGGTTATTGCTTGTGTCTGGAGGAGGAGGAGGAGCTGATGGTGCTGGTGGGAGGGGAGATGCGAGGATGTTGGCGAAGATTGAGTTGACTATCGCGCCTGAAGGGAGGACGGTTATGATTATGTCCTGTATGTATAGCAAGAATGTGTCAATTTTCTGTTGCATAAAATGTTTCATATTGTTGCGGTCTAGAACGTGAGAGCAATGCATGCTGGTAGATTTTTCAGAGGATTGGCTTTGTGTATGTTGAAATCAGATAAAACTCCGTAGAGTCAACTTAGATCATACGTGAAATTGGAAAAGGTTGTTATTCATCAGGTTTGTCTGGCCCAGCAAGATGGACGTGGAACGATGTGAAAGTGCACAAGAGAGAGAGGTGCGACAAGACTTACACTTTCTTCCGCAACCTGACGGGCGTCTTTTGCTATCCGTGTCCCATGTCCTCCTGTCTCTTGCATAAAGTCTTTCAAGGCTGTGGGATTCACATCTTGGATGAGGAGGTGGTCGGATGCTGGAATTTTCTTGCGCAGATTCAGAGCCATGCGGTAGCCCATCTAGTTTTGAGTTAGCCACACAATAGATGTGTAGTGAGCTGAGCTGTCAGAGTGTGCTGCTTTACCTGACCAAGGCCAATGAAGCCCCAGTGTTTTGGAGACTGCTCATTGAGTTCTGTTGCGGAAGAGGTGAATGTCCGGCATGCTGGGAGAGATTGGGAGGTGGGTTTAAAGCTTTTACTAATGGTTGTTTTGCTGATGGGTAGGGAGTGGATGGGTATCTTGCAGATAGTCAGGGAGCGAACGAGGGCCATGGCGCAATGCCAGACCTTTGCTCGCAGTGTAATCACATCGCGTACAGAGATACTTGGCCACGAGAATGATGGACAGGTACGAACCGAGCTAAAGAAAGAGGGGTAAAAGGTAAAAGCTGAAGGGAAGTTGTTGTGCGTCTTGGCAAGGGGTGATTATTAACTTAAGAATTGAGCCGTATATTAACCGCATCTGTTCCTATCTCGTCAATTGCGTACGATGCGGACGCTGCGAAACAACGACATACCCTTAGCAGACACCGGAGCATCGTCTGTCAATCCGCTGTATTGTATTTGGTCGAAGAAAGCGTCGGAATGGCCCTCGCTTTCGGCTGAAGGGATGCGTCTCGAGAGAACAGTGCTACATGTGCTGTTCCACACGTATAGGTGAATCATAAAACCTCCAAGATGCCTCAAAATCCCGTGACAAGTCATCTCTCGTCAGCAAAGCCCGCAAAAGCTCAATAGGCATGAAATTCTGCCTCAAAACCGTATCATGGAACGCCTTCTCCTGCATATCACCACTATCCACAACCTCATGCCGCAGAGCATATATCTGCAATGCTCCAAGCATATACGCAGATTGATAAAGCGGAGAATAGTCGCCTGCAAACGATCTCCTGACTTCTCCTTCAGCTGTTGAGCGTTCATGTCCGACGTGCTCGACAAGATACTCGATGCATTGCTGCGGCGTCCACGTTCCGAGGTGGAAGTTCAAGGAGAATAGAATACGGGCACAGCGATGCATGCGCCAGAACAGAGTTCCGATGCGATCTTCGGGGTGCGGAAGAAGGATTTGTCCCACAAGATGTATTCCCAGTATAACGCCCATCCTTCTATCCAGAATGGCGTATCGAATAGCTTCCGGTATGGCTTATATCGCTCGAGCATGTGGAATTGGAGGTGGTGGCCTGGAATCATCTCGTGGAAGACAGTTGCACGGGAGAAGTGCCGGTTATTGCCACGCATCGTCATTAGCTTGGAGGAGTAGTCCATGGCATCTGTTGGATATGCCACCAGAATCGAGTCGCCACCCAAGAAGAAGGGACTGACTTGTTGCGCTTCTGGTGATAACATGAACATGCGCCACGTCTCTTCTGCGAGGGGTGGTACTGTGACTAAGTCGTGCTGCCTCATGTATGCGGCACCTTCATGCAGAAGTTCATTGACAAGTTGAGGCTGCATACCAGGTTGTACGTATTTCGATTTGACATATTCAAGAGCACCTTTCCAGTTGTTGCCGTAGCCTAGCTCATCTGATGCTTTCTTCAATTCGCTGATACACCAGCGTTCCTCATTTTCTGCAATTCGAATGAGCTCTTCTGGTGTATAAGGTATCATTTCGCCATTGAGCTCCGCGAGCAAGCCTTCTCTGCCAATCGGCTCTCCAACAATTGCACCTTGAGATCCTGGCTTGATGCCAACGAGCTGTTCCAATATCGTAGTAGACAGCTCATGCAGCTCATGATCTGCTTTCTCGTGGTCTGCTTTTACCCACCAAGTGAACACGGGATCATAGCCTGCATAAAAATCGAAATACTCTTGCAAATGTTCTCGAAGTTGTTGCACCGTCTTGCTTGCTCGGTATGCGGTTTCGCGAGAGACGTTGCTCGTAAATACTTCCTCACCTCCAATAATCTTCGCCCTCACAGCTGCCGCAACCCGACATATCTCTGCCATATCACGCCCTACTTCCTGTCCCTGCACCGGGTCCGTCTTCTGCCTAGCCTCGCAGAGTTTTATGATGGTCTCAGCGAATGGAAGCAACTTCTCCATCAGCTTGTCCTTCTCCCTGTCTAGATCCAGCTGTCGAAGGCATCGTTTCAAGTAGTTCTTGAGCAACAGGTAGTCTACCTTGCTCTGTTGATCGTAAAACTCAAACGGAGCTGTTTCGAGGTCTTTCAGCTCGGCTTTGTAGTACTCCTTTAGACGAGCAAAGCGTGTTGAAGAAATTTCTATATTGTAGAAATGCTTGAGATCTCTCTCGTCGGCGGATACACGACTGATGCGGTCGGGCATGGATTCCTGCTCTTCTTCGTGCTCAGGTGGGGAAAGTGATATATCAGCGGCATCGAATGATGATGGATGCAATGGAAGAATCTCATTTCTTTTGCTCGACGGACCAATTACGACTGGCCGCTTGGTCATCTTCTTGGTTACGCTTTATTGTGTATTGCAGCAGCAGAGTACAAAGACATCAACAGTGGAAGTAGCGAAATGGTGCAACCCAATGAGAAAACCACCTTCCTAATCTAGCGATGACAAGAAGACGGTTATTCGCTCCTTAGAGGAAGAATGAGAAAGGAAGCGGAGGAGAAGACTTATATGACTTCCTTGCACTATAGTGCTGAAGATTGACCGGATGAAACAGCTGAGGATGCACCGGAGAAAGAGCTGATGGAGAGGTAGTAAAAAGGAGCACGTATCTTCGTTAAGCTAAGGAGTTGTAGAGCAAACAGTATCTCAATCAATCTCTCTGCCACTCTATAACATTCCTCCGCACAGTTCTACTCATTCGCTTTCCACATATAGGCTTCGTCGCTGTTTCTCGTAGATGGGCTCCGACCAACCCATCGATTCATCGCCCTCAACCACATCCGCAACCGTCACCACAGGGAGAAGGAGTCCGTTCGTTACTGCAGGGAGCTTCTCCTCCATGTCCACAGGAAGCTCCTCCTCAATCTCGCCAATGATGTCTTCGATAGCCACATCCAACTTCTCCTCCATATCATCCATGTCTTTACCCTTCGCACCCTCAAAAATGGCAGTAGCAGCTGCAATAACTTCCGGGAATGTTTCAGGACTAGGCGACACAGGGCCAGACGACTCAACAGGTGCGACGTCAAGCGCATTCTGTGTCGTATTCAACGCAAGTGGTGCTGGCGCATTATAGCTATCGTAGACACCACGCATCCACCAGCCCGTAGAGCATAGTCCGAAGATGACGGAGAGACTTATGATTGAGACGATGATATTGCGGATCCGCCTTACGGCATGATTGCGTCGTTGCCGGAAGGCCGCAATGTGTTCGGAGGGTAACTCGACGGATTTCTCATTGTTGT
>Ga0115846_100406_pt2 | contig 21799 bp, 8 predicted proteins | sample InSIn5gowninarea_2_FD_83860 | JGI IMG/M metagenome (GOLD analysis project Ga0115846, IMG submission 83860) | reverse complement strand
AGTATCCTGAAGGTCAATTGACCGCCGACGCGCTGGAACGCAATTAACACGCGATACCTACCTAAAGTTATTAGCTCTGACTAAGGCAGAAGAGTAGGCGCTTGTGTAATATATAAAGAAGCTTAACGTATAAGGACTTGCCCTAACACTCTATTATATTAAAGATATAGCTAATTAACTACGTGCTGTACGCAACACAGACCCTGTTAGCCTATAATAGGCTTTAAACTTTGTTAAACGAGAACCTAGACTTAAATTGCGTATAACTTAACAGAGGGATTGCTAGAGAGTCCTCTGCAGCAACCCAGCTGTTATTAGGCCCTAGTTTAACCTAGTACAGAACATTAAAGCTAAGTACGGCATCTAGGACGAAGATACCTACAACTTTAACGAGACTAGCTTTACTATAGGCATTAGAAATTGCGTTAAAGTGGTCACTGCATTAGAGAGACGCACTCAGCCTATTAGGGTCTAGCAGGGAGACTGTAAGTAGGTGATGTTAATTGCTGTAATTAACGCAATAGGCTAGGCAATTGCGCCCTATCTTATCTTTAAAGCAAAGAACTACGACGAGTCTTAGTACCCTAATCTAAAGCCCTAATAGCGTATTAGGGTTAGTGATAACAGCTAGACTACAAACAATATTAGAGTAGCCTAGCTAAGGCACTTTGTTAAGCAGATTTAGGGCTAGAGGGTAGGTAGCTACGTGCTGCTAATAATTAACGGCTACGAGAGCTACAAGTCGCTTGCCTTCTAGGATCTTTGCAAGGAGAACAAGATAATTACCCTGTGTATGCCTGCGCACTTATCTTACATCCTGCAGCTACTTAATGTAGGTTGTTTTGCCCCCTTGAAGCGGGCATATAGTAAGGAGATCAGAGTCTTAGCGCTTAACTATATTAGCTAGATTAACAAGAAAGCCTTTATTGTAACCCTTAGGGAGGTATTTAAGAAGGCGTTTTTAAAGGCAAATATCCTCTTAAGCTTCAGAGCAACTGGCTTAGTGCCTAGTAACCTGTTAGTAGTGCTATTAAAGCTTAACGTAAAGCCTCGCACGCTATTACTACCTCTCTTAGTAGAGCCTTAATAGAACCCTAAGACACCTACTAACGCTAATAAGATAGAGGCTCAATTAACGCTGCTTTGCGATTGTATTTAAAAGCACTAAGGATCGTTACCTACTCTAATAGTTAAGATTGTTGATTAGCTGCAGAGAGGCACTGCAATGCTGCTGCATAGACAGACGTTGTTAGCAGCCCGAGTGCTGCAGCTTAAAGCGTTAAACAAGGCTGCTTCTAAGCGCAAATCGCGCAAAAGAAAGCGAATCTAGAAGGGTAGAGACCTATTAAAGGAAGAGGCAGAGGACTTAATTACCTAATGCGACGTTAGGGCGCAGGTTAAGGGGGAAACGCGTAAGGGTAGGGCTTAAACAGGTGCAGGCAAGAGGGGTAAAGGGCACTGTAGGCTCTGTAGAGAGACTGGTTACAATTCGCGCACATGTAAGAAAGATGTAGTAGACGTTAGCGATTAATATTATCTACTATAGATTACACTACTATGTTGTAGTGTTAAGCAATTGCAGTTAGTTAGCCTATTAGCTTGTTAGGGTAGCGCGCTCGCCTAGCCGGCGCGCTCGCTATGCACTCACGTTATCTTAAATTAAAAGGTGCTGTGGGTAGGCTTAAGGCAACATTAACTGCAAGCTGTTACCCTCTTTCTATCCTCCTTAATATGCATTACATGCTTATATCGGAGTTCAACGCTCGTGTCGCTTGCTATTGTTGCGACAAAATTCGCACTAAAGAAGATTATGTAGAAGTTGTTCCTATTAAAGTAGTAGAAGTATATATAGTTAGTAGATTTAACTTATTAGCTACGTAGTTATAGCTATTTACTACTATACGTTCTATAGCGTCTTAAGCAGCTCTAAAAGTTTAATTCTAAGTCTTTTTGTTATGGGCTAGGCCCTAGATATAAGACTACACACAGAGCGGACCCTACGTACGAGCACGTAAGCCACTAAGAGACTAGCTTCTAGCTTAGCACTAGGATATATCTTGTACGAGAAGAGGCGTATCCTTTCTTTTCTCTATCTTTCTGCTTCTGTAGTTAGGACGAATGCATACTCGTTAGCAGGCCTCTTTGACCCTTAACATAAGCAGAAAGATCACAAACAATACCTTGCGATAAGCCTTCACATATACGACTATGGAAGGAGAATCATCGCACCAGCTGCCAGGCAGCCAAGCAATGTACGAACAGCAGATGCAGCAGCAGCATCTGTACGAGCAACAGCAAGACCCGTTGCGCAACCTATCAGTAGACGAGCTGATAGCTACGATACGATCCCTAAAAGCCAACCTGGATGAAATAACAGCCAAGCAAGAAAGGCAACCGTACGAACAGTTGCAATCCCAGATGAACGAACTCAGGGGGATGCTCAACAACGCCCGTACGGATGCCTCGGAAAAAACCGGACAAAGTCTCTCCTCTGGCCCCACCCCCTTAAGCGACCACCGAGATTACACCGTCCAAAGGGCCGAAAAGCCAAGGCTTCCTAATGTGGAAGTATTCGAGAAGGGATCACATGAGCAATATCTCCAATGGAAGATGAAAGTACAGGCTAAGCTGTACGGGGACCAACCAGCGTACCCCAGTGAGAAGGACCAGGTTAACTACGTAATCACTCGTACGACTGGTCAAGCCTTCAACGCCCTCACACCAATGGTGACAGGCTTGATGGACGGAACTACTCAACCACTTTTGGTTACTGTCTGGGCCCACCTTGACACCTTCTTTAAGGACCCAACAGCGAGGGAGAAAGCCCTTGAGTACCTCCGTACGACAAAACAAGGCAAGAACGAGTTTAACACCCACGTTCAGAACTTTAACTTGAAACTACAAGAAGCTGCCTTGGACGGAGCAAGCGATGCTCAGAAAATCGACTACCTTAAGAACAGCCTAAACAGCAAGCTGTTAAGGGCCCAGGCTGGATACCAACCCCCTGGACCAGAGACGTACGAACAGTTCGTACGGCGCGCTAGGGTAACCTGGGAGAACTTGAAAGCTGTGAACAGGATCACAAGCAATAACTATTATGCCCGGACGTACGACAACTCAAGTTCCCAGGAAAACCCACGAAGAAACAGTAATGAAATGGAATGGCAGCCTACAGTAGGCGCCTATCAGCCTCGTACGAGGAGAAGAGAGTACTGGGGCACAGACGAAGAAATACGTGAAAGAAGGGCTACAGGAGCCTGCCTGAAGTGTGGCAACAAGGGCCACATGGTACGAGACTGCAAGAAAAAGGCCCCTTCAAGATCACCCACTCGTACGAACAAGCCAAAGTCAACCCCAAGGACCCCCAAGATAGCAGCTGTACAACCAGCTGAGGACACCTCATCATCAGAGGAAGAGGGAAAAGAATAGCCCTAGCTAAAAGTCGTACGCTAGGGCCTCTTCAACAAGTTCCTAAGTCCGTACGGTCCAAACGTTCACTGCTCTACCAACTAGCTGCAACAAAACCAATGTCAATTCATACAGTTATCAATGCTACTTTCCCAGCTACTGCTATGATTGATAACGGTTGTTGCACCTACTGCCTAGTGAATGAGAAGTCCGTACGGAAGATGAACTTACCACGCATTCCTATTACACCAATAACTATAGAGGGAGTCAACAACCAGACAAGCACTATTACCGCTATTACAGAATTTACCTTAGATGTTGGAGGTGTACAGCAACACCGTGTTGCTGCGTACATTACCCCATCAACGTACGACTACGATATGATTCTTGGAAAAACATGGTTAGAAGATGTTGGTGGTGTAATTAACACCAAGGACAGAGTCCTATCTATGGCACGGTACAACATAGCCGTACGAAGCACTGAAGCAACTACACCCCTAGACTGCTACCAAGTATCTGCAGTTACCTTCCAGTACCACGTACGAAAGAGCCGGAAGAAAGAGCTTAAGCTTCAAGTCTTTGCTGCCAACATGAAAGATATACAAAAGGCACTGAAACCTAAGACTCAGATAACTAAACAGGAGGTTAAACAGTTATTACCTACCTACCTACAGCCGTACGCCGACTTGTTTGTCCCAGAAGAAGGGAATAAACTACCTCCCCACCGAGGCTCAACAGTAGACCATACTATTGAGTTGAATGAGGTAGAAGGGAAAATTCCTGAAGTCCCGTACGGCCCTCTCTACGCTATGTCCCGAGATGAACTCCTAGTCCTACGTCGTACGCTACTAGACTTACTGGAAAAAGGATTCATTAGAGCCAGCAATTCTCCAGCCGCCTCACCTGTACTCTTCGTACGAAAGCCAGGGGGCGGATTACGATTCTGTGTAGACTATAGGGCTCTTAATGCCCTAACCAAGAAAGACAGGTACCCTCTCCCTTTAATTAAGGAGACCTTGAACATGATTGGACGAGCCACCTGGTATACGAAACTAGATGTTACAGCTGCCTTCCACAAGATTAGGATAACAGAAGGACAAGAATGGATGACTGCTTTCCGCACACGATTTGGATCGTACGAATGGCTAGTAACACCTTTTGGACTAGCTAACGCACCTAGTACCTTCCAGAGGTATATCAACTGGGCGTTGAGAGAGTTCCTAGACGACTTTGCCTCAGCATACTTGGACGACGTGTTAATCTTCACTGAAGGTTCCTTACAAAAACACCATAAACACGTACGACAAGTAATTGAACGCCTACAAGAAGCTGGGTTAAACTTAGAGCTTAGCAAGTGCGAGTTCGACGTGCAACGTACGAAGTATCTAGGATTTATCCTAGAAGCTGGGAGAGGTACATCAATGGATCCTGAAAAGGTACAAGCTATCCGGGATTGGCAAGCGCCTACTACAGTTAAAGGCGTGCGAGGATTCCTTGGATTTGCAAACTTCTACCGGAAGTTTATTAAGGACTTTGCTGCACTGTCAGAACCGCTCGTACGACTCACCAAAAAGGACATTCCCTTCCAGTGGGAAGAAGAACAAGATCAAGCCTTCCAGACACTAAAAGAAGCTTTCTTATCAGACGAAGTCCTTGCTTCCCTGAACCCAGAGCAGGGAGCTGTAGTAGAGTGTGATTCCTCTGGCTTTGCCATAGGGGCTACACTATCTCAAGAAGACCTATCTGGTAACCTTCGTACGGTTGCATACCTCTCTCGGAAATTCACACCTGCTGAAGCAAACTACCCTATCCATGACAAAGAACTCCTTGCAGTAATATTCTGCTTACAGGAATGGGACTCAGAACTACGAAGCGTACGGGAATTCGAAGTTGTTACTGATCATAAGAACCTTGAGTACTTTACCAAGAAACAGAAGCTTACTGAGAGACACGTACGATGGGCCCAAATCATGTCACAGTTTAACAACATGAAGATACGATACCGACCTGGCAAAGACAACGTACGAGCAGACGCCCTATCAAGGAGAGACCAGGACATGCCAAAGGGAGAGGATGACGAAAGACTAACTAGCAGAGAGTTTGTTATGCTAGTGCCATTCTATCAACAAGACTCAACGTACGCCGCACCAATCCAACTACCAACCCTGACTCCAGAAGGCTCTGTACTGCCAGACAACCTACCACAACCACCTCACCTGAACGACTTAATAGCCCGCTACTGGGACCAAGCCATAGAACAAGATGAGACTTACCAAGCCGTACGACATGCCGTACAGAGTGGCGCTAGGTCCCTTAACTCTGTTACTAAGAAACTAGCCGTATCGCTTGGAGATTGCACAATAACAGACCACAACAAACTGCAGTGGAGAAACCGTACGTGGGTGCCCAACAGTGAACCTATCCGCACTGGGATTATACAACAAGCACACTTAGCTGTTCAGACTGGACACCCTGGAAGAGAAGAAACGTACCGTACAATCGCAAGAATGTGGTACTGGCCAGGAATGAGCGAAGACAATCGCCGTTTCGTACGGAATTGCGACATTTGCCGACAGAGCACACCTTGGAGAGACGGCAAACATGGGTACTTGCGACCCCTACCAGTACCCAGCCGTACGTGGCAAGACCTAACTGTAGACTTTATTACAGGCCTCCCACCCTCTACAGGTTGCGTAAACCTCATGGTAATAAAGGACCGACTTAGTAAAGGTACAATCCTAGTACCTTTAGAAAAGATTGAAGCAGACGACGTTGCCTGGGCATTCGTACGAGAAGTATACCGACTGCATGGGCTCCCAAGATCAATTACTTCAGACAGAGGTACTCAGTTTGTTAGTGACCTCTGGGGAGGAGTGTGTAAACTCTTAGGCATACAACGAAACCTCTCTACAGCATTCCACCCCCAGACTGATGGACTTACAGAGAGAGCTAATAGCGACATTGAAGTAGTTGCTCGTACGTACGTAAACCAAGCGCAAGATAACTGGGCCACACTTACGCCAATATTGGAGCTTATGCTTAACACCCGTACGAACTCTACTACAGGAGTATCGCCATTCTTCCTGCAGCATGGCTTTGAAAATACACCGTTCCCGCCCGACTTGCCTCACAACCTATCAGAAGGAGATGCAATGGACCGTACTACGAACCCAAAGGACCGCGCCCAAGCAATCGTACGGACACTACGGCAAGCGGCAGACTGGGCAGTTTCAGCTATGACTTACTCCCAACAACAACAAGAAGCCCAAGCAAATCGTACGAGACTGCCAGCACCTAAGTACAAAGTTGGAGACTGGGTCTGGTTGAACCTAAAGAACGTCCAGACAAACAGGACAAGCAAGAAACTAGACTGGAAGAACCAGAAGTTCCAAGTCTCCCGCGTACGGGACCCCTACTGGGTAGAACTTGACGTCCCATGGCAGACAAAGTCCTACCATGTAGACCTGATAAGACCTGCTGCAAATGACTCGCTACCCTCACAAGTAGTAAGAGAGAAACAACCAGGCGCAGTCGTCATACAAGATGAAGACCAGGAAGAACACCTAGAGTACCTAGTAGAGGAGATTACTGGCGAACGCGTACGGAACAGACAGCTACAGTATCAAGTCAAATGGACAGGCTATGAAGCTCTGACTTGGGAGCCAGAAGCAAATGTCATTGAGACTGAAGCCTATGGAAGATGGATAGCTCGTACGATAAGCGTACGGCTACCAACAGGAAGGCTTGCCAGAAATTGGAGGAAGAACCTTACTAGTGCTGCAAACAGCGACAGTACGGAAGGAGTGTCCCAACCCTACTCACTGAGATCAACAATACGCTCCTCAGACTCGTTAGGGACACGAACAACAGAGCGTCCAGACAGACCAGAACCCTTGTCAGCACCACGAGTAGACCTAGAAGGAGCAGCTGTACGAGAACGAGGGAAGGTGCAACGAGCACCAGCGTCACCCCAGACACAGTTAGAGCAAGCCCCGTTCCACTCCCCAGCGATAGACACGCAGCCGAAGAAGGCAGTGAATAGCTTCTCCCCTCGGACGGCACTAGCGCAATTGTTGGTACAACCGGTAAGGTTGACAGCGCCACGGGAGTGAATGACGAAGGCCTTGAGATAAGACGGACGCTGGGTGAGCAGCTGACGAGCATGGAGAGTTGCGCGAGCAACGACTGGAGAATAGTCGCGGACGCCGGTGCCGAAGACTGCGTCGTACGGGGACTGATGACGAGGACGCAAGAAGAAGTCAGCAACACGCTGAACGTCTGCCTGTACGATAAGTTAGCAAGAGACAAGACGCAAGGACAAAGATCGTACAGGAGCAAACGCGAAGATGCGGCGAAGCTCATCAGCAACAGCCAGGTCCAAGATGTACCAGACAGTGTAGTGCTGGTTGAAGTTGGCAGGACCCTGGGGGACGCTGATGTTGACTGGAATGACACTACCAGGAGACGTACGAGTTAACAACTGGTGTGCAATAGTGGTAAGATGGTTGGACGCCTGGGCAAGAGTGCTAGTCGCGAGACCACCAGTAGAAGCCTGGAGATGGTTCACACCACCACCCTGCTGGCCACCAGGACCCCACACACCACGGTTGATATTAGCCATGATAACGTACGGACGGAGGAAGTTGAGAGTTAAAGAGAAGGAAGGTATAGAGAGAAGAAGAGAGAGAGGCAGGTCTGGAGCTACTAATATAGGAGCGCAAACGCGCGTAGCCCGCGCTAGGCCTACCTTCACTTAAGGTAATCACGACTTACAAACAGCTGTCGTACGTGAAGGTAGCTTCACTACAAACAAACTAGCCAATCAGAGGCTTAGCGCAAACCTGGACCTGGAACGTACAATAAGTTAACAACCCTAAGTTACGTCAGCTTGCGGCCTTCACGTACGAGCAAGCAAAACCTTTAGTGAGGGAGGGGAGTACTGTTATGGGCTAGGCCCTAGATATAAGACTACACACAGAGCGGACCCTACGTACGAGCACGTAAGCCACTAAGAGACTAGCTTCTAGCTTAGCACTAGGATATATCTTGTACGAGAAGAGGCGTATCCTTTCTTTTCTCTATCTTTCTGCTTCTGTAGTTAGGACGAATGCATACTCGTTAGCAGGCCTCTTTGACCCTTAACACTTTTTAATAACTAGCTTATATTTGCTTGCTTTGTAATTATAATTCGTGTTTATAAGCTATTATTATATATATAAGTTACCTTAAAGTTACCTACCTATACCTTACCTAATATTAATAGTACTAAAATTTGCTATATAATACCTCTGTATAATACGCCTAGCTTATATAAGACTACTACCTTTATTAACGCTATCTACTACCTAATAGCGCACCCTACTAAAATAGCGCACCTTGCTAAGACCACACCTCTTTTAACTACTACTAACAATACTGCAACAAATTGATCTTGGATTGCTCCCTCGTAAAGAGAGGATTGAACTTGCTATTAAAGCTATAAGATCTAATGCAAACCTAAGCTAGTAATATACTGCTGCTGTCTACAACGTGCCTAAAACTACCTATTAAAGGCAACGCGCTAAACTAGCTTCTAAGCACGTTATCTCCCCTTACTGCTCTAAGCTTATAAGGTAAGAAGAGGAGGTGCTTGTCTAGTATATAAGAAAGCTTAACGCGCGAGGATTTGCCCCTACACTTGCCTATATGCAAGAGATAGCTGATTAACTGCTTGCTGCTCGCAGTAAAGATAGGGTTAGAGAAAACTAGGTAAGAAGGTTTATCTAGTAGAGATCTAGGATTAAGTCTTAGGTTTTAAGACTAAGGGGTTACTAAAGAGTCTTGTGCAGTAATACAGCAATTATTAGTCCCTAGTTTAACCTTGTACACAATATTAAAGCTAAGTACGGCATCCTAGACTAAGATACCTATAACTTTAACAAGACAGGCTTCTAAATAAGCGTTAGAGGGTTAGTTAAGGTAGTAACTGCGTCTAAGAGACATTGTGCACTACTCAGCGTCTAGCCTAGCAATTATGAGTGGATAACTCTAATTGCTTGTATTAACGTAATAGGCTAGTCTATCCTACCCTTCTTTATCCTCAAAGCAAAGCACTACAACAAGACCTAGTACGTCAACAACCTAAAAGACTAAAGGATTAGGGTTAGCAAGAATAGCTAGACTATAAATAAGCTTAGTCTTACCTAGCTTAAGCACTTTATCTACTACATAGAGGCTGCTACTGTAGGAAGCTATTAGCTGCTAATTATTAACAGCTACAAGAGCTATAAGTTGCTTAAATTCTAGAATCTTTGTAAGAAAAGCAAGATTATTGCCCTATGTATGCCTCTATACGCCTCTCACATCCTATAGCTACTTAACGTTAGGTGTTTTGCCCTGCTAAAGCAGGCGTACAAGAGGGAAATCAAAAGCTTAGTAGATAGTTATATTACCTATGTAGACAAAAAGGCCTTCTTAGCAACGTTTTAACTAGTATACAATAAGGCAATATTAAAGAGCAATATCTTATCAAGCTTTAGAGCAACTAGCCTAGTTCTACTTAACCTAGAGGTAGTGCTGTTAAGGCTTGAAGTTAAGCCTCGTACGCTAATGCTGCCTCTACTAGGGCCTACTAACTAGCAACCTAAAACACTAACTAACGCAATTAAAATTAACAGCTAAATAATGCTAATTGTTAAGAGGATAAGGGAATATAAGAATTTCTCTCCTAACTTAATTATTAAGATAGTTCTGCAGGTTAAAAGGGGGTCTGCAAAGAGAGACTATTTGCACACGCTGCTTAAGGCAAGGATAGCTAAGCTTAAGCAGGCAAATCAGGCCGCTTCTGAGCGTAAGAAGCGCCAAAAAAAAGCGGATTCAGGAAGGTAGTACTCTCTTGCAGGTAGAAGCAGAGGAGTTACTTAGAAAGAAAGACGCTAAGGCTAAGGCTAAGGGAGAAGGTGTAAAGGTAGGTAGCAGTAGCAAAGTTAAACGTTGCTGTAAGACATGCAGCAATATAGGGCATAACAAGCGCACCTACTAAAAAAATATAGCAGAGATAGGGGATTAATTTAAGCTATTACATGTCTAACTTGCTTGTTATAGTGTTGTAATATTAAGGTACAAAGGTAAATCTGCAACAAAGTACGCTATTTTAGTAGGGTGCGCTATTAGGTAGTAGATTGCGTTACAGAAAATAGTTCTCTATATTGCAGCTACAGAAGCAGAATAGGCATTAAATACAAATTAGGTTAGTATAGCTAGGGACTTAGAGTTACCTACCTATGCCTTACCTAATAGTAACAGTACTAAAATTTGCTGTGTAATACCTCTGCGTAATGCGCCTAGCTTATACAAGCCTACTGCCTTTATTATAGAAAATAGTTCTCTGTATTGCAGCTATAGAAGTAGAATAGGCATTAATTAAAAATTAGGTTAGTATAGCTAAGGACTTAGGGTTACCTATCTATACCTTATATAATAGTAATAGTACTAAGATTTACTATATAATACCTTTACACAATACGCCTAGCTTATATAAGCCTACTACCTTTGTTATAGAAAATAGTTCTCTATATTACAGCTGCAGAAGCAGAATAGGTATTAATTACGAATTAGGTTAGCGCGTTTCTAGGGTTAACCTTAAGGCCTTTAACTTTAACAGTATATAGCACAACAACTACAGTACTTTATACCTAGTAAGTACTACTCTTCTACTTACAAAAGTATACTTTATTAAATAAGCTAAAAAAAAAATATAGGTTAGGTTCTTTAATCTAATCCTGTTTTTGCCTCTTATAAGATAGCCTTTATTACAATTCTCAGGAAAGTATTTAAGAAAGCATTTTTATAGGTAAATATCCTCTTAAGCTTTAGAATAACTAGCTTAGTGCCTAGTAACCTATTAGTAGTGCTATTAAAGCTTAACGTAAAGCATTATACGCTATTACTACCTCTCTTAGTAGAGCCTTAATAGAACCCTTAGTCACCTACTAATGCTAATAAGATAGAGGCTTAATTAAAACTACTTCGGAATTGTATTTAAAAGCACTAAGGATTGTTACTAACTCTAATAATTAAGATTATTAATTAGCTGTAGAAAGGCACTGTAATACTGCTGTGTAGGTAGATCTTGTTAGCAGCCTAAGTGCTGCAGCTTAAAGCGTTAAATAAGGCTGCTTCTAAGCGTAAATCGCGCAAAAGGAAGCGAATCTAGAAGGGTAGAGACCTATTAAAGGAAGAGGTAGAGGACTTAATTACCTAATACAATATTAGAGTACAGATTAAGGGGGAAACGCGTAAGGGTAGAGCTTAAATAGGTATAGGTAAGAAGGGTAAAGGGCACTATAGGCTCTATAGAGAGACTAGTTATAATTCGCGTATATATAAGAAAGATATAGTAGACGTTAGCGATTAATATCATCTACTATAGATTACACTACTATATTATATTATTAAGCAATTGCAGTTAGTTAGCCTAATAGCTTATTAGAGTAGTGCGCTTACTTAGCTAGCGCACTTGCTACGTACTTGTATTATATACTCTAATACTAAAAAATAATAACAGGTTATAGCTCTCTAATATAAGAAATCTACTCTCTTCTTAGCTAGTAAATACTTTTTTACTACTTAGAGCAAGGAACTAACCCTTCTTCTAGCTAGCAGACACTTCCTTGCCCCCTAGGGCAAGAAATCTACTCTGCCCTAGGGGACAAGAAACTAACTCTCTTCTTAGCTAGCAGACACTTTCTTGCCCTCTAGAGCAAGATCCTGCTCTTTCTCTATCTATTAAGTACTCTTATACTTCTCTAAGTGTACTTTTACTACCCTTAACCCTATAGTCTTTGTAGTGTTTAAGCCCTAGTATTACTGAACACTCGTTAAAAATTTTCCCGGCTGCAGTTCGGGACTCCTTGCTATACATAGTGCGATTGCTAAGTTCTTACACACAGGCCAGATAATTCTGTATCTACTATTCACTACGCGTGGCTGAACGGCCACCCACTGTAGCCTATAGTCAACATCGAGCTGCTCTCGATCTCGCTGGCCTTGTCCGCCAGCTCAGTAACATCCCAATTTGCCCAGACCATCTTGCCGTTCAAGAACTTCGTTTTCGGCTGGGTGAGCCAGACGAGGAAGTGCGCAGGCAATTCAACTTGCAGACACCATCAGCCAATTGACGTCTCTTTGGAATTTGCACCTACCTGTATCCATTGGCAGAGCTTCAGGGTTCGCACCCGAGCTTCTGAAGATACCTGTATCGATCATCCCTGGATGAACAGAGACGACGAAGAGCTCCGGATGTTCGCTTCCGAGGAACTCCAGAACCTTTACCTGTGCAGCTTTCGCGGACAAATAGGCGGAGTAGCCAGGAGTGAAGTTCGGTGACATGACTAGTGCGCCAGCTGTGATGCCATACACGGCGGCCCCGGGCTTTGCTGAGGGTACAAACGCCTGCGCTGCAACAACGACTGCCTTGACAGAGACCTCATACTGAGTCCACCAATCGCCCAACTCTGCACCGACGATCGCTGATGGGGTGAGCGGATGCGCGGCGTTCAAGACCAGCACGTCCCAGGCCCCCACTTTGCTTGCGATCTCTCGCACTTGGATCTCGTTTGTGACTGATGCGGGGTGGATGTGAACCTTTGACCCTGAAGGGAGAAGACTCGCAGTTTCTTGGAGGGTTGTCTCTGTGCGTCCGATGAGGACTAAATGTTCTGCGCCGGCAGCAGCAAATGCCGCAGCTATTGCGCGCCCGATACCACTCCCCTGAAGAAGTTAGCGAAGCAAGACTTGGAGGCAATTAGGAAAAAGCCACGGACCGCGCCCGTAATGATTACTGTCTTTCCTGCCTGACTCAGCTCGGCATTGTGAGGATTAACAGCATCATACGTGTCGTTGTGCCAGGTGGCTACTGGAGATGGGAAGGGCGGCTGCATTGTAGGTAGTGAGAAAACGATTGCGAGGCCCTATGGAAGTCATAGCAGCCGAACGCAGGATTAAGTATTTTACAAGATAGCTCGGCGCTGATCGGTCGCTGGTATCCTAAGCACCAAGCATGCATTGCGATCCTTTGGTGAGCCTTGCCATTGTCGAGCCGCGTCGCTGCCCACTGCCGAAGACGACTCAACCAGGCTAAAGAGAGCATCATGCAACAGTCTTCCAAACCTTCGGTTTATCTCGTATGCGCCCGATATCTCCCATGGTGCTTTGCAGTTATTCAAAGTACTCTAGTCGAAAGATGTCCTCGTGAAGTGAGGAGCTCTAACCAAAAAATATTATAGGGCAGGTGCGAGAAAAGAGCAGGGGTGAGGCGGGGGTCGGAATAGGCTGACGTGAGACAAGGGCCCAGAAAATTGACAACGTTAATGCTTCCTCATCTTCAGTCTGATTGAGCATCTGGCTTGAATATGTTAGAGATACGACAGCAGCGGCCATCGAAGCGTGCATCAGCTCTACCAATGCTCAAAATGACGCCAACGCCTCGGGGGCGAACATCGCCGGAACAAGCTTAGCACGTCCCGAAGCGGCAGCATCTAAGCCCGGCTATATACTTCTCGGCCACATATAGTTTTCGGCCACCCAACCACTTCGCGGCACCACTAATCAACGTCTATTTTCTCCACCACCACGCACTCAGAATGGATGCCCGTGAAGTCGCTATACAATGTGCTATCGCTGAGCTTAATTCTGGTGTCAGAATAAGCCAACGAGCGCTGGCTAAGAAGTGGGGAGTCCCGCAATCCACCCTCCAAGAACGCGTCAAAGGTCACAGTCGCCACGCGATTGCTCACTCCTACCAGTAATGATTGACTCCGGAGCAAGAGGAGTTTCTTGTTAAATAGATTCTAGATAAGGATTCACGCACGCAGCCTCTATCTTACCCTTGTGTGTGTAAGATAGCTACCTAAATTCTCCGTATAAATGGCGATATGCGTCTACTTAGCCAACTCTAGGTACCTTACTTTCTTAAGCGCAATCTACGCGTCGCCTCTATTGTAGGCAGGAAGATCAAGAGTATACGTACTACTGCTGCTAGTTATTACACTATAAAAGAGTAGCTTAAGCTGTTTAAGCACACCTAAGAGACGCTAGGTATACTCTATAAGAACGTACAGAATTTTAATAAGACTAGCGTTGCACTTAGTATATGTACTAACTAGCAGGTTATTGTGAAAATAAGGAAGAAGAAGGCTTACAATAAGTCCCTAGAATTGCGCAAGTAGGTAAGCATGCTAGAGTGTGTAAGCACAGTAGGTAAGAAGCTTTAATGCCTTATTATCTTTAAGGGTAAGAGCCTCTAATCTACTTAGTTTCCTTCAGTTAACACGCCTAATTAGCTGTACACAACCTCTGCAAATAGCTGGATGTTAAATGCTACAGGTCTTAAGTAGTTAAGGCGTATATTTATACCACAAACAGCTCTATTAGTTAGCAGCTACTAACTACTTCCAAGGAGGGTTCCGAGGGGCCGGACTGGTCCCGTTCAGCCCAGAACGGGTCATATCGACCCTTGATGTGAAGCTGCGCACTCCATCACCCCAACTCCCCATCAACAACGCGCCCTGGCAGTCGCAGACTCCAGGCAACACCCTGGAACTTAGGTCGCAATCAACGCTCGTGAAGATAAGGATTCAGAGGCATATAGATAGCTCCCCAACGTCTATAGTTGAAGCGTTTGAGAAGGTCTCTCTATGCTCCTATTGCCTCAGCATCAAAGATGTGGGAACTAGGGCTGAGTGACCCGCGTCCCGTCTGTAGCTGCTTTCTGTTCTGGTGCACTGCAAAGCTGTAGGTAACCCGCTTTTCTCCTTCTTTTGTGTACTGTTCAGAGCCATCTGAGAAGATAGTGACATCTAGTGATAAGAGCTGGGCCCACTATTGGTTGAAGGCCCTGGCTGCAGTCTTCTTGTCTGTGCCAAGCGTTGGGTCTGTTCGGCAGCCAGCTGAGTAGTGAGGGGCTGTCAAAGTCGTCCTAGGGATCTCTAGTAGGAGAGATGCCATCTGCTGGACTTTGGTCTTGACTCGCTGGGGCTGTCCAGTCTTAACTCCCCTGTTCACTCTAGGTACTAATGTGCGCCTATTGAGAGGGTGGTCTGCATCTGTGGTGCGCAGATGGGTCCCAGCCGCTGGTCACGCCAATGTTACTCTTCATTCCCACGATAAGCGAATCCAAAGTGGGATACTTGTCCATAATGTTCACTGGAGCTGGTGAATTCGCAAGACGAGGACTGAGGGTTGACTACTAACGAGGCGGGCACCTGTCTCTTAAATGCATTGCTAATCTCTATATTTGCACAAGCCAGCTGGGAGAACGACGTACGTCACTTGAGTCGGAAGCCAACTTGTGTAGACAACAGGAGTCGATGAGAGAGCTGAAAATTATGCTTGAATGGGAACACAGTGAACCAGAAGGTTTGCGTAACAGAATGGTGCATTCCGCTAGTGGCAATATACTCTTTGGGACTGTGCGCGAGCCAGAGTAACCCACCTCATAAGTTAGGTAGTCGATGCCATGGTGATCAAAGCTTCAGCCGCCTTGGAATGACGTGCTGCAGGGGTGAGACTACAAATCTCTGTTACGATAGGCGTTGATAGCCTTTAAGACTCACTCTTCGACCTGGTCGTAGTTGGGCGTTTGTTGTTGTAGAGTTGTCAAGTATGATATTTCACTATAATAAATTGTCAACTAAGCCCACCGGTCATCCGAGCCCTCGATGTGTGAAACAACTTAAGCATCGAGACTACCAGCAGGGATCTTGGTGAGGTGCCAAGTAATCACTGTCTGTTCTAGCCGACGTTCAGCTCGATCTGCAGCTCCGGTCTGGCTACACTCGCATGTTCTTTTTCTCGCTCTACCTTTATCACAACGTAGGTTCTGTCTGAGGTTACTAAACTTATTATCAAAATCTATCAAGCCTTGTTACAGATTTTCAGCTCTTTCACGGGGCTTCTTGGCATCTCATGCAGCTTCCACTAGCTACATCTCACTACAATCTCCTTTGCTGTTACCATGCTTGATTTCCCATTTACTGGAGCTGACTCTAGCTATCCGGCTTATCTGGCTTCCTAGGGCTTCGCTTACGATATTCTATCTTAGGTGCAGTTGAGGTGAAGCTGAAGTTCAGCTCGTGCAGCTGAAGTTCAGCTCTTGTGCGGGGCTGCTGGACATCTAATGCAGCTTTCAATAACTTGTGTTACGATGCAAGTCGGTCCTACAGGTCTCGATCGTCACCTCTGTTGACTATCCTGGACTAGCACGTCTCAGAGCATGTATATATTGTCGCCTCTTAGCTAGATAGCAACTCAGCGCAGTTTCCATCATTTTCAGCGGCTGTCCACGCCGCCACAACTTGAACTCGCTACATATTTAGCGCTCCTTTGTCGTTACTAATCTTTCAGTTCCCATTCTATAGACCTGATTCCAGATATCAGCTCATCCGGCCCTCTCGAGCTTTGCTTGCGGTGTCCTATTTGGGAATCAGCTGAAGTTCAATCCCTTGCTGGCGTCCCTGCACTTATGCTCTGGTCGAAGTTCTGCATGTTTAACTCAAGGTCTGGCGACATGTGGTGCCGGTTAGTGTGAGCAGGATCTCGCTTCTGCATTCGTCTCAAACATGTATTTATGTGGATCATTGTTCCTCAGCGGGAACTTTTTGAGGCAACACAACAGGAGCCCACCTGGTTGATTCCAAAATCGGCTATGCATGTTTTAATGCCGAGACTGACACTTTGCCGCTGGACTGACGAAGAAGACGGAGTTCACGCATGATTTCGGATTCTTCGAGCAAGAAGTTCAACTAATGATGGTGAGCATATTGCCTGATATATTTCTAATCTCTAACAACCTATCGCAGTGCAAAGATGGCTACCACCAAGTTGATCACTGGCGATCAGTTGATCGTTTTGACAACAGTGTCGCCCTATAAACTCGAAGACCCCGACCTGTTGAGCTACTCCAAAGTTTACCTCTTTGCCAACAGGTGTAAACTAAACCTCCAAAGCTCAACCAATCAAATTACTCGGTTGATGGCGAAAGAACTGAACATATATACCGGTTATTTCACTGTCTCAGATCCGATGGCAACTATCAGTACTGCTGGCAATCAGGGTCACCATAATATAGGGTCAGGTTCCAATATGAATGGTACCGATGCCTCTCCGATGTTTTTCTCCGCCCATGAGTTCGATGTCGGGACTTCAATGCAAATTGACGCGCGAGGGGGAGACGGTGCGCCTGGCTTCTCTCCTCGAACGGGTGCCAGTGAAGATGGAGCCAATGGTGGAAACGGTGGAAACGGTGCGGACATGTCTGTGCTTCTCGATAACAGCTACGGCCGATTTTTGGACTCGGTCAGTCTCGTTACTTCTGCTGCCACTCCAACAGAGTGGCTATCAAATGTTCAGTCTTGGATTAAACTGGCAAAGTCGATTGTTACACAACCCGAACATCTAATTCTACCGCTTACAGGCTTTGATAGAAAATACAAATCGACAACTCCTGATCAGGTCATGTCGGAAGGCTTCATGACTGATCTTACGGCTTTGGTCCAGGCGATAGATGCTGAAGGTATCAAATTCATGACTAGCATTGATATCCACTGTGACGGCGGCTCCTTTGGACCTGGTGGAAAAGGTACAGCTGACCAAGGCAAAAATGGCAAGAGCGGTAATCCGGGGACTTACAGTATGGACCTCATCACACCAGAGAACATACGGAATAGCACGGAGCGCCTTTACCATCCGGACCAAATTGCCATGGTGTTGAGGGATGTTGAAAATGCGTGCTTTACGGGAGCAATCAGCGAGGCGCAAGCCTATCTGAATACTCTAATCAGTCGACTCGGATTTTCGGAAAAACTGAAAAAGACAGATCTTTTGTACGTTGCGTATGCAACCAAAGAAACCTTGGAGCTTCATATATTGCCTTCGAGCGGTGCACCCACCTCAATCAGTTCCCCCAATAAGACTTTCTCCTCGGCAAAGCAGTATGGAAGACAACTCAATCAATATCTGGACCTTTATGGACATTCACAGCAATGGGTCCCAACTGGATCTTTCAGATTTTATGAGGCGCAGCTCACAGCCACACTTAGCGATTTCACGCTCGTGAAAACAGACTTCTGGACGTATCAAGACATGCCCAAGAACCAAGCCAATCGCGCCTGGCAAATAAAAGCGGCTAGGCAAGCAGCGACGCAAAGCAGAGACCGAGCCGCTCAAGAAATGTTAGCACTCGAGTCCGAACTCAATTCCACGGCTGACCGTATCTCTAAAATGTCTGCCGGCATCCCAAAAAAACGTAGTGATCTTGATGGAAAGATTAAAGAGATTGCAGCCGACATTAACCACCACTTCTCGGTCTCATTGAGCGACTGCCTTGGGGCCGCTGCCCAGATGGCTTTTTCTCCAGGTTGGCCAATGACAATGATCCAGGGAGCTACATTATTGAATACGGCGGCGACAGAGATAATAGATGACATGGACCAAAAGGTCAAGAAAGAGTATCTGGTGAACAGTATTATGGGGATCAAGGCTGACATTGATGGTCTGAAAGAAGCTGTTTCAATGCAAAAGGGCGATCCGAATCTGCATCTAGATGATGAGGGCGCGACAAAACTGCTTGCGGAAGAAAAAGATCTCATGAACCTTGTGGGCAAGTATCGCGGTGTGCTCGGCGGAGATACCTTGAAAGACCTACGCACTACCTTCGATGAGTATATCCATGCGGTACTGGAGCGCAATAACCAAATTATCCACTACAACGCGTGTGTCACACTCTGGTTGAAGGCGGATTCTACAAAGACTTCGTCGGACAACACGCTCAGCAGCTTAGGAGCGGCCGAAATGACAAAAGTCGACTCGGAGATACCATCGCTTTCAGTAGCTATAGAACGATATTTCTATCAGACAACTAGCAAGATTCTAGAAACTATGTATTTAACGCAGAGAGCCTTGCGCTTCTGGTCTCTATCTGACAGCGAAGTGGACCTCTCTGTATTGCGCTCGAGGGGCTTCCCACGAAGAAGTTTGACGGCAGATCTCAAGAGCGCTATGGATAAGATTACCATCGAGTTCTCAGATGCCGTAGTTCCATCCAAAGCCATTACCGAGTCTGAAATTCAGGGATTCGATTCGTATCAAGTGTATTTGACGGAGGATCAATTGGACGACCTTCTCGCGGGCGATACATCTACAGGCAGTTACGGCACAAAGGTCACATTTCCTCCAGCGTATAAAGATATAACCAAGGCGGAAAACGTCTTTACTGACTGCGCTGATGCTCGTATCAACAGAGTGCGCTTCTATTTTGACGGTGCAGTCACTGGAGACGGCAAGCTTCTCATTGATCTAGAGCATCTCGGATCCGAGACAATAGTGAGCTCGGATAACACGGATTTTCACTTCATGCACAATGCTCTCGGGCTTAAATTTCAGTACGATCTAAAAACCGGCGCGATTGACACTGATTGTTCGCTCGCGGACGAGGTAAGAGACATGTACGCGCTTTGGGGTCCGTTCGCATCGTGGCGTATCTCGGTTTCTGCTGCGCATAATGATAAACGGTTGAATTTATCGAAGGTGACTAAGGCTTGGTTCGAATTCTCAGGACACAGCAGGTCTTTTGGACAATAGTGGTGGGCCGTCAGCGTTGGCCAGGAGAGGAAAGCTCATCAGCCAGCCACACTAAGATCGCATATACCTTATTAACTGCATTACTATGAGCCTTCACGAAGGGTTTTCGTGGGTCGAGGGTGGAAATCGCCTTGTTCGTTCCTCCTTCTCCCATGCGCTGCATCTTTCAAGCATCTCAATGAGCAACCGCCGGCACTTCGCACGCTGAAACCAGCGAACGGTCGGCCAATCGCACGGGTCGTAAAGGTCTCTAACTTCTAGCTCGCTTTTTAGCTGTGCAGTCGGCCAACGGCATGCAATGTAAATCTTCTTGGCTTCCTGTTCGTCATTTAGCTATCAGTACCCTGCCTATCGGATCTTGGAGAGGAGAGAACTAACGTCTGCCCACCGCTGGCGATCACCCATACCCTCCGTTGGCCACATGTCCCTTGTAACGTCGCGTGGTTTGCCTGGCAAGGGCACTATTCTGAGCGACATGAGGTCGTCGTACAAACCGTCAAAGTACGCGGTTGCCGTTACAGGTCTTGCAGAACGCCACTCTTCACCCTCTGGTACTTCTTCTGGTGGTCGCTCTAGGTACGGACCGTGGGCAGTGAGCTCGCCTACAAGATACTAAGTCAGACACAAAAGCAGGTAGGAGAGGTCTGGTCGGGCCCAACGACCAACTCACCATTGTTTGTATCAAGTAACCACCACGTTCCGCGATCGTCGCCTTGTAGAGGCCGCGACAGTGGAACAATCCCTTCCGGGATCCTTTGATCTGGCAGGGGCCACATCTCAACCATATGAGGATCATCGAGCTGGTACTCCTCCTCGGGATAGTTGAACAGATGACGGTAATAGTTCAGTGTCGAGGTTGAGTAATACACCGGTCTATCGTTGCTCCCCACGAACGGAGCGTGTCTGACGAAGTCGATCATGCTGTCGCTGAAGCCTAGGAGCCGTAGCGCCTCCAGCGGAATTTCATCATCGTGGCGCCCTTTCTTCGGTGCAAGCTCAATATCGGCCGGGTTTATGCTGACCATTTTTGAGAGGAGAGTGTAGTATCGTGTCATGCTTGCGACGACCGCATCGCGATCGTAGGCTGGACCGGCAGTTATGTCCGGTGTTGGAGCACCATCGGTCGACATGGCAATAGTTGTCCGGTTTGTTGTATTCATGTCGACGTCACGGAATGAAAGAAAGTAACACTATCATCAACAAAGCGTATTCTGCATGTGACTTACTTTGGTGGGGATGGATGGGTCGATGGGTCAATGGTGTCTCCGTTCCCGCGGCTTGGCTACCGGTAAGCTCGGCCATATACTTTTGGGCCACATATACTTTTGGGCCACCCAACCAAATGCAACCACCTTACTTTAAATTGCGATAGCTTACCACAACGCTTACAATTAGTATACTTTATATATAGAATTAAGAGTACGAGCTGCTGCTTCTTTAGCTACTTCTTTAGCTTCTTTTTTAGGGTTTTTAGCAGCGTTTTCTGCCTCTTAAACAGCAGCTAGAGCTATCGCAGCCTTAATTGCTTTAACGTTTGCAAAGCGCTTATTTAGATTAATTCAAATGCACTTTCTTACCTGTGTAATCTTAGTACTATCTAGTTAGTATTTAAGTTAACACTATCTACTACTAGATAGCGCACCCTACCGGAATAGCACACTTTATTGCAGATTTACCTTTGTACCTTAATATTACAACACTATAACAAGTAATTTAGACATTTAATAGCTTAAATAAATCCTCTATCTCTACTATATCTTTTAAGCAGGTGCGC
>Ga0115846_100455_pt1 | contig 21837 bp, 19 predicted proteins | sample InSIn5gowninarea_2_FD_83860 | JGI IMG/M metagenome (GOLD analysis project Ga0115846, IMG submission 83860) | reverse complement strand
TCCTTGCCAGGGTCTGCACAAATTGCAGCTGATTCACGACGCGCAAAAAGCCTGCCCGGATCTAGTCATCGTACTCGGAGAAGACCTGACCCGTTTTCGTGATGCCTCCAAGCGACTCTATGCCTTTCTCACTTCCTTTTCTTGGAACAAACGCTGCCAGAGGCTAGGTTTCGACGAGGTCCGTTGAGCCGCTGCCCTTTTTCTTGCTCTTCAAAGCCGCCTCCGTGTTGAAACATGCCTAGGTCTTCTTGGACGTCACTGACATGGTTGACTACAACGTGTCCATCCTCAATGTCAATGACCTCAGCAACGCCTTCTTCTGTCTTGCCAAGCATGACCCCACAGTCGGCTTCCCTTACGATGCAACGCGCCTGACTGGTCATTTGTATCCCGAATCGGTGAATGACGGCTCAGGTAAGCCAGACGGCGTGGCTCGCGAGAGCATCCAAACTGCAAGGCTGACGCTCGCCTTTTCTTTTTTAAACGCTCGCGGCTGTTGAGCGCCTACTGAGACTCGTGATCATTGCCCATCATCCTGCCACCAACATCGTCCCCACCCGTTGTGCAGCCATAGCCGTTTGTTCATGGCGCTAATGTGCAATAGGAATCACTTTGTCAGATCCTTTGCTTCTCCGATTGGCCCTGGCTAGCCATCTGGCACACCATTTGCGGACGAGGCTCGAATCCCACATGGGCTATACTGCCACTGTTGGTGTTTCGACAAACAAGCTACTGTCAAAGCTTGTCGGTAACACGCACAAGCCCAACGCTCAAACAACCCTGGTCCTACCCTACGTTTCCAACGGGGACAGTAAAACTTTGGATAATGTGACACGTCTTCTTGACGCGCACGAAGTGGGCAAAGTTCCCGGAATAGGCTTCAAAACGGCCCAGAAGCTTCGCGCGCATGTGCTGCAGCGCCCAGCAAGTTTCGACACCGGCTTGGTATACGGAGCCATCCAAGAATATGTTTCTGTGCGTGACGTGAGGATGTACCCGGACATGGGCCCAGAGATGCTCGACAGACTATTGCATGGTCCCGGTGTGCCTCAAGGTATCGGTGCCAGAATATGGGGTCTACTCAACGGCTGTGATGAAACCAAAGTCGAACAGGCCCGCGAGACTCCACGGCAGATCAGTATAGAAGATAGTTATATGCGTTTGACCACGTTGGATGCGGTAGTCAAAGAGCTACGTGTGCTTGCCAAGAGACTGATTGAGAGGATGCACATGGATCTGCTTGATGAGGTCCAAGACCATGTCCAAGAGCAAGACGCACCTTCAGTCCCTTCAGAGACTGCAAAGCGATGGCTAGCTCATCCCAAAACCATCCGTCTATCCACACGACCTCGCCCGTCTCAAAACCCAGATGGCAGTCGAAACCGGTCCTTTGCGCGCATCTCCAGGTCTGCTCCCATGCCTAGCTTTGTATTTAGCCTCAAAGACGACATTGCCTCGGTGACTGAGAAGCTACTTGGCGAGACTCTTGTTCCACTGTTTCGACGACTGCATCCCGACAAGGGTGGTTGGAACCTCAGTTTGCTGAATGTCGCTGCCACCAACATGGCTGATGCTGCGAGCGACAAAGGCGGCGTTGGAAGAGATATCAGCAAAATGTTCAAGCATCAAGACGAGGCCCTGCGGCAGTGGAGGGTCGAGGAACCGCCAGCTACTGTTATGGAATCCGTGCAAAGCATTATTACAGGGGATAGCTCGGGCTTATCGCCCGAGATGGACGTCTTGAGTGACAAGATTGCTACAGCGTTCGGTTCCGAAGACGTACCGACGCCTTCTCAGGAGGTCGATACTTCCGCTCCCGATGCATGCGAGATGCAGTACGAGAGTAGTATGACTGACAGGGATTCATTTATTTGCAGCGAGTGTGGTGCTTTGATGCCGTTATTTGCCATGGGGGCGCATTACCGTTGGCACGCGCCGAGATAGTCCGAGAAATAAGCACCAATAAGCCCAAATGAGATCAATGACTCTATGGCAGATTGGAATTGGTGACCCTTGGTGATTGCTACCCCGCAAAAGAAAGATCTCCCTAAAGACCCTTCCCAAAGAGGCAACACCCCGCAGAACCCGAGATCCGACCCTTTTGATGGGCGCTTTCGGAACGGCTTCCTTGGCGCCCCGACATGGCATGTGAACCAAGTGACCTCACCCACATGGCAAGCTTTAAGCAAGGCGCAAATCCGCTATTGTAATGTCCACATCCTACTGAGCATTCAGCACTAACAATCTTACACAATGCCTGGCTCATCACAACTACCCATCAGTCTCCTGCGCGACACCTTCATTGCGCGCAGGAACTCGCCCAACGGCCAACTCATTGCCTTTAACATTGATGTGTAAGTCTGGCCAAACAAGTTGTAGTACAACATCTTCTAACGTTCCAAATAGTTTGCGCAATATCGTCTTCCTTTTCTTCGTTCTACGATGGTCGCGCATCACCTTTTACCAGCTCAAAGGTCGCGGCATCTTCGGCTCGGCCACTGACGCATACTTGAGCATTCGTCGCTATCTCTATGGTGTCTTTCTGCGACTCCCCGGTGTTCGGGAAAAAGTCCAGGAGCAGGTTTCCGAGTCGATCATGGGCTTGGAGCGCAAACTTGTACCCAGTGGACCTGGCGTTCAGCGCCTGACCAGCCTACCAGCCGAGGGATGGAGTGAGGACGAAGTGCGCGCCAAACTCGACGAGCTAGCCAACATGGATCATACGCGCTGGGAGGATGGCCGAGTCAGCGGTGCGGTATACCACGGTGGAGACGACCTGATCCGACTACAGACGGAAGCTTTTGGCAAATTCACCGTGTCGAACCCCATCCATCCCGATGTGTTCCCTGGTGTAAGGAAGATGGAGGCTGAGATTGTGGCCATGGTATGTCCGACTTACAGCAACCGACCAATGACATGACTAACAGGTGCCAGGTCCTTTCTCTCTTCAATGCTCCCCACGACGCCGTAGGTGTCACAACCTCCGGTGGAACAGAGTCTATTCTCATGGCCTGCCTGTCCGCACGCAACAAGGCTTACAAGGAGCGCGGAGTAACGGAGCCCGAGATGATTCTTCCTGAGACCGCACATACCGCTTTCCGCAAGGCCTGCGAATACTTCAAGATCAAGATGCATCTTGTAGAATGCAGGGCCCCGAGCTACAGGGTCCATATCCCATCCGTCTCCCGTTTGATCAACCCCAACACAGTCCTGCTGGTCGGATCGGCGCCCAACTTCCCCCACGGCATCATCGACGACATCTCCGCGCTGAGCAAGCTCGCCTACAAGAAGAAGATTCCGCTACACATTGACTGCTGTCTCGGTTCCCTGCTCGTTCCTATGCTCGCCAAGGCCGGCTTCGATAACGAACCTTTTGACTTCCGCCTTAAGGGCGTTACCAGCATCTCTTGCGACACACACAAGTACGGGTTTGCGCCAAAGGGCAGCTCAACTGTACTCTATCGCTCTGACGCATACCGCAAATATCAATACTTCATCTCCCCAGACTGGTCCGGCGGTGTATACGCATCGCCATCCATTGCAGGCTCTCGTCCAGGTGCGCTGATTGCAGGGTGTTGGGCAAGTCTCGTCAGGCAGGGTGCAAACGGCTACCTCGACTCTTGCCTCAAGATTGTCGGCGGCATGAAGAAGATTGAGGCCGCCATCCGCGAAAAGCCTGAGCTATCATCCGACCTCAAGATTATCGGTCGCCCCATGGTCTCCGTCGTAGCTTTCCTCTCCAATACACTCGACATTTACGATATTGCCGATGGTATGTCGGCCAAGGGATGGCACTTGAACGCTCTGCAGAGCCCACCTGCTATTCACGTTGCTGTCACTCTGCCCATTGTTGCCGTCGCAGATAAGCTCATCAACGATTTGATCGATGTTACCGAGGAGGTCCGAGAAGCTGAGAGGAAACGCATCGCCGAGGGCAAGGGGGCAAAGGGTGCGGTCAAGGGTGATACCGCGGCACTATACGGTGTTGCAGGCAGCTTGCCCAACAAGAGTGTTGTCGAGGACTTGGCAAAGGGTTTCCTCGACACGCTGTACAAGACCTAAGCGGATTACATATTCTCATTGTAATGATTATGAGCATGTATTTCTTTTTTGGGTTCTTTTTTCCTTTTGTTCAAGTCGCATTAGATGTATATCCTGGTCGGTTTGTTCAAAGCCTTAGATTGGTATTCGAGGCGGTCAAGGTAGAGCGGAGTTTCTTCGTTGTAATTTGGATTTGAAGAGTGTCAGGGCTGAAGAGGCTTTTCTTAGATGTCAGTGTGTAGCCTTGTGTTCATTGGAACAATCGAGCAGCAGAAAGAGAAATTCAACACTACTTTAATAAAAACCCCAAACACTCTGATATGACTGAGTTTTTTATATCCCGGCTCACAAAATCGTTTTAATAATCATACAACCACATTTTCATCTACAGCGCTGCTCGTGGCGTTGTGCTTACTCCCACCTCACTCGCCTCCTGCAACCTCGCCGCCGTCTGCTCGAGCGGCTCCTTCCTCCTCGGCCTCTTCAAATCCGCCTCCGTAACCCCATTAAGCCCAACCTTCGTCAACCCCATAACCGGTGGATCCCCCTTCTTCACAAACTCATACAAGCCGGGTAACTTATTCCCAGCAAGTCTAAACGCATCCTTGACAACCTGCTCATGCAAATCGCCCTTGATCTCAAAAATAATCTTGCTAACCGCCACCCTTGCGGTCCACCGATCAAAACTTCCTTTTCCCTTTCCCATACGCACGTCGTTTCCGGATGTGTACACACCAATATTTGCGGCGACCCGCATGTACAGACGGAACTTCATACCTCGAAGCCGCTTCTTGATTGTCTCCTCGGCGATGCGGAGCTGGTGTGCGGAAATGCGCCGGTCGTGGTCGCGCATGCGCAGGCCGTAGTCGCCCCAGACGACGGTGGTGCCGCGCATACTGCCGCCCGTGGGTACGTGGCAGCGGCCTTTTCGTGATTTACGCGATTCACCGGCTTTCGGGGCGAGGTATGAGGCGTGTGAGGGGGTTGAAGAGAAGAGGCGCAGGGTACTGGGTGCGGGGGGTGTGGTGAGTTGGCATTTTGGGAGACTGGGCTTTTGGAGAACTGGATGAGGGTTAATGGGTGGTTAGGAAGGCGGGAGTTTTTTTTGCAGCGTACGTGTGGGACGGGTTGCGGAGAGGGTCAATTGCTTGAATTGAGATAGTAGGCTCGGTGATATCCTTGGTGGAGGCATGATTGTGGTGTCTGTGGGGGGTTGGACTTTGGTTAGTTGCGGTGCCGATGGTGTAGTTGGGAACATTGAAGTTCTGTCCCGCGCCAAGATGTGGCTGATGCCTACCCTGTGGGTGCCTTGTGTGTGTGGCTTTGCGCCGCCCCAACTGCGTAATTGCCTAATGACCGCGCGTGGTCGCGTCGACTCACGTCCGTTGCGCGCCGCCCACCAAAACCAACTCCGCCACTAACTCACCCCCAAACTTTCCATACTGACACCCATCTGGCGGATCAACGCGGCAATTCAATGTTAGAGTAGTGATTTGTGTTCTTCTCTCACAATTCAAAAATGCCAGCCGATATTCGCAGCTTCTTTGGTGGTGGGCCCCCGAAGCCTAGCCAGGGTTCCCAAAAGGATGAGCCTGCACCTAAAAAGGCTGCACCCAAGAAGAAAGGTCGCACAAGTAGGGTTGTAGAGGACTCTGATGACGACGAAGAAGAGGCAAAGTGAGTCGAGTGTGACACTACTGTTAGTGACGTCAAATACTAACACTGCATAGGCCCAAGAAGGCGTCACCAAAGAAGCCAGCCGCTAAGAAAGCCAAACGTGAACCAACGCCAGAGCCTGAACTCGAAGAAACGACTACATCTGCATTTTTCGGTAGCTCGAATAAACCTAAGCGAACAGAACCTGTAAAGAAGGCAGCCGAGGCACTAAAGACAACACCGAAGAAGGCAGCTGCAAAGCCAAGTGGGAAGGCAGCCAATGGCAAGACTTCTAGACGTGCAAAGAAACCTGTCACATCATACGCTGAGAGGGATGATGACGATGAGTTTCCGGATGATGACCTTGACGGTGCGGACGATATCTTTGGGGATGACATCAAGGGTAAGAGCAAGGACGACTACCAGGAGGCTTCAGGGAGCGACGAGGATGTACCTATACAGCTGCCACATCGTGGAACACCAAAGGCTCCAGCGAAGCAACAAAAGCCAGTCAAGGACGAGGACGAGGACGAGGACGATTTCAAACCCGACAACGAGGATGTGGACATGAAGGATTTGGATGGTGACGACGACGACGATTTCGATGAGGAAAAAGCTGCTAATACCAAAGCAAAGAAAGTATCGGCTGCCAGCAAGAAACGCAAATCCCCAGAACATGATGAAGATGATGAGGAAGAAGACAAGCCTGCAAAGCCCAAGGCGAAGAAGGCTGCTCCAGCAAAGTCACCAGCGAAGAAGAAGGCGAAGAAGGATGATGTCGAAGACAGTGCTGATATTCAAGCCATTTACGACAGTATACCTACCGTGCGTGCTCCAACGCCTCCTCCCAAAGACCCGAATGGGAAATTCAATTGGCAAGCAAACGCGGCCCGTGGCGACGTCGGACCTGCACAAGGTTCGTCCGCTGATATGCCACAAGGCTCAGATACCTGCCTTGCTGGGCTGAATTTCGTCTTCACTGGTGTGCTGCAAAAGTGGGGTCGTACTGAGAGTCAGGAGCTGGTCAAGCGTCACGGCGGTAAAGTGACTACCGCCCCGAGCAAGAAGACCAATTACGTTGTCTTGGGTGAAGACGCTGGACCCAGCAAGCTGCAGAAGATCCGGGACATGGGCATCAAGACGATTGATGAGGATGGCCTGACTCTACTAATTGAGAAGTTGACAGCTGCGGGCAACAAGGGCGACAGCAAAGCCCAGGCAGTGTATGCAGAGAAGCAACGCAAGGAGCAAGAGAAGATTGAAAAGCAGGCTGCAGAACTTGAGCTAGAAGATAAGAAACGTCAGAAAGAGTTGAAGGCTGCAGCTGCGGTGGCTGGAAACAAGACATCCTCCGCTGTCACCGATGCTGCTCAAAGCGCAGGCCCAGAGGTCGACTCTCGATTGTGGACAACCAAGTATGCACCTACGTCACTTGCTCATATATGCGGAAACAAGGCATCAGTTGAGAGGCTGCAACGATGGCTGCAGGCTTTCCCGAAGAGTCTCAAGACAGGGTTCAAGCTTGCTGGCAAAGATGGCAGTGGAGTCTTCCGTGCCGTCATGATCCATGGACCGCCTGGTATCGGTAAGACTACTGCTGCACATCTCGTCGCCAAGCTTGAAGGTTACGACATCGTTGAGAGGAACGCTAGTGATACTCGAAGCAAGAAGCTTATCGAAGACGGTCTGCGTGGTGTCCTCAGCACCAACTCCCTTCACGGCTACTTTGCGGGAGATGGAAAGAAGGTTGAGGGCTCCAAGAAGAAGCTCGTACTCATCATGGACGAGGTCGATGGTATGTCTGCAGGTGATCGAGGTGGTGTTGGTGCACTCGCAGCTGTTTGCAAGAAGACGGAAGTTCCCATGATCCTCATTTGCAACGACAGGAGGCAACCCAAGATGAAGCCTTTCGATTATGTCACGTTTGACCTCCCCTTCCGACGACCAACTGTTGATCAGGTGCGATCACGTATCATGACGATTGCGTTCCGGGAAGGTCTCAAGATGCCTACCCCAGTCATCAACGCACTCATCGAAGGCAGCCATTCCGATATCCGCCAAGTTGTCAATATGATATCAACTGCCAAGATCGACCAAGAAGTCATGGACTTTGACAAGGGCAAGGCCATGTCGAAGAACTGGGAGAAGCATGTCGTTTTGAAGCCGTGGGACATCACGCAAAAGATTCTTGGTGGCGGCATGTTTGCTGCGAGCAGCAAGGCCACGCTCAATGAAAAAATTGAGCTCTACTTCAACGACCATGAGTTCAGCCCGCTGATGCTTCAGGAAAACTATCTCGGCACGAATCCTACCCTGTCGGGAGGCTATTCTGGGAAGGAGAAGAACCTCAAGAATCTTGAGCTTGTGTCACAGGCGGCGGACAGCATTAGTGATGGCGATCTGGTCGACCGAATGATTCACGGATCTCAGCAGCAATGGAGCTTGATGCCTACGCATGCAGTCTTCAGCTTTGTACGACCTGCGAGCTTTGTGGCTGGCAACACTGCTGGAAATCAAACACGCTTTACATCATGGCTGGGCAAAAACAGCTCTGCCAATAAACTCAGTCGAATGGTCAAGGAGATCCAGGCTCATATGCGGCTACGGTCTTCTGGTGACCGACACGAGATCCGTCAGCAATACGTTCCAATGCTCTGGACTGATCTTGTTCAGAAGTTGCAAAAGGAGGGTAAGGAGGCGGTCCCAGAGATTATCGAATTGATGGATAGCTACTACCTCACCAAGGACGACTTTGATGCAATCATGGAGCTGGGTGTTGGTCCCATGGATCAAGAAAAGGTCAAGATTGATTCTCAGGCCAAGTCAACCTTTACTCGACTGTAAGTCTGGACATGATACTGTAGATTTTAACTGCATGACTAATTCGACACTAGATACAACCAGCAATCGCATCCTTTGCCCTTCATGAAAGCTTCGTCAGTTACGGCACCAAAGAAACAAGCCAAAGAGAAGCCGGACTTGGAAGAAGCTATTGAAGAGTCGGATGAGGGCGAAGTGATTGAGGAAATCAAGGACGAAGATGACGAGGATGTCGATCTTTCCAAAGACAAGTACGTCAAGCAGCCGAAGAAGAAAGCTGCGCCAAAGAAGCCGGCTGCGGCGAAGAAGGGAGCGAAGAAGAAGGCCAAGGACGAAGATAGTGAGGATGAGGATGAGGAGGAGGAGGATGTCAAACCAAAGGGTAAGGGTAAGGGTAAGGCGAAGGCCCCAGCAAAGGGAAAGAAGTGAGGTGTGTCTGGAGTAAGATGTGTATTGAATAAGGGCAAAAGGCAGGGGACTTTTAGTTTTCTGCGAGTACCTGTTATATCCTGGTAGTACATGTGTCATATTAGCGGGCGCATTTACTTGTATGGTTGACACACAAACCTTGTAACTAGTTTAATCAAAATATAAAAAAGTATATATTTAACATGACATGTGATTGAACATTTGTTCTTTTGACATTAAGCATTACTTCATATCTTCGAGCTCTCCCGCCCGCTCAAACCACACACAAGGCAGCAACAAGCCCAACCACCAACGCGCTCAACACGCCCTGCCCCATCCTCGTTGCCGCACTCTGCGTCTGTTGCGGTGGTGTACCTACTGAAGGCGAAGGCTTCGTCCCATTCGTCGCCGTCCCGTTTCCACCACCAACACCATCCTCCCTCTGCCTATCCACCTTCTCAATCCTTCCATCCAACTTGATATCGATCGGCGACTGGCTTTGAATATACCGCGTCAACACCTCATCCTGCGTATCCAAACTCACAAAATCCGTCTGCGTCTCAAAGAAATTATCGCCCCCGCCCGCAATGAAATCCAGGGTGACCATCTGATATGTGGTATCGTTGTTCAGCGGCTCCCCACCGATCGTCACAGCGATGAGCTTGGTGTTGTTCCCGTTCTCAGGGTTATATTCCACTTTGATGCTACTGCTGATTTGGAAGAAGGATGTAACTGGACGTCCGTTTCCGACGTTGATGCCTGTCAGGATGCCTTCGAGGGCTTCCCAGAGAGACTTTCCGGTGATGGCGAGCTGGACGATGGAGTTGCCAAAGGGGAAGGACGTCAGGACTTCGCCGCGCGTGATGTCGCCTGTGTCGATGGTAGCGCGGATGCCGCCGGCGTTGATAAGCGCAAAGTCGACGTCGTCGGTGTTGTTTTTGCGATACGAAAGCATGGCGTCGGCCATGAAGTCTCCCAAGAGACATTCTTGGCGCCGGCAGGTTGTCTGGTCAAGTTCTACGTTTGTGGTGCCGAGGACTTGGGCGGCGAATTCTTCAAAGGGGCCGCGCCAGGCTTCGATTTCGGATTGCAGGGAGGAGTCCTGTTCGGTGGTGTTGGTGAGGTGGATCGGGGCACCGTGGTAGGCGAGGATTTTGCCGGAGGGGTCATAGGTTACGTCGATGTAGCCAATGTATTCGCCCCAGCGGTAGGCGGTTACGATGAAGACCTCGTCGCCGTCTTTGTTATCGATGATAGTGGGGTATTTGCCTTCGGCGTCTTCCATGTCGCCGAGGAGCGTGTGGCTATGGCCGCCGATGATGAGGTGGAGGCCAGTGGTGGCTTTGGCAAGTTCCTGGTCCTTTTCATAGCCGATGTGGGTGAGAGCTGCGATTCTGGTGATGTTGGTGGTGCTCTTGATTTGGTCAATGGCACCTTGCACGGCCTGCATTGGCTGTTAGTCTTTGGCCATTTGATATTACTGTAGATTGTGGAAACCTACCTCGACAACATCAGAAAAGACGGTTGTTGGGTCAGCGTTACTCAAGCTGGCGGTTTCTTGCGCGGTGACGCCAATCACTGCCAAATCATGCTCCTCAAAGATAGTCCATGGCTTGACCGTCTTGTTGATATTGGGGTCCTGCGAGTGCACATTGGCACTGACAACGGGGAACGTGAGATTGACGAGGAACTCTCCTAGCGCAGCATCTCCACCATCAAACTCGTGGTTTCCAAGCGTCATGGCGTCAAACTCGAGCTCGTTGAGCACCTCGGCAATCTTCTCGCCGCCATAGTAGCTGTAGAACAGGGTACCTTGGAGGCATCACGAAAACGGGTCAGGTCTTCTCCGAGTACGATGACTAGATCCGGGCAGGCTTTTTGCGCGTCGTGAATCAGCTGCAATTTGTGCAGACCCTGGCAAGGAAGAGCGTCAATGACAGATGACTCGGGCATGTGGCGCAGACACCGACGCATCGAGACATACTCGGGAGCGGGCCTCGTAATTGCAGGTGACGAGGATTTGCTTCTGCTGCACGGCCAGAGGGACAGATTTCAAGGCCGGGTTTTCGTGTTCAAAGACGCTTGCGTAGAAGCAGTCCTGTGGAGACGAAGAATACGGGCAAGGTTAGTGATTGCGCAACTACTTTGCCGCAGCGGGTAAGCAGAGACGCACGTAGTCCTGGGGGTTACGAAAGACCAGGGCGTTAGCTGGGCGGCCGAGGCTGAGAGGCGGCGGTGGTGGAGGCCTTGGTGCTTACGAACAAAGTGGAGGATGATGGCGGTGGTCTGGCGCTGGGGGGTCTTGTTGCGAGGAGGACCAGGCCCAGGACTGACGGCGGCGGGCTGCATGATGGAAGCGCCGGGAGTGGTGCCGCAAAGGAGCAGGGCGTAAGTAAGTGTGTAAGTGAGGTAGTGGTAGTGGTAGTGGTAGTAGTGTCGATGGAATGCCGATGGATGCAGATGCAGATGCAGCAGCAGACGCAGAGGCAGCAGATGTCGCAGGGCAGGCCGGCAGCAGCAGCGTGTTTCGGCGGGCTGCGTGTGCGGGGAGGCCGGCGAGTGGCCGGGCTGGATGGGCTTGATTGAGGCGCGTCAAGGCGGGCTGTGTGTGGACCAAACGGCCCTGTGCCAAGACCGGCCGGTTGGATGCTGCGTCTTGGGCGGTTTTTTTGCCACGCTCCGCACTCTATCTTTGGACTGCGCTAGCCGGGGGGGTATTTTGGGACCTTGTCGCTGCAAAGCCCTCCCCCCCAGCCAAGCGCTTCGTGTCCCAGCGCGAGAGCAAGTCGTAGCCGTCGTCAAGAAAGCCCTTGGACATGGGCGGGTCCATGGCGCTGGTTGGTGGCATCCTGTCCGCGATTTAATACCCTCACCACCCGCCTACCCACCCACGCCAACGCCCACGCCTCCATTTCGTTTTTTCTCATACAAGCCTGCTTGCTTGCTTGCTGCGATACCACCACCATCAGGAGCACTAGCACCACAAGTCCACCAGACCACCGCCGCCGCATCATCTGCCCGCCCGCTCCCCGCCAGCACGCCGGGCTGCACACATGATGCTCTCGACTATCCAACCGTCACACCCCTCCATGCCCAAACCATATTTGCAATCATCTGCCATGTCCACCATGACCGCCTCGCTGCCTATAATACCCCCGCCGCGCCAGCAACCCGCCCGCCCTAAGCTGTCCATCAACACCGAGCAACCTCGCATCCTAGGAAAGGGCGCCAGCCTCCGTCTCGACACTCTCAGTGCCGCCTCCCCTACCCATCAGTCTCCTGCGCGACACCTTCATTGCGCGCAGGAACTCGCCCAACGGCCAACTCATTGCCTTTAACATTGATGTGTAAGTCTGGCCAAACAAGTTGTAGTACAACATCTTCTAACGTTCCAAATAGTTTGCGCAATATCGTCTTCCTTTTCTTCGTTCTACGATGGTCGCGCATCACCTTTTACCAGCTCAAAGGTCGCGGCATCTTCGGCTCGGCCACTGACGCATACTTGAGCATTCGTCGCTATCTCTATGGTGTCTTTCTGCGACTCCCCGGTGTTCGGGAAAAAGTCCAGGAGCAGGTTTCCGAGTCGATCATGGGCTTGGAGCGCAAACTTGTACCCAGTGGACCTGGCGTTCAGCGCCTGACCAGCCTACCAGCCGAGGGATGGAGTGAGGACGAAGTGCGCGCCAAACTCGACGAGCTAGCCAACATGGATCATACGCGCTGGGAGGATGGCCGAGTCAGCGGTGCGGTATACCACGGTGGAGACGACCTGATCCGACTACAGACGGAAGCTTTTGGCAAATTCACCGTGTCGAACCCCATCCATCCCGATGTGTTCCCTGGTGTAAGGAAGATGGAGGCTGAGATTGTGGCCATGGTATGTCCGACTTACAGCAACCGACCAATGACATGACTAACAGGTGCCAGGTCCTTTCTCTCTTCAATGCTCCCCACGACGCCGTAGGTGTCACAACCTCCGGTGGAACAGAGTCTATTCTCATGGCCTGCCTGTCCGCACGCAACAAGGCTTACAAGGAGCGCGGAGTAACGGAGCCCGAGATGATTCTTCCTGAGACCGCACATACCGCTTTCCGCAAGGCCTGCGAATACTTCAAGATCAAGATGCATCTTGTAGAATGCAGGGCCCCGAGCTACAGGGTCCATATCCCATCCGTCTCCCGTTTGATCAACCCCAACACAGTCCTGCTGGTCGGATCGGCGCCCAACTTCCCCCACGGCATCATCGACGACATCTCCGCGCTGAGCAAGCTCGCCTACAAGAAGAAGATTCCGCTACACATTGACTGCTGTCTCGGTTCCCTGCTCGTTCCTATGCTCGCCAAGGCCGGCTTCGATAACGAACCTTTTGACTTCCGCCTTAAGGGCGTTACCAGCATCTCTTGCGACACACACAAGTACGGGTTTGCGCCAAAGGGCAGCTCAACTGTACTCTATCGCTCTGACGCATACCGCAAATATCAATACTTCATCTCCCCAGACTGGTCCGGCGGTGTATACGCATCGCCATCCATTGCAGGCTCTCGTCCAGGTGCGCTGATTGCAGGGTGTTGGGCAAGTCTCGTCAGGCAGGGTGCAAACGGCTACCTCGACTCTTGCCTCAAGATTGTCGGCGGCATGAAGAAGATTGAGGCCGCCATCCGCGAAAAGCCTGAGCTATCATCCGACCTCAAGATTATCGGTCGCCCCATGGTCTCCGTCGTAGCTTTCCTCTCCAATACACTCGACATTTACGATATTGCCGATGGTATGTCGGCCAAGGGATGGCACTTGAACGCTCTGCAGAGCCCACCTGCTATTCACGTTGCTGTCACTCTGCCCATTGTTGCCGTCGCAGATAAGCTCATCAACGATTTGATCGATGTTACCGAGGAGGTCCGAGAAGCTGAGAGGAAACGCATCGCCGAGGGCAAGGGGGCAAAGGGTGCGGTCAAGGGTGATACCGCGGCACTATACGGTGTTGCAGGCAGCTTGCCCAACAAGAGTGTTGTCGAGGACTTGGCAAAGGGTTTCCTCGACACGCTGTACAAGACCTAAGCGGATTACATATTCTCATTGTAATGATTATGAGCATGTATTTCTTTTTTGGGTTCTTTTTTCCTTTTGTTCAAGTCGCATTAGATGTATATCCTGGTCGGTTTGTTCAAAGCCTTAGATTGGTATTCGAGGCGGTCAAGGTAGAGCGGAGTTTCTTCGTTGTAATTTGGATTTGAAGAGTGTCAGGGCTGAAGAGGCTTTTCTTAGATGTCAGTGTGTAGCCTTGTGTTCATTGGAACAATCGAGCAGCAGAAAGAGAAATTCAACACTACTTTAATAAAAACCCCAAACACTCTGATATGACTGAGTTTTTTATATCCCGGCTCACAAAATCGTTTTAATAATCATACAACCACATTTTCATCTACAGCGCTGCTCGTGGCGTTGTGCTTACTCCCACCTCACTCGCCTCCTGCAACCTCGCCGCCGTCTGCTCGAGCGGCTCCTTCCTCCTCGGCCTCTTCAAATCCGCCTCCGTAACCCCATTAAGCCCAACCTTCGTCAACCCCATAACCGGTGGATCCCCCTTCTTCACAAACTCATACAAGCCGGGTAACTTATTCCCAGCAAGTCTAAACGCATCCTTGACAACCTGCTCATGCAAATCGCCCTTGATCTCAAAAATAATCTTGCTAACCGCCACCCTTGCGGTCCACCGATCAAAACTTCCTTTTCCCTTTCCCATACGCACGTCGTTTCCGGATGTGTACACACCAATATTTGCGGCGACCCGCATGTACAGACGGAACTTCATACCTCGAAGCCGCTTCTTGATTGTCTCCTCGGCGATGCGGAGCTGGTGTGCGGAAATGCGCCGGTCGTGGTCGCGCATGCGCAGGCCGTAGTCGCCCCAGACGACGGTGGTGCCGCGCATACTGCCGCCCGTGGGTACGTGGCAGCGGCCTTTTCGTGATTTACGCGATTCACCGGCTTTCGGGGCGAGGTATGAGGCGTGTGAGGGGGTTGAAGAGAAGAGGCGCAGGGTACTGGGTGCGGGGGGTGTGGTGAGTTGGCATTTTGGGAGACTGGGCTTTTGGAGAACTGGATGAGGGTTAATGGGTGGTTAGGAAGGCGGGAGTTTTTTTTGCAGCGTACGTGTGGGACGGGTTGCGGAGAGGGTCAATTGCTTGAATTGAGATAGTAGGCTCGGTGATATCCTTGGTGGAGGCATGATTGTGGTGTCTGTGGGGGGTTGGACTTTGGTTAGTTGCGGTGCCGATGGTGTAGTTGGGAACATTGAAGTTCTGTCCCGCGCCAAGATGTGGCTGATGCCTACCCTGTGGGTGCCTTGTGTGTGTGGCTTTGCGCCGCCCCAACTGCGTAATTGCCTAATGACCGCGCGTGGTCGCGTCGACTCACGTCCGTTGCGCGCCGCCCACCAAAACCAACTCCGCCACTAACTCACCCCCAAACTTTCCATACTGACACCCATCTGGCGGATCAACGCGGCAATTCAATGTTAGAGTAGTGATTTGTGTTCTTCTCTCACAATTCAAAAATGCCAGCCGATATTCGCAGCTTCTTTGGTGGTGGGCCCCCGAAGCCTAGCCAGGGTTCCCAAAAGGATGAGCCTGCACCTAAAAAGGCTGCACCCAAGAAGAAAGGTCGCACAAGTAGGGTTGTAGAGGACTCTGATGACGACGAAGAAGAGGCAAAGTGAGTCGAGTGTGACACTACTGTTAGTGACGTCAAATACTAACACTGCATAGGCCCAAGAAGGCGTCACCAAAGAAGCCAGCCGCTAAGAAAGCCAAACGTGAACCAACGCCAGAGCCTGAACTCGAAGAAACGACTACATCTGCATTTTTCGGTAGCTCGAATAAACCTAAGCGAACAGAACCTGTAAAGAAGGCAGCCGAGGCACTAAAGACAACACCGAAGAAGGCAGCTGCAAAGCCAAGTGGGAAGGCAGCCAATGGCAAGACTTCTAGACGTGCAAAGAAACCTGTCACATCATACGCTGAGAGGGATGATGACGATGAGTTTCCGGATGATGACCTTGACGGTGCGGACGATATCTTTGGGGATGACATCAAGGGTAAGAGCAAGGACGACTACCAGGAGGCTTCAGGGAGCGACGAGGATGTACCTATACAGCTGCCACATCGTGGAACACCAAAGGCTCCAGCGAAGCAACAAAAGCCAGTCAAGGACGAGGACGAGGACGAGGACGATTTCAAACCCGACAACGAGGATGTGGACATGAAGGATTTGGATGGTGACGACGACGACGATTTCGATGAGGAAAAAGCTGCTAATACCAAAGCAAAGAAAGTATCGGCTGCCAGCAAGAAACGCAAATCCCCAGAACATGATGAAGATGATGAGGAAGAAGACAAGCCTGCAAAGCCCAAGGCGAAGAAGGCTGCTCCAGCAAAGTCACCAGCGAAGAAGAAGGCGAAGAAGGATGATGTCGAAGACAGTGCTGATATTCAAGCCATTTACGACAGTATACCTACCGTGCGTGCTCCAACGCCTCCTCCCAAAGACCCGAATGGGAAATTCAATTGGCAAGCAAACGCGGCCCGTGGCGACGTCGGACCTGCACAAGGTTCGTCCGCTGATATGCCACAAGGCTCAGATACCTGCCTTGCTGGGCTGAATTTCGTCTTCACTGGTGTGCTGCAAAAGTGGGGTCGTACTGAGAGTCAGGAGCTGGTCAAGCGTCACGGCGGTAAAGTGACTACCGCCCCGAGCAAGAAGACCAATTACGTTGTCTTGGGTGAAGACGCTGGACCCAGCAAGCTGCAGAAGATCCGGGACATGGGCATCAAGACGATTGATGAGGATGGCCTGACTCTACTAATTGAGAAGTTGACAGCTGCGGGCAACAAGGGCGACAGCAAAGCCCAGGCAGTGTATGCAGAGAAGCAACGCAAGGAGCAAGAGAAGATTGAAAAGCAGGCTGCAGAACTTGAGCTAGAAGATAAGAAACGTCAGAAAGAGTTGAAGGCTGCAGCTGCGGTGGCTGGAAACAAGACATCCTCCGCTGTCACCGATGCTGCTCAAAGCGCAGGCCCAGAGGTCGACTCTCGATTGTGGACAACCAAGTATGCACCTACGTCACTTGCTCATATATGCGGAAACAAGGCATCAGTTGAGAGGCTGCAACGATGGCTGCAGGCTTTCCCGAAGAGTCTCAAGACAGGGTTCAAGCTTGCTGGCAAAGATGGCAGTGGAGTCTTCCGTGCCGTCATGATCCATGGACCGCCTGGTATCGGTAAGACTACTGCTGCACATCTCGTCGCCAAGCTTGAAGGTTACGACATCGTTGAGAGGAACGCTAGTGATACTCGAAGCAAGAAGCTTATCGAAGACGGTCTGCGTGGTGTCCTCAGCACCAACTCCCTTCACGGCTACTTTGCGGGAGATGGAAAGAAGGTTGAGGGCTCCAAGAAGAAGCTCGTACTCATCATGGACGAGGTCGATGGTATGTCTGCAGGTGATCGAGGTGGTGTTGGTGCACTCGCAGCTGTTTGCAAGAAGACGGAAGTTCCCATGATCCTCATTTGCAACGACAGGAGGCAACCCAAGATGAAGCCTTTCGATTATGTCACGTTTGACCTCCCCTTCCGACGACCAACTGTTGATCAGGTGCGATCACGTATCATGACGATTGCGTTCCGGGAAGGTCTCAAGATGCCTACCCCAGTCATCAACGCACTCATCGAAGGCAGCCATTCCGATATCCGCCAAGTTGTCAATATGATATCAACTGCCAAGATCGACCAAGAAGTCATGGACTTTGACAAGGGCAAGGCCATGTCGAAGAACTGGGAGAAGCATGTCGTTTTGAAGCCGTGGGACATCACGCAAAAGATTCTTGGTGGCGGCATGTTTGCTGCGAGCAGCAAGGCCACGCTCAATGAAAAAATTGAGCTCTACTTCAACGACCATGAGTTCAGCCCGCTGATGCTTCAGGAAAACTATCTCGGCACGAATCCTACCCTGTCGGGAGGCTATTCTGGGAAGGAGAAGAACCTCAAGAATCTTGAGCTTGTGTCACAGGCGGCGGACAGCATTAGTGATGGCGATCTGGTCGACCGAATGATTCACGGATCTCAGCAGCAATGGAGCTTGATGCCTACGCATGCAGTCTTCAGCTTTGTACGACCTGCGAGCTTTGTGGCTGGCAACACTGCTGGAAATCAAACACGCTTTACATCATGGCTGGGCAAAAACAGCTCTGCCAATAAACTCAGTCGAATGGTCAAGGAGATCCAGGCTCATATGCGGCTACGGTCTTCTGGTGACCGACACGAGATCCGTCAGCAATACGTTCCAATGCTCTGGACTGATCTTGTTCAGAAGTTGCAAAAGGAGGGTAAGGAGGCGGTCCCAGAGATTATCGAATTGATGGATAGCTACTACCTCACCAAGGACGACTTTGATGCAATCATGGAGCTGGGTGTTGGTCCCATGGATCAAGAAAAGGTCAAGATTGATTCTCAGGCCAAGTCAACCTTTACTCGACTGTAAGTCTGGACATGATACTGTAGATTTTAACTGCATGACTAATTCGACACTAGATACAACCAGCAATCGCATCCTTTGCCCTTCATGAAAGCTTCGTCAGTTACGGCACCAAAGAAACAAGCCAAAGAGAAGCCGGACTTGGAAGAAGCTATTGAAGAGTCGGATGAGGGCGAAGTGATTGAGGAAATCAAGGACGAAGATGACGAGGATGTCGATCTTTCCAAAGACAAGTACGTCAAGCAGCCGAAGAAGAAAGCTGCGCCAAAGAAGCCGGCTGCGGCGAAGAAGGGAGCGAAGAAGAAGGCCAAGGACGAAGATAGTGAGGATGAGGATGAGGAGGAGGAGGATGTCAAACCAAAGGGTAAGGGTAAGGGTAAGGCGAAGGCCCCAGCAAAGGGAAAGAAGTGAGGTGTGTCTGGAGTAAGATGTGTATTGAATAAGGGCAAAAGGCAGGGGACTTTTAGTTTTCTGCGAGTACCTGTTATATCCTGGTAGTACATGTGTCATATTAGCGGGCGCATTTACTTGTATGGTTGACACACAAACCTTGTAACTAGTTTAATCAAAATATAAAAAAGTATATATTTAACATGACATGTGATTGAACATTTGTTCTTTTGACATTAAGCATTACTTCATATCTTCGAGCTCTCCCGCCCGCTCAAACCACACACAAGGCAGCAACAAGCCCAACCACCAACGCGCTCAACACGCCCTGCCCCATCCTCGTTGCCGCACTCTGCGTCTGTTGCGGTGGTGTACCTACTGAAGGCGAAGGCTTCGTCCCATTCGTCGCCGTCCCGTTTCCACCACCAACACCATCCTCCCTCTGCCTATCCACCTTCTCAATCCTTCCATCCAACTTGATATCGATCGGCGACTGGCTTTGAATATACCGCGTCAACACCTCATCCTGCGTATCCAAACTCACAAAATCCGTCTGCGTCTCAAAGAAATTATCGCCCCCGCCCGCAATGAAATCCAGGGTGACCATCTGATATGTGGTATCGTTGTTCAGCGGCTCCCCACCGATCGTCACAGCGATGAGCTTGGTGTTGTTCCCGTTCTCAGGGTTATATTCCACTTTGATGCTACTGCTGATTTGGAAGAAGGATGTAACTGGACGTCCGTTTCCGACGTTGATGCCTGTCAGGATGCCTTCGAGGGCTTCCCAGAGAGACTTTCCGGTGATGGCGAGCTGGACGATGGAGTTGCCAAAGGGGAAGGACGTCAGGACTTCGCCGCGCGTGATGTCGCCTGTGTCGATGGTAGCGCGGATGCCGCCGGCGTTGATAAGCGCAAAGTCGACGTCGTCGGTGTTGTTTTTGCGATACGAAAGCATGGCGTCGGCCATGAAGTCTCCCAAGAGACATTCTTGGCGCCGGCAGGTTGTCTGGTCAAGTTCTACGTTTGTGGTGCCGAGGACTTGGGCGGCGAATTCTTCAAAGGGGCCGCGCCAGGCTTCGATTTCGGATTGCAGGGAGGAGTCCTGTTCGGTGGTGTTGGTGAGGTGGATCGGGGCACCGTGGTAGGCGAGGATTTTGCCGGAGGGGTCATAGGTTACGTCGATGTAGCCAATGTATTCGCCCCAGCGGTAGGCGGTTACGATGAAGACCTCGTCGCCGTCTTTGTTATCGATGATAGTGGGGTATTTGCCTTCGGCGTCTTCCATGTCGCCGAGGAGCGTGTGGCTATGGCCGCCGATGATGAGGTGGAGGCCAGTGGTGGCTTTGGCAAGTTCCTGGTCCTTTTCATAGCCGATGTGGGTGAGAGCTGCGATTCTGGTGATGTTGGTGGTGCTCTTGATTTGGTCAATGGCACCTTGCACGGCCTGCATTGGCTGTTAGTCTTTGGCCATTTGATATTACTGTAGATTGTGGAAACCTACCTCGACAACATCAGAAAAGACGGTTGTTGGGTCAGCGTTACTCAAGCTGGCGGTTTCTTGCGCGGTGACGCCAATCACTGCCAAATCATGCTCCTCAAAGATAGTCCATGGCTTGACCGTCTTGTTGATATTGGGGTCCTGCGAGTGCACATTGGCACTGACAACGGGGAACGTGAGATTGACGAGGAACTCTCCTAGCGCAGCATCTCCACCATCAAACTCGTGGTTTCCAAGCGTCATGGCGTCAAACTCGAGCTCGTTGAGCACCTCGGCAATCTTCTCGCCGCCATAGTAGCTGTAGAACAGGGTACCTTGGAATTCATCACCAGCATTGAGCCAAAGGCTGTCTTCAACGTTGGGACGCTGCTCCTCAATCACATGCTTGACGCGGGCATAGCCTCCGTAGCATCCTCGCTCAGGCCTGGTGCAGTCGGTTCCTGAAGAGCTGAACTCATCCAGATGGGCGTGCACGTCATTGATGTGGAAGAATGCTGTGTCACGTGAGTAGATGTTTAGAGCAGACTATGCAATGGGACTTACAGATGTTGTAGTTTCCGTCTTGGTCGAGACCACGCTTCACCATGCGTTTGCTATACAGAACATCCTCTGCCTGAGCAAGTGTAGACAAGGCCGAGAGGGCAACCAGAGAGGCGCCTGGTGCAGTAGTGAACTTCATCCTCGCCGACTCGACTCGAGCAATTGACTTGAAAAACGAAAGAAGGCGCGAGCACGAAGAACAGAAACCATTTTTTTTTCAGCCAGGCTATTATATAACTATATGTTCCCCGGACGTCTCCGCTGACTTTACAGCATCTCTTTCTTGGCACATCTTGGTGTGGCCGTGCACAGGGCTCGGCAACTGCCTCTTCCAGTCTAATGCTGAGCCAGGCGTGATAACAGTCTGCCAATCACGGCAACACGTGCGAAGCAAAGCACATGCAGTCCACCCGTCCTTTGCTTCTTGTACCTGGATACCGGACCGCCACAAAAAGGCACGGAGATTGGGCGAGGTTGACAGCAAAACACGTGGGCTTGTGTGTTGGGAGGCAAAAGAAAACTTGATTTGTGGCGATGCATGCGCAAGAGCGGGAAAATGAAAAGTGTCAAGGCAGAATGAATGAGTTCGCATTCATCGTACTACTATGGATGATAAGCTGATGTGACGCATGGCCAAACCCCAGAATCCCCAGAGTATGGTCCACGGATACTAGGGCCCAAAAGACTCGGATTCCCCGAACACCGCAGTGGACTTGCTGCTTAACCCGGTCAAGACTTGCATTTAGCGCAGGTCCATCTTCGGCCCAAGACGACTGGAATTCCACCTCGCCTATTCCTCTGTGCATTTCCATCTCCAACTCCAGACTTCCCTCTCTGTATAAGTATGGCCAATATCAACAAGACGGTCAAGCCATGGACTATCTTTGAGGAGCATGATTTGGCAGTGATTGGCGTCACCGCGCAAGAAACCGCCAGCTTGAGTAACGCTGACCCAA
>Ga0115846_100454_pt1 | contig 21862 bp, 20 predicted proteins | sample InSIn5gowninarea_2_FD_83860 | JGI IMG/M metagenome (GOLD analysis project Ga0115846, IMG submission 83860) | reverse complement strand
TCTCTCACTAGGCGAGAATATCGCCGATGCAGGCGGTTTAGCCGCTGCTTTCAAAGCCTGGCAGAAACGTGCCGCGCAGACACCCAACCAGCATCTACCTGGCCTCGAATTCTTTACCCAAGAGCAGCTGTTCTTTGTGAGTTACTCAAATTGGTGGTGCGGTAAGACAAGGCCTGAGACAGCGATTAACCGAATTTACACGGACCCGCATGCGCCGAAGTGGGCTAGAATTCTGGGGACGATGGCGAATTCGAGAGACTTTAGGGAGGCCTTTAAGTGTAAAGAGAAAACCCCTACTTGTGAATTGTGGTAGGTATAAATAGGTTATGCGAGATTGTTGTAAATGTCCAGAGTCTAAATGAAACAACTGAAAAACTTCCCTACCCTAGTTGACTGCCATTTGTAGCATAGTGACGACCTCAATTCCTCACATTGGCACCCACTTCGGGCATAGTGTCGCTTGCGAGCACCAGCCGTGTCTGCTGATCACCCCAATCGCAAACGAAAATCTGTGCCGAGTTATTGGATCTGCTATATCCAATGTTGGTAGCAAGGCAAGAAAAGGTCTGGTTCTAGATTCATGCAACAAGTGATCAACATTTGTTTCGGAGAGTGGTGCGGAGACAACTTGGCATGGGAATCAATATACAACTTTCTTGCAAATAATTTTGCTCATTTCTCCTACATATTGGTTATACTCCAAGGAGAACGCCTCACGAGCTCCTACAATGCAATCCCGCGACGGCTTTCAATGGACGAAGGAGGGAGGGTTGAAGCAAGGCGTGCCCAGCATTGGTGTCATCCACCCTCCGACGCATCTCAACGGCCGGAATAATGGTACATTTGACGTAATTGTCATTGGAGCCGGCTACGCAGGTCTTACTGCTACACGGGATGCGACCGTAGCAGGTATATCGAGTCACGCACAATATCATATAGTCCTCTAACTATTACAGGTCTCAAAGTTTTGCTGCTTGAAGGTCGTGATCGTATTGGAGGTCGATCATGGTCTTCCAATATCAACGGTTACCTGTTTGAGATGGGTGGTACTTGGGTAACTTGGGGCCAGCCTCATGTCTGGCGGGAGATTTCTCGATATGGCATGCGCCAGAAGCTGGAGATCTCTCAAGAATACACGCACGGCGTCAACACATTTTCTCTGGCAAGCGTGGGTGGCAGGAGAGACATGAGCCACGATGAAGAGGTGAGATTGCGCGAAATTCTTGAAAGTTTATCGTGCGTTGCTCATAAATGATAGGATCGAATAGTCGAGTTAGCATTGAAGAAGTTCGTTAATGTCGATGGAGAATACGGGAGAAAAGTGATGCCCATGCCACATGACGAGTTTGCAGATCCGGAATGTAAGAAATATGACTCCTTGTCGGCAGCAGATCGGCTGAAGCAGATCGAGCATGACCTCTCGCCGGACGAGTACACTGCTGTTTGTGGATTTGTGCTGCTTTGCAGTTGTGGTAACCTCGACAACACTAGCTTCTATGAGTTCTTGCATTGGTGGGCTCTGTGTAACTACTCTTATCAATATTGCGTGGAATATTTGATGAAGTACAAGTTCAAGACTGGCCAATCGAGTTTCGCAATCAACTTCTTCAAGGAGGCTTTGTCAACTGGGAATCTCTCGTACGCCTTCAACCACCGGGTTTCACACATCCGAGATAACGGCGAGGTCAGTGTTGTAGCTGAGGGTAAAACATTTAGAGCGTCGAAAGTCATTAGCGCTGTGCCGTTGAATGTTCTGAACGATATCTCGTTTGAGCCCGTGTTGCCGGTGGGAAAGAGAACAGCCGCGAGTATAGGCCATGTCAACAAGTGCAGCAAGGTCCATGCTGAATGTACTAACCGCGAACTACGCTCTTGGAGCGGCATCGACTACCCTAACAACAAGTTGATGTATGCCTTTGGTGATGGCACAACTCCGAGTGGAAACACGCATATTGTCGCTTTTGGTGCCTCACACAATCATCTGGACCCCGAGAAAGACATTGAGAAGACTATCGAAGCCATACAGACGCTCGTACCCATGGATCTGGAGCGAGTTGTAAGTTATCAACTATCTTGTCACAAGACAGTAACTGACCTGATAATGTAGGTCTTCCACAACTGGGCGAGTGACGAATTTGCGAAGGGTGCTTGGTAAGTGACTGCTACACGAAGCTTGTTCAAAGGTGACTCATGAAACAGGTTCTTCTCCCCACCGAAACTGATAACAAACCATCTACAAGACATGCGCGCTGCTCATGGCAACTTGTTCTTTGCCAGTGCGGATTGGGCTGTTGGATGGAGAAGTTTCATTGATGGTGCCATCGAAGAGGGTACGAGAGCGGCTTTTGATGTCGTCCAGCAATTGAAGAACAACAACGTCGAAGCTCTTCATGGTGCTGCCAAGATTTGACTGTAGATAAATCTGTCATACTTGCAAGGGCTTCACATGATTAGTGTTTGGTTGGGTACAGCAGGACAGGGGGTCCAATTCTGATCTTCTGGCAAGAGCCAGATGGATTTTTCCAGTAGTTCGAGTGCACACAAGATAATACGCATGCCGGTGCGCTTGAAGACCTGTCTCAAAAGTTGCGAGACAAGTTCCCCGTGGTCAGGAAAATGAACCAGGCATGATTTTGGCTAAAGCAGTGTGTAAGCAAGCAGGTTGTGAAACTTTTGTCTGCGTGATCGTGAAGTGTCACAACGTGTTCGGACGTACAGTCCAGTTGCTGAACACAATGGGGCGTGTGAACAAACTAGACATAAGATAACATCAGCGTCTGATTGATCACCGTGCCAACTAAAAGCATTTCGACGGCTTCTGTGCAGCTCTCCTGTACAGTACCAAAGAGCTTTGAGAGTCTTCCAATTTGCTTGGGCTCGGCGGCATTTCGGTACTGATTCAAGCCTCATGACTGCGCCATACATAATGCAGCCTTGTACCTACCCAGGTATGCAAGACACACCTGCACGATATGTACATACGAGTCTGAGTGTTATGAGACTCGCTTCCTGACATATCGCGACACGAATCTTCTCGTCTCCACGATATCATACGTACGGCGCTTGCAATGCGCTTAGCTCATGGATCCATGATTACAGGACAGAGCCCACTGATCTCAGGATTCATTCTTCAAGATGTAAGTGACGAACAGGAATGCGACAATGCATACTCGAGACCCCTTACCACAACGACTGTTCGATGAGACAGCACCGAAGCAGCAGACATATGAACGAAAGAATGTGGGCTATGCAGGACTAAGCACCAACGACAGCCAAGGAAACAAGAGACAAGAGAAGCCATCGAACACAGAACAGCACATGATGCGCAGCGTCCCCCACACAACCTACATCATCGGCACGATAGCAGTTAAAAGCAGTGTGCCAGTTATGAATAACAGTTCTCTCAAGCATTGGCGTCAGTCTGTGCCTAATCTATGTACAGGTACCCAAATGCCAGTTTCCAGTCACTATCGGAGGAGAACGCATCACTCTTAAAGCTGAGATTAAGGAGCGGTCAGATACGTTGAATAAGCGCATCACATGCAAACAGTATGGACAACAATGGGTTCGGGAGGTCTTTCTTACAAGCGCGGGAAATGTCGATGAGAATTATGGGGATTATAGTGTCCCAGATAATAAGATCTGAACATGGTTCAGCAACTGGAGGCTGGTGCCTCCTTGCCAGAAGAGCTCGATCAAACTTCGCAGACGAGTTTGAACTCCTACCATCGATAACCTATCAAAACGACGCACCACTCGGGCGGATCTGGCAAGAGGAAAAGAGCTTCGATCAGGAGCTGGATGGGCGATGTCATTGTAGATTTCGAAGCACTTCAAGACGATGTTAGTAGCTTGGTTTCACCTCCACGTTAGACGAAGCCATTCCTATAGATTGTCTGTTGGGCCACATAGCAGAGTGAGGTATTAGAATCAGCTGTACTCTGCCAGCGGAACAACGTGCATAGCGTATAGTACATAGCAATGATAGAGAGTTTGCCACGATGTAAGCTCGAATGATGATTCATATTGACAAAGCTCCATAGCTACATGCTCTAGAAAGCTCGGCGTACGCAGCTTGGTACAGTATATCGCTCCATGTATATCATAGCAAGTCAAACCAAACCAGAACTTCGAAGCTTTCACGATGTCGAGCAAGTGCAATAAGCCTTCGTCGTCTCACACCAACTGAATCATCAACCATCAATCATCGACTGGACCCCTCACCCTGCTCCTCCCTCAATTCCCTCAGTTCAGCCAAAGTACTAACAAGCTCACCAAGGGTGTCGGTCAGATCCTTGATCTTGTTCGACAAGGTTCCGTCAAGATCTTCCCCGTTCGGGCCTTTACTCGCTTTCACATCATACCAATTCGTGGCAGCCGTTCTCCAACCCTTGTCCTTGGCGGCTACGAGAGCTGCTTCGTGGTCGTCCGTTGCGACGCTCGAGGTACGACTACGGGTGACTTGACTCGCCGATTGTCGATCATGTTGTCCAGGTCGACCACCACGGATGGCGATGGAGCGTTTGGGCTGCTCATCGTCGTACTGATCTGAAAGAGCCGTTCTTGATGCGCGAGAGCCGGCGATGTGGCGACGGCGGCGCTGATACAAATCTTCGTCCTCGGTATCGTCCTCGTCTTCATCGTTCTGAGTGCTGGCCTCGGTCTGGTCATCTCGGTCTAGGTCGTATTCGGCTGGAATGTATTCGACATATCGTTCGTAGTCCCCGGCCGAGAGTGGAATCGAGTGTGTTCCCATTGGTGAAGGACGACGAATAGGAGTGGGGGAAATTGACCTTGGTCTTGGGGATCGCTCCTGACTTGCAGAGTCGTTACGTCGGGACATGTTTGACGTGATTTGAGAAGATCAAGTTCTGTATGATATGTATATCTTTGGATAAGTAGTAGTATTGATATTTGTGAATGAGGCTTGGAGTTCTTGCTTCTCGACAAAGCCATAGTGGGCAGGTCTTGATTTATAGGTCGACAAGGTTCGATCGGAGCTACCGACTGTTGATGTGAATTGTCCCAGAAGCACTCATGGCTGGGAATCATCCCTTTCCAGACACTCATCATGCTGTTGTGATGATGTGTGTCGACGATCAGGTTGCTGTTCTTGACCGTTGTTTGCAGAATGTCTGTACTTAGCAAACGCGAACTTACTCTTGAAGTACTCCCGGATAATCTGTAAGCAAACAGTGGTCGGCTCGTACAGAGAGCGAGTCTTCGTTGCCATCAAATCACGAGGTACCCACTCCAGACAGCGATCAGGATTTCAAGGCCACGACACCGTCACGGTATTCCGTTCGGACCACATGAATGTTTGCGAGACTTCGTGCGTGACAAACTCCAATTGAAGCAATGCGACAATTTGCGCAGCACAGAAGCCTAACAGGTTAGAGATTGGGAAGTTTCAGTGCGATGAGTTGGGATTCCTAGCATCGGTGCAATGCTTGATCAAGCACCCTGTTTGACCATTGCACAAAACATTGTCGTCGATGTCTCCAGATGTGTATAGCACAAACACATAGTCATTCGGTAGGACGTAAACGTGTCAACCATGGAGTAATAGCAATTCGAGGGTTATTCTGCAACAAAACGTGACGATTGCATGCCATCTCAGCCCGTTTCAAGACCTCACATGATTAGCAGGAACATGAATCTGCACTTACCAGCGCTGGTTCGATCAGTCATGCTCCCGAGATTGAGAAATATCATTCAGGCAAATATAGACCAGCGACATGACCCAAACAATTTAATTTCGTTATTTCGAGGGTATATGTTATGGTTTGCGGCATTGGAAGGCTAGCTGCATCACAGCCCGTCTTCTCTTACTGATCTTCGATCATTGTGACACATTGCTTTGAGAGGGATTCGTAGCATCACAGCCTTGATGTTTGACAATGCAGAATGGTAGACAGAGCTCAGGTCATGATGTTGAAGTTGCCAAGCACATAGTGCCAAGAACTCGATGGAGCATTCCGACTCGCTGATTCTATCATTTTCTGACGCGGGTCCGATGTGTTAAAGACCACGCTGTGTCCTCAGCAACGAACCTGATACGCGAAAATGGCAACGTGGAAAGGTACTGTACGTCCATCGAAAGACACCTCGCTTATTGTAGGTAGACGTGTACGACATGGATGATGCATCCCCTCGGACGTGTTGGAGACCTGGATTCATCCTGCCATGCGGGGTATTGACTCCGACCGAGGACCACGGACGAGTATGCTAACACCGAAGCAAATAAATAGACATGGCACCATCGGAGGAACAGCAAGACTTCTTGTCAAAAAGGATTACGGACGGCAAGATCGAGTCCATCAGTTGAAATCTTCCAGCTCAAAGTCGGGATCCTAAACCACTCACAATGTCTTTCAAAACAGAGCTCTTCATCAATGGAGAGGTAGGTCTTCCATCTTGTTCCTCCCTTGTGTGCTATGAGCATGGACGAGTTTAGCAAATGTCCTCTGGTTATTGAACTCATACCCATCTCATACTTTGGTGCGGCATGGCTCACCAATCCTCTAGTACACCCCATCCTCCGATTCTGAATATCTCACAATCTACAACCCCAGTGATGACACCCTCGTAACCGATAAGATGCACGCTGCGTCCGAAGCTGATGTCGACAAAGCCGTCGCTGCTGCAAAAGCCGCTCTTCCAAAATGGAAGTCCACCAGCGGTTTCCAGCGAACTGCCATCATGCTGAAATTCGCCGATCTACTCGAAGCCAACATTGACAAGCTCGCCCATTACGAATCCATCGCCATGGGACAGCCCATCACCCTTGCGAAGCGTATGATCCTGGGACCCATTGCCCTATGGCGGTACTATGCCGGATATGCAGGCAAGGTGGCTGGAGAGAGTTATCCACCTGACGGTCCCGACGGAACGTACAAGATGGTGCAGTATGAGCCACTCGGTGTATGTGCCGGTATCTGTGCCTGGAACGGCAGTAATGTCCTTGCAGCCTGGAAGATGGCCCCGGCAATGGCGGCAGGTAACACTTTCATCCTCAAGTCGTCCGAGAAATCACCAATCGGACTCGCCCAGTACGGTGAACTCCTGAACCAAGCAGGCTTCCCACCAGGTGTCATCAACATCCTTGCAGGCGGTGGCAAGGTCGGTGCCCTTCTTGCAAGCCACATGGAAATCGCAAAGATTGCATTCACCGGCTCGGCTGCATCTGGTCGTCTTGTACAAATTGCCGCAGCAAAATCGAACCTCAAGCGAGTCACGCTCGAGCTTGGTGGCAAGTCACCAGCCCTGATTTTTGACGACGCCGACCTCGAAAATGCAGTCTTACACGCCAGCGAGTCCTTCTTGAGAAACAGCGGCCAGGTCTGTGTCGCCGCATCACGCGTGCTCGTGCAGGAAGGTATAGCGCAAGACTTCATCAAAGCTGTCAAAGTCGCATATGAGAAAGCAGAAACGCAAATGGGTGACTCCGCTGCTGCGGAAACAGCGTTCGGACCTCTAGCCGACAAGAAGCAGTACGAAAGAGTCATGGAGTTCCTCGACAGCGCCAAGTCAGAAGGCATAGAGATTTTGGCTGGCGGCGAACGAAAAGGTGACAAGGGCTCCTTCGTCCAGCCGACTGTTCTCCTCAACCCCGACCTGAAGAGCCGTGTGTACACAGATGAGATCTTTGGACCCGTGATCAGCGTGCGCACATTCAAGACTGAAGAGGAGGCCATCCAATTGGCCAATGACACTCAATACGGGCTCGGCAGCACCATCTACACAAGCGATATTGGCAGGGCATTGAGAGTCGCCAGTGAGATGCAGTCAGGAACCGTAAGTATCAACACTGGTCATGTCACGAGTCCGCAGACACCGTTCGGTGGATTCAAGCAGAGTGGGTATGGCAGGGAGAGTGGAGTCGAAGGGATCAAGAATTACCTGCAGGCCAAGACTATCCACGTTAACTTGAAGTTGCAGGCGAAGACAGGCAAAGAAGGGATCGCGGTGCGTTAAATACAGTGCCTAGCTTGAAGATGTCCCTTCGTAGCACATGAAATGAGCAGTCGTTTCACTCCCAATTTTGTTCTCCCTCAGAGGCTCCTTCGCACAGCGCATATCCCTGCATTGAACAACCACCTACTGTAGACGAACCCCTACCTGTAGGAACCAGTATCACCATCACCAACCCTGAAGTGGAGCACCGGCACCTCCCAGCGCCCCGACCCCTGTCCCAGAACGCCCTTCCTCAATCCCAGACATCTTCTACAACCCTGTCATCCAGACTAGACTAGTCTCTCCTGCTTCAATTCATGCGCCCCCCCCAAGCGTGCAAATTACTTGTTGGTATTTGCGGCATTCGCCTCGCATCACAAATCTCAGCTCCAGAACCTATCGTTCCCTCCTCCATCCCAGCTCTTCGTCACCCCGTACAGGTCAATAGCCCTAGCCACCCGCCTACTTGTCTATCCATCCCACAGCAAATTATTCGTATTCTAACACGCCAGAACACCTCCTACTTGAACATACATAGCACCACAAAGATGAAAGCCGATTCATTGACCTGTTGTGCTGTAAATAAGTGGTCGCACCTCGCTTGACCTCCCTAGCCGTGGCGGTGCCAAGACAGAAGCGCGCCAATCCCAGCCTTACACGAGCCGCGGGCGTGTTTCATGGTAGTCTGAATACGAGGGTCAGTGACTTAGTTGTCCTGAGGTTGGAAGTAAAGGGCAGAGGGGCAGAGGGAAGGTGCTTTGCACGAGCGAGTAACTGACATGAGTCATGGAGGTATGAATTAGCGAACTGCAAGTCTTGAGTTTAGCATTGTTCTTGTGGTTTTGATATAGTGATTGTTGTCTGCCTTTAGAATATTGCTACAGTGAGGTCTGATCAGTTTACGCACGATGGCGATAGTATTCAAGGTCTTTCAATGTCACATTCTTCTTCTGACGCTTCTTCTTGTGGTGGCCGTACTAGGCAATGAGATTGCTCTCACGCAGTTCCCAGTGTACACTCAGATGACATTCACGGCCGCTTACTGCGCGTCGTCTGCTTCGTCGACTTATCGAATTTCTTACGGATGCGACTATGCATCGCCGGCTGCTTGTCTGTGCACCAATGCGCTCAGCTCGAGCAAGATCGTGTACGCTATAGGGAGTTGTATCGGCAACACGGACCGGTCGATCGTTGCCTCTGCGACTTCCCTTTGGGCCTCGTATTGTCTGACGAATGCGGGTGTGTCGGCACAAGATGAGACTCTGTTGCAGGATATTCCGATATACACGCAAGTGACGAACATGGTGCGGTTTTGTGCGACACAGGCGACGGCGAGCTTTATAACAAGTTTTGGCTGTAATGATTACACCAAGGCGCCGTGTTTGTGTGGGAATAGTGCGAGTTCGTTGATGGTGAGAAATTCGATTCAGAGTTGTGTTGGAACATACTATGGGGAGGACCAGGAGGCGAGTGCAACTATGTTGTGGAGTTCGTTTTGTGGTTTGAATTTGCAGCAACCGGCTGTTAGGTCCGTCGGTGCGCCAATCGCGGTGTCTGGTAAGTTATTAGAGGTTGATTGAGCTGCTCATCAGCGCTGACAATTTACTTAGCAACTCTGACTGTCAATGGATCTCATTCGTCACAGATAGCAACGACAAGACCAACAACAAGGTCGATTACCACGCCGCTCCAGACCACGCAAAGTTCTCCGACGTCTTCAACTTCTTCGTCTAACGGGCAAGATTCTGGTAACAGTGGAGGCTCTTCAGTCAACTGGAATGCGATCGGCGCTGTGATCGGTGTTGTGGGAATTCTTGTGGGAGTAGCCACTGCATGGTGGACGAACAGACGAAACAGATGGTTCCAAAACATGTTAGTGCATATGCATCTTTCGCAGACACAGAAGCCTCAACTCCACGACATGCATGGTCATGGAACTCCTATGCAAAATATGCATGCTCCCCATATGCATACACCGGCTCCAAAGGCATGGGCATAACAGTTGACCTTCTAAAGATGCATAGTATTGTTGAAGAGAAGGAAACTCTGCATAGTGATTTGCATCGGATTCTGAGCATCCTTGTTTGGCGATGGAGCATTATTTGGGGTTTGAGGGACACTAGACTGCGAGGCGCGTATCGAGCTGTGGTCATTACTCTGATTGTGGTGTTGAGAAATCTGTCAAAAAGGATCGGTCCAGCAAAATCGAAGGTGCAATACAGGTTCAGCGGTACAGGTCAAGACGATTCCTGAGACAGTGTATGCTGCAAACCTTCATCCACGACCTTGACCTCTCATTTCTGCTGGTGTCAGCTGTTCATGGCAAAAGGTATTAACACATCGTGTAGAGCAGTAAGTTGAAGGGGAATATTTGAGCTTTATTTGCTGTGTCCAAGATTTCGAGTTCCATGGAAAGAACACAATGTATGTTAGAGTTTGTGTCCTTACCGTACATACTCATACTTTCTTCGGACGTCCTCTCGTCCTTGTATTGCTGTCGTCTGCAAGCTCTGTACCCGTAGCTCCTGCTCTGACAGCTCCGGCACTCACGACCTCCTCGTCCACCCTCTCCTCTTCTCGCTCAGCATCCCACTCTTTCTTTGCCTCTGGGTCAGCAAGGGCGATGACTTCAATATTACCTGCGAGCCATCGTCGCAGTGCTTTCTTGTCTAGGAAGCCATGCGTATTGAACCATTGTGTAAAAGATCCCTCGATGGTCTCATCGTTCAAAAATCGTGTGCCAGTTTGGGGTGCTTCGTATCGAATTTTGAGCTTGTAGACTGGTTGGTGTTTCGTAACAGAAGAGGTGAGAGTAAGCTGTAGAACAGATCATCAGCAGATGTTGAGAACGCGAGGCAGGTCAGCCTGTGGGCATGGTGGGGAATGTAAAAGCCTCCCTGTTCGCATGTTCCATGGTGTGCTAGTAGCCTGTGCAGTTGTCCCTGTTACTGCTTACAAGATCTCTGACGCTCGATTAAGGTCTTTACGGTTTGTCTCAAAACAGAGAGTTTGGGCGACCACTTTCCTACGTCGCGTAGGGCATAGGAACGCTTACCTTTTGTCCACCCTGCCTGGTTCCAACAAACACCTTCCCACTTTCAATAGCCCATATCCAATATGTCAACGCGCCATTCAACATGAAATATGCGACGCAAGCCGGGGCCGTATAGGCTTTCGTAGCGTCCCATCCCAATTTCCAATCAGCGTAAAATAGTACACCTGCTATTGTAACAGCCACGTAGCCGAGAGCGAGGCGTACGTTGTTGTAATAGTGGTTTTGTGTGAATTTGTATGTCGAAGGCAGCGAGGTGAGGATCGGCGCCAGCGCATCGTCTGTCTGGGTCTTGAGGTCTATTGGACACAGCCTTGGTCAGCAAAAGGAAAAAGGTGTAGATCGTGGTCTTTCGGTTCGTGCAGGAAGACCGCCGGGAGACGGATTGTTAGAGACGTACCTGTTAGGTTATATAGAGAGATCTTCTGTGGAGGAGACGCCATAACGAGCTAGCAGGAGTGCTGAAGGCGAAAAGACGACGTTGTGGTTTCTCTCAAGTCATGCTGTACATCTGCACAGAAGCGATGGGGCCAGTTTGTCCGCAATGCAGTGTCCGGATATCAAATCCACTGAACTCTTGGCACTGCCATGGCGTTTCCTCGCGACTTCCTTGTTTCGTCCTTCTGTTCCTCAACAGCTCAAGGTTCCATCACTTGCGATCATGTCCTTGTGGTCAGCTGAGAGTCTCTCATACAGGGTCTCCGGATCGAGAATGTTCTAATATTGGCGTGTGTAATTCTACAATCTAGTACGATTCACTCCTTTCTGGCTCTATTCTAGTCCATGTTTATACACAATGCTTGCACTCATACAATACATGCATGACAACTTTCGGTATCTACTCAATATGCTGATCAAATCTCTGATATTGGTCGGAGGCTACTCGACCCGTATGGGCCACCCGAAGTATTCACTGTCTATGAAATTGACCAACGGTCGACAGCAGTCCCTTCTATCCTACCTCATTCAATGCCACCGCCACTTTCAACTCGATGTGGTTGGTTCCAATATTGCTGAGGTTGTAATCTCAGTCCGTGACGAAGCTCAACAAGAAGAGATCGAAGAGCTTCTGGGTCTTCCGAGTTCATGTAACGATCTCTCCATCAAATATGTTCTGGATGCATCAAGTGGCTCAGGACCAGTTACAGGATTTCTTGCCGCTTACAATCAGGATCGGGAATGCAGCTGGGTGGTCACTGGCTGTGACTATCCTCTACTGGAGCCTGCTGCTCTCCAACAACTGTGGACAGCCCATCGTGCGAAGACTCCTGCTGTGACAAGCTTCGTCAATGAGGATGGCTTCTCTGAGCCATTGTTGGCAATATGGTCACCGACAGCTCTGAGTCTGTTGAAGGATTTGGAGTCTGCTGCTCAAGCAGAAGGGCGACAGATTGGACCGAATCGAGTCATTAGAGTACTTCAAAGCAACGCCGAGATGAACGCAAGTCCGAATAGCAGCCAGTCCTCGTTGGTAATGCTCTTGTCTCCAGAACGTCCTCAGTGGCTCAGGAATGTGAATACTCCAAGTGAGTGGGAGCAAGTACAGCCACTGATAGCGCCAGTAGCCGCCGGTTCGATCGTCCACGCTTGAATCATAAAGGCCAGGTCTTTAATCGATCTCCAGTGTGAACTTCATTTTGTCCTGCTGGCAAGACTACCCAACAGTCTGCTTTCAACAATCCACTCAGTTTATACGAGGCCTGATCGTCAATGATCTCGACAGCATTTTCGGACTGTTGTGCAGCCAGCCAAAATACGGTCATATCCTTTGGCTTTCTGCGGACTGGTGTCTTGGTCGTACAATCTTGCGCGCAATATTCACTTTCATCTTGAAAACAGTACCCGGATTCATGTCCTCGACGTAGCGGTAGCTCGATTGAAGCTGCCGTCAAGTTTGAGATATATGGGAACACAAAGAATTGCAGCGCTACTGCGGCAGCCAAAGGGTTTCCCGGCGCACCAAAAAATGCCACTTGACGATCTCCCGCAGCTTCTTTACCAAATCTAGCGAACAGAACCGGTGCGCCTGGTCTTATCGCGACACCATGAAAGATGATCTCTCCTTTAAGCCTCGTCTCAACTACGTGTCGCACCAAATCAAATCTTCCCATGGAGACACCGCCCGATGAAACCACAATGTCAAAATCACCGGATGTTGCTTCTGCCAACTGGCGAGTCAAACTTTCCTCATCATCTACGGCGACTCCCAGATACTTGACGTCCGCCCAAGGGTAGTGGCTTCGAATGGTGGACGTTAGGTAAGGACCATTCGAATCTGGAATAATTTGCTTCATCTGGTCGTTTCGGTGTTTGGTGCCTAACTCTTCGAGTTCTGATCCTGTGGGTAGGACGCCGATTCTCAACTTTGGGGTGCGCGTGCTGGTCGGACATGGTTCGGGCGTTCCGGTGTCATCATCTTCGACCTCAATCCTGTCAAAACCAAGACTAGCCAAAGCGGCAATGTGCTTCGGCCTGATTATGTGACCTTCATCAACAATCAAGTCATCTTTGTGGAAGTCGCTTCCTGCAGGTCTTCTGTGTTGAAATGGTTTGACAGGTGATTTCAGCTGTATGTACCTCGATACTGTCGCACCGTCTTCTGACCAGTCAACCATGGCCACATCTTCGATCTTAACCACAGCATCCAGATGTGGCAGTGACGTTTCCGGGAAGCAGGCACCTGTCATAATCTCAGCACACACGTTTTGGTGCTGGAAGCTGCTAATGTTTGTGCCAATTTTCGAGCGGTACTCGTCACCAGCAGCAATTGTGTCCACTACCCGTAGCATTAATGGCTTGTTGTCACTTGCTGCCAGAGTCTCCGTCGAGCATACCGCAAAGCCGTCCATTGCTGATGTATCATCTTGAGGAGTTGAATGAGGTGCTATTAGTTTCCTAATGTTCTTCTTCCCAAGAGCATCACCCAAGGAGACAAACGAAGCATCGGTTCTTACCAAAGAAGCTTTCGTCAACTCGAGCTCTCCTCCAGTAGAGCGATATGAACACTGGCGAGCGTTAAATTGCCAAGAAGCTGCCTGTGAGTTTGCGACCTCTGATATACGTGACAAGGCATCGTGATATGAGATGAGCTTCTGATCCTGCTTGCAATCAACGTTGCGCTTGAAAGACATCTTGTTGCCACTTGTCCATTTCCTTCACGAGTATCAACGGCAATGGCCAGACCGTCGCTTTGAGGTATTCGAGTACAAAGCAGTTGCTGTCTATGCTCCGGAATCATCGATCCGACGTGCATGCAACCGACGCAGGTCCGTTTGCCAAGTCCATCAGCAGCAACCAATAGGAATCGTAGCAGATAGACTTTGTATACTGCGCTCGAATCAGAGCTGTCTAAAAGCTGGGGACTGTTCATCTCCCGTTTAAACGCACGTGTCTACGTCATGAAATATACATCTGGCATATCCACAATTCCGTCTTGTCTCCAAGCGTGTTGCAAAGCAGGACCGAGAGCAGATGGACTGGGTGCACATGTCTGTGTATGTATGCGTGCATGGTGGTGTTTTGGGAACTTGAAGCCCAATAATTCAGCATCATCCTCGGGTTGTTCTTGTACAACGCTGCCGACAGCATCCGGATACAAGGATAAACATGTTTCGTCACGCGCATAAATGACCAATGAGTGTTGTGAACCCACAACGGAAACCCCCAACCGGGAATGGTGATATGGTGGATGCTCGTGGTCACTGGTAGCCAATTCCACCACAGCTATTCTGCTTACCCAGCTTCTAGCCAGAACATCCCGACCTTGCAGTCAAAAACTTCCCCGAAAGTGAGGAACTGCTTCTGATATCGAGACCAAGATAGTTACCAATATGGGTTCAGTCGGTGTCCAAACTCGAGATTCCGTCGAGGACATCTGGGGTCCTCGAACAGGTTACAAAGGCGCATGGCCCTCCCGAGTAGACGCTCAGTACAGCGAGGAACCCGACAAATGGGTTCAAAGTGCCTGTGTGATGTGCAGCAATGGCTGTGGTATGGATATCGCTGTCAAAGATGGCAAGATTGTTGGTGTCCGTGGTCGAGAAGTTGATCGTGTCAATCATGGAAGACTTGGTCCAAAGGGCTTGACGGCATGGAAGAGTCTAACTCATAAGGACCGCTTGAAGTATCCTATGATTCGAAGATACGGCAAGCTTGAGCGTGCGACTTGGGATGAAGCTATGGAACTTATTATCAGCAAGACCCAGGACATTCAGAAACGACTGACTAACCATGGTATTGGCTTTTACACATCTGGCCAATTGTTCCTGGAAGAATACCATGCTCTCGCTATGGTAGGTAAAGGTGGACTGTAAGTACTCCAATCCACCATCCTTGACGGAGCTCAGATCGCTGAATTGCAATATCAGTAACACCTTACACATGGACGGCAACACCCGCCTATGTACTGCCACAGCAGCGGCGTCAATGAGAGAGAACTTCGGATCGGATGGCCAGCCAGGTTCCTACACTGATATCGACACCACAGCATGTATCATGCTTGTCGGTCATAACATGAGCGCTACGCAGACTGTTCTTTGGTCTAGAATACTGGACAGATTGCACGGACCTGAACCGCCGCAAGTCATTGTGATCGATCCTCGAAAAACGAACAGTGCAAAAGAAGCTACATTACACCTGGCGCCGCGCATTGGCACGAACCTTGCACTGCTCAATGGAATTCAGAATCTGCTCTTCAAGAAAGGATATATCAACGAAGAATACGTGAAGAACTTCGTTGTGAACCGTGATGCGTTGGAGAAGACTGTCAATGACTACCCACTTGACTACGTCTCCAAAATCACGGCTGTGCCAGAGGCTGATATTGAGAAAGCTGCTGACATCTTAGGGAAAACGCCCTCACTGCTCTCGACCGCTTTACAGGGAGTGTACCAGTCTCATCAAGCCACGGCAAGTGCTTGTGCTGTGAACAATATCAACTTGTTGCTCGGTCATCTGGGTAAGCCTGGCTCCGGCATTTTTCAAATGAATGGACAGCCAACTGCACAAAACAACCGAGAAGCGGGGTGCAATGGCGAGTATCCTGGTTTTCGGAACCATTTGAACAAGAACCACATGCAAGGCCTTGCTGACTTGTGGAATATCGATTATGACAAACTTCCGCATTGGAACGAGCCAACTCACATCCAGAATATTCTAACATATATTCAAGGAGGACTTATGGAGATGCTCTGGGTCAGTGGCACCAACCCACTGGTCTCACTTCCTAACCTGCCGAGGACGCGTGACATCCTCACAAAACCCGATCTCTTCCTGGTTGTACAAGACATCTTCACAACTGAGACAACCGCAATTGCCGATGTGGTTCTTCCTGCTGCTGCATGGGGTGAAAAGACTGGTTGTTTCACTAATGTTGACAGAACGGTTCACATTTCACACAAAGCTGTGGAACCACCTGGTGAAGCCAAATCTGACCTTGAGATCTGGATTGATTTTGCTCGTCGAATGGAGTTCAAGGACAAGGATGGTCAGCCTCTTCTCAAATTCAGCAACTCCAAGGAAGCATTTGACAATTGGAGACAAAGCTCGAAGGGTGTATGTACCACTTTGTTTTCTGTCCAGAGTGCTGTGCTGACAGTAATATAGCGCCCTTGTGATTATTCACTATTGACTTATGAAAAGCTGTCACAAGGCTCCGGCATTCAATGGCCGTGTAACGAGCAGAATCCGAATGGCACTGAGCGACTTTTTGCCGATAACAGATTCTTCACTGAAACAGAGGAATGTGAAGCCTTCGGCCACGACCTAGAAACTGGAGCTCCATACACGAAGGAGCAATACCACGCTCTCAACCCTGCAGGAAAGGCAATCTTGAAGCCATGTCACTATGTAACAGAACCAGAAGCTCCGAACGAAGATTACCCGCTACAACTAAGTACTGGACGTCGGACGAGACATTTCCACACACGCACGAAGACCGGACGAACGCCGGATCTTCAGGATAAAGATCCAGAGTCGTACATCCAGATCTCTGACCACGACGCGAAAGAACTTGGTATCGAGGATGGAGATATGGTCATTGCAGAAAGTCGACGAGGTACTGTCGAGGTTGAAGCACGAGTTGGTTTGATGGCTAAAGGACAGGTCTTTTTGCCATTCCACTATGGTTATTTTGACAGCAAAGATGGTCGTGCTAGAGCTGCCAACGAGCTCACACAAGAGAGATGGGGTAAGTGGCTTGTATTTTGAATCTGATCAAACACTAATAACGTCCAGATCCTGTGAGCAAGCAACCACAATTCAAGTCTGGCGCTGTCAAGGTCTATAAAGCACCCGCTGATAGCCAAGGAGGTCAGGTGAAGATCCATGCTCCGGAACAGCAAACTTCCATCGTCAAAAAGAAGGAAGAGCAACGTGCCGCATTTGCAAATCCTGGCGAATTCGCTGGCAAGACTGACAAGCTTGAACGCATGCTAGAATACTGGCTCGGCACCTGCTACTCATCCTTCGGTACTCTCACCGACATCTGTGACCACATCATCCCTCGCGTCTCAGGGATTGATTACGAGATCGGCGGCGGAATGTCCATCATGCATTCCATCGCTACTTCTTGCATAGAAAAACTCGATCCAATAGCCGACAAGTACAACATCGACAAAGAGATGGGTCATCAGTTGTCGGATACCCTGAAGGACAAATTATTCCCAGACGACATGGTAGACGTCACGAACATGCCAGCCTTCGATGTGCTAGTCGCTCTACAATCCTTCTACCTGTTCCTCGCATCCATCGAGGCCCATTTATTCGCCCTGCAACCTACCGCACAAGCTGCCTGGGACAAAGAATTTATGGACGCAGTGGCTTTTGTGACTGAGCAAATCGAGAGGATAAAGGCTTGGACGAAGCAGCAGATGCATTCCAGAGGGCCACAGACATTGATCGTGCCTTGCAAACAGGGCGTTGGGCTGAGGGACAGGATGCAGAAGAAGTCGGAGAGGATTGAGAAGAAGTGAGGCGGTGGATGCATGGATCCGTCTTGAAGGTTGTTGATTTGAACGTGATCTGATGCCTTGAATGGTTTGATTCATCGAAACATATCTCTCAGCAATAGAACAACCTTGGGCAGTTGCTTGCATTGAGCTGTTACATAAACTGTTTGAGCTCCCGCGTACTTGGTATGTGCTTGTCATAAAATTAGGGCTGTATCTTGATTGTAGACCATCAAAGAGAAGAGGCAATCATAATAGCAGCGTCGTCATTTCGGTGCGAAAATCAGCCAAGCCAACTCTTTGTTTGATCACGTAGTCTGTTACTCCTGTAGGGAAGTCATCCCTGTGTCTTGCCTTACCTAAAGACCTCTTCAACTATCCCCCGTCGTTGCGAACGCAACAGCCGCCGGTAATCGAAACGAAGCACAATAAAACAATTTTTTCGGCGCCACCAGTCGCGCCCGGTGCAGAATGACTTCATCACGCTTTGTATCCAGGACATACCCCAGATACCCCGACACCCGGTCTAGCAACGCGCTCTTCTCATTCTCTTCATTATCGTCCTCGTCACGAGTCTGGAAAGTATAGAGATGGATCATGGGCAGTTTCCGGTCGTGAGTGAATAAATGTTCTTGGCCGTGGTAGAGGCCTTTGTATGCGTCGAGGAATTCGATAGCTGAGGCAGGGAGGTTCATGATGAAGTGGTCGAATGTTTTGGGCTCGATGAGCTCAGTGGTATTTTGCGCGGCGTGTGCAGCTGCGCGGCGCTTCTCTTCGATTGTTGCGGTTCGTGAGACCGTAGGCTTGGGTCTCAGCTTGAATTTTCGGTTGTCCGATAGGAGGTCTTGTGTTGCTGCTTTGATGAAGGCACGGCCATCCATGCAGTATGATTGGACGAATGGCTCTACTTTGTTTGCATGGGCTGCCGCGACTAGTGCTCTGTAGCCGGCGGGATTGAGGTCGTTTGCTCTGACCCAGATGTGTCTTTTGCCGGCTGGGATGGCGAAGGGGCCAACACCTGCCATGACGTCGCAGACTGCTTCGCCTTCTTGGAACGTAGCGACGAGGCGTTCGTGTTCGTGGCCGTTGCGCGTGTTCCAGTAGACTTCTCCGAAGTTGAATTTGAATTCGCAGTTTGCGTGGTGGAGTGTAACGTCGAGATCGTCTGGACCAGCAAGGACCTCGTATGGGAATGTCCGGAATATGGAGTCTGTTCCGACATCTTGCAACTTGTTGATTACTGTTCGTACACCGTGGTTCTTGTCCACGAGAACCTGTCCAATCAGATACTTGTACGGCAAGAACTGCTCTCGTAGATTGAGGTGAGCCACATGACCAACTTGCGCGAAGCCTGATGGGTTTTGACCTTCGTCTCCAGGAAGTTCAGGAAGGATTGCATCAAGGATATCTGTCATGCCCCAATCATCGTAGGTCAAGACTAGCTCAAATGGTCGTACTTTCGCTGATCCATTCTCTATCAAGTCCGACCAGTTCTTGGACCAAGTGGAGGTATCGTTGGCTTTGATATGTGGCAGAAGGACAATACACTTGGCACCAGGAGTAGTTTCGTCATCCCGTACAGGTTTCATGGTCGTGGCTACGAGCAAGTCGCGGGAGGCGGCAAGCTTTGACTTGACATTTTGGATATCTCTTGGATTGAAGACAGTGAGGGCTGACGTTTGAACGCGAGCTTTGAAGAATGAACGGTCAAGCACCTTCATATCACGATTGATTGGGGGACGAGCAATCTCGGCGATTGACATGGAACTCATATTGCGGGTTGAGCATGTTCGTACGAATGAAGAAGCTTCAATAAGGAAGAGACTGGAGGGTCTGAATCTTGTACAAGCAGCGAAAATGCTCAACATCAAGAATTGAAGGAGTGACTGATGAATGTATTCATATTGAAAGAGGCATGATTCGAAAGGCAATGAGAAAAATGATGGGGCTGATCGGACAAATTGCGGCTAAACCGGCTCGCGTTGTATCTTACCTTACCGATCTCTAAAGACAGCAGTAGAGAGCTCGACGGTGCCTGCAATATCCAGTACGTTGATCGTTGCACGGAGAGATGATTGATGCATCCATATCACCGCACATGATCGTCGTGTATTTGTGTCGATGATGGCTTCATCGTCACTCTCAACCACGAAGAGGGAAACAGATGGGCCGAACGACTCAGTGTAGTACAGGTCCATATCCTCTTTGACTCCCTCCAGCACGATCGGCCGCATGGCAGTCGATAATTCCAAAGTGTCCTTGGGATCGCCGTAGACTACCTTCGCTCCCTTGTCCACAGCATCATCGAGCAGCTTCTTGACCTTTGAGACTGGCGTCTTATCAACAAGCACCAAGCCAGACTTGTCCGGAAAGACCTGGTCAATGGTGGTTTTGAGCACTTCTCTGAACTGCTCCACCACAGCCTTATGCACCAATATCCGCTCAGTCGACATGCAGATCTGGCCCGAGTACAAGAAAGCGCCAAGTGTGCATTGAAGAGCTGCCAGATCTAGATCTGCATCCTCGCAGACGATGGCGGGGGCCTTCCCACCAAGCTCCATCAGCGTCGGCTTCAGGTGTTTCCCAGCTAGACTCGCAATCACCGATCCAACTGCAGTACTACCCGTGAAATTAATTTTCTTTACCTCCGGCGCTGCAATAAGCGTGCTCGTGATCTTTGGCCCATCCTCTGGTCTATGGATAATCGTATTCAAACATCCTGCGGGCAGACCCGCCTTGTGAAAGATGTCTGCGAGTGCCCAATAGCACGCCGGCGCCTTCTCAGGACCTTTCAGGATCACTGTGTTGCCCACTAACAGCAAATTAGCATTCTACATCCGAACACGTCGTAACGTTTGGAACTTACTCGCCAGCGGCCCTAGGAAGCTCCTCAAACCCAATATGCACGGCGCATTCCATGGCGCGATACTCAGCACCACGCCGTATGGCTCCGGCACCAACATGGCACTCCGTCCTTCCTCCGCCACCGGCACCGTCTGTCCCACACTCGCAGTGTGAATCAATCCGGCACAACTCCTCAAACTCTCAAGCGCATCATGGAAGTCAAAGGCGAAATACGGTTCTGTAGAGCCAGTTTCGGTCTGGCAGTAATGCCAGAGTTCATCTTTGCGGGCAACGAGTTCGTCCGCGGCACGCAGGAACAGGTCACGCCGAAATGAGGGTTTTGTAGAGGACCAGTTCTCGAGAGCGTTTGCGGCGGCGGAGATGGCGGACTGGCAGTCTGATTCCGTGGCAGCGGAGGCTTTGTATAGAGTCTTCTCGGTAAGAGGCGATGTGATGTTGAAGGAGAGGGATGTTGTAACGGGTTTACCGTTCAGCCATAGAGGGATGGTGGAGGTAGTATCGAAGGAAGTGGTGGCCTGGGTGACGGAACCCATGGTGGAAACCCGATAGATTACTGCAGGCTAGATATCGCAAGTGATAGTAGTACTTGGTCGTCTTCCACAACGTGATACTTTATGCTGGATTGGTATGTTTCTTAGGTATGAAGCTCGACTAGACAGCGATCCAGACGACTGGACGTCCAAGTCTCCCCTCTCCACGCTTTGATATCCATGCGGGGTGTGTATGGAAAGCGGCAAGTCCGCCCCAAAACCAACTTGCCGAATTTGCCAAGGTCATAGGTACTATTTGCATTTTACAGAGTTCATCCGTGTTGTCCATCAGTACAGGATCGCAGCTTTGCTCTGATGTCGTTGTTTCCTGCTTCCACCAATACATTGGGTAAATCAGGAATCAGGCTGGCCAGTTCTCGTTCGGGGGCCGCCTAGGAATGCGACCGACCACGCCACAGCCATCATCGACACAAATACACGACGATCATGTGCGGTGATATGGATGCATCAATCATCTCTCCGTGCAACGATCAACGTACTGGATATTGCAG
>Ga0115846_100453_pt1 | contig 21875 bp, 16 predicted proteins | sample InSIn5gowninarea_2_FD_83860 | JGI IMG/M metagenome (GOLD analysis project Ga0115846, IMG submission 83860) | reverse complement strand
CGTATGTCTATAACAGGTTTGTGGGATTTCTCGTTGTTCAGCAAGAGCCCGTTCATCTCATATACTCCTCTTTTAATTCAACCATGGCCAACGTGGACAACTGCTGCAAGGGCCTTCCTTTCTAATACAAAATCGCACCCAGAAGTCTAGACGCCAACGCCATTTACCAACTCGATTGCCTCTCATCTCATAGCAGCCCGTTCGGCTAGTATAGTTGCGTTCTGCAGCTTCAATTCCTTCTTACGCACTTCTATTCGTTTGTTCTTGATATCGTCCTTCGCAGCCGGACCGGCCAATGCCCCACCGACCATTCCACCGACGGTAGTACCGACGGGCCCAAGGACTGATCCGAAGATCATACCAGCGGCAGCTCCGCCACCACCAGCAGCAGCGGCACCGATGTACATCCTAGCCTTGTCCCCATCCTTCAACGTGGGTGTAGCACGCGGACTCTCGAGAACGCCAACATCGAAAACGTGTTGCTCCCATTCGTCACCACCAGTTAAATACACGGACGGTTGTTGATTCCTGCCCCTTTCGCCAAAGATCTTGAAAGGCTCGAGCTGGGTGGGAAGGTCCATTTGATCAGGAACGACGTAGACGTGTGCGGTAGGGACCAAAATGTAGAAGACAGGGGTCGGACCGACAACCTCTCTGAATTTGAGAAGGATGGCAGCCATGGTTGCTATATTGTCGAAGATGCCGCAGAGACCAGGCAGGGGGTCTTTACTAAGCTTAGCTTCGAATTCGGAATGCCAGTTGTTGCCGGGATGGAACACGAAAAAGTACCCCTGACCTGTCGTAGCATTCATCTCCTTCATGCGGCGCTCTGACACACAGTAAACGTGCTGAGAGAGCTTTTCAGGCTCGTCCAGATTGACTCCAATGTTGACGGCCTGGTCAATGTGCTTGACATTATTGGCGATTTCTTCTCCAAGCTGGGCAAGGCGAGCCTTGGATCTAGCTTCATCCCAGGTCTGGTAGGCAGTGCAAGATGCAGAGATAATGGTCGACATTTCCCAGCAATATTTGACGGTACTGATGCAGGTATCTGCCGTACCAAGTGTATCTCTCATTGTTGTCATCGTGCTCGATGCTTCGTTGAATTTTGCACGGATATCGTCTTGAAAGAAGGAACTGGCTTCGTGTGCAGCGCCACGGCCACCAGCTTCTGACATTGTGCTGAGAAGGCCGCCCATGGTTGAATTAAAAGAGGAGTATATGAGATGAACGGGCTCTTGCTGAACAACGAGAAATCCCACAAACCTGTTATAGACATACGCAAGCGCTTCGCAGAAAGACCCGAGGCCATAGTGAAGACATGATTGACATCACAGCGTGTGGTCACCTTGTTTGTCTGACGCAATCATGTCGACAGTATAAGCCTGGCTATCGGAGATTGTGATAGAAGTCTCTTCTATTGATAGAGTAGACTGAAAGGATCCCGAAGCCTTTTATTGTTTCAGCCTCGGGTACATGAATGCTTCATATGCATACCGACAGGGGCAAAGCCAATCAATCATCTTTCGAGATCTCCGCTCCAAACGGCGATGCATGGCGGATGCCTTCCCCGGTGGACAGCCACGTGAAGGCGCATTGGACTTTCCAGAACCAGCGTCCACAAATTTGAATTGTGGCAGCTGAAAGCTGAGAACTGTGACGAGTCCTTTCCAAAACCAGGCTTTTGATTCGTGCTTCTTTCGGATATGCGAGCATGACGCTCAATCAAGTCCGGGCCGGGTTGAGTCGATCGAGTACGTGAATCTGTCAAGTCCTCGTCCGTACACGTTTAAGACGGCACATCTCGAGCCTTGTCTACGATCCTAGCCATCAACAATCCTCAGCGATCCTCAACAGGATGTCGTGTTCAAGATCATACCTTTACTGCTTCCTCGCACTGTGTGCCCTGGTCGTCTACGCATATGCCGCGGAGCCTACCTTGAGCGGTATGTCAATCGTTCACGCTATAGTCAACATACCTTGGCTGATTCACAACTAGTCGCCCCAAAGTCAAACACCACCGAAGAAACCCTACCAGCAAAAGAGCCAGTTCACGTATCTCCTTTGAACGCAGTGCTGTGCCTCGTCGTCCTTGGTCTTAATGCGGCCACGCAAAGATCAGGAGCCGATCATTTCGCAAACCAACATCTTTCACCAGCTCGCACCTCTCCGTTCATATGTCTGGCAGACATACTTGTCACCATAATCTGGCTCGTTTACGGCGTTTGCCTTGAAAAGATAAGCATCAAAGCCTTGGCGAAGATGCTTTTTAAAGACTTTGACTTCTCAGAAGAAGAGGATACACTCGGAGTAGGCAACCGCTGGTCCTGGTCTATCGTTCTTGTGTTGTTGTTTGCAGTTGGAGTCTTAGTCGAGGCAATAAAACTATTCGCCTTTGCGGCAACAGGAACCGCGCCACGGTTGCAGACATTTGCCGCTGCCATGTTCTTTGCTGCGTACGTCGTACGCATATCTGTCAACACAATCAGCCGGCTTTGCACAGATGAAACCACCATCACAAAGCTAGGGGAAACCAAAGCAGATCGCAAGATGCTCTTCAACATCGCAGACCTGCTCTACAACATCGCTTACTCGGCACAATTTCGTTTTTGGATCGCGACTTTTGGAAACCTCGAATATTTCGCCCGACCGAACAAGAAAGTTGTGCCCACCTTACTCGCCATCGTTATCGTCCCTGCCTTGGCTTCTTATTTCTTTCCGAAGGAGAAGAAATCTCAGGGGGTGCAACCAGTCGAAGAGCAAACATCGCAATCTACACCAACTGGAACACAGAAGCCAGAGATCTATGGCGGAAGTTGGTCTCTAAAGAACTGGGAAAAGGACGACCAGAACAGAGCATTCCTTGTCTTATTCGTGGTTATGATCAGTGTCCCTCTCGATGCCGCATGGAGAATACTTTTTATTCCCTTGGCTTCGCTTGCCGTCGTTGTTGGTCACTTGTCTCTTGTGTCTCTCATATGCCAGATCGTTCGCAAAGTCAAGAAACGCAACAGTGTCGTGAGAAAGACAAAGGCAAGTGACAACGTATCGGAGACATCAGTATCGGTAGATGAAGATCCAGAGGATATTGAAAACCGACTGCGTAAGAGATGGTCCCCTCTTTTGAGAGCGAAAGACCCAGAGTGGAGAAACGTTGTCAGCTCGGCCTCTGCGGTGGCTAACTTCAGCTTCGTCTGCATGTACTACTTCGGAATATACGACGCTTCGAAGACCGTGAAGCCAGGTTGGTTGGAAAAGTTCTGAACGCCGAGGATTCTTCGTGTCTACCGAACATGACTAGCCCTGACGGAAGAAAGGTCCTCAGTTGGCTTGTTGGATGGCGGAGCTGTGGAATTAGTACTAAGAAGCAATGTAGATAGATCAAATTCGATTTTCCAAGAAAGTGATCATGCTCATCTTGATGGTAGCCAAGTCTTATATCCAAGAACGTGGCGATCTTGATCTGACCAGAAATCCTCAGTTGGCTCTTCCTTTACTTCAGTGGCTTCCATGAATGGTTCCTTCCTGTCCTGTTTGAATGACAGGCCGGCATGGGAGACGTGGCAATTCACCCGATAAGTGAGCTGTTAGGCAGTCGATTCCCACAAAGATAGTGCAACGCCGCGTTGCCCTGTGAATCCTTGCTTTTGAGCATCTTTATCTTTGGACCATCGATTTCGATACTCTCGAATATGCGTCGGACAATATTTGCCTGCTCAGCATGATGTGATGTGTCCGGCACAGGAAATCTCGCAAGTTCCGATTCGCGAACTTGGCATCAAGGGCATCGACCTCGGAAGAAGTGAGAGGTGCAGGGTCGCCTTTTTTGTCGATGAAGCTGGGTACTCTAATTGGTCGTGGACGGGTCTTCTCTTCCCGCCGAATGCCGGACAAAGAGCGGATCTCGCGGATTGACCGATAAGATATTGGGCCAAAGAGCTGATATCCTGCTCAGTGCGAGGAAAGCAAGCCGCATGGAGGAAAGAGAGACCAAAGCTACTGCCTTGGTCCAGGCCGAGGCATCGGCTCCGGCCTCTAAAAGTACATCGAGGGCCTCAGAGCTGCCAATTCGAGCAGCTGCAACAAGTGAATGCATAGCATCGCCAGTCGTAGATAAATCAAGCGGTATAGGGCATCCACCAGCTCAAAAGGGAGTGATCCTTTGAGATCGTGTGTCCGGGTAGTCTCCTCCAGACAACACCACTAGCTATTAACGATATAGCGCAAGCAAAAAAAGAAGATGTGTCAAAAGACAAAACATACAGCAGCAGGGATTCCCACGTGGTCACCCACCGTAGTACTAATCTGCCGTTCAACTGCTTATGTATGGCAGAGCGGACGGGATGCCCAGTTTTCAGCTGACTGTGGCCGTATGTGCTTTAGTTGATGATACGTTGCGATATGGAGTCAAATTGCTGTGACTCAGCGCGCACATGCGACTCGATGTCGGACCAGCAATCTCTGACACAGCTTTCGTAAGGGCCTTGCGAGCAGGTATTCCTCAGATAGTCGGCTATAGAGTGAGCCAGGATCTCGAGGGCTAGGAGCCGCTCATGTTAGCATGTTCGAAGAGAATGCCTTCTGCCTCTCTTGGAAGTGAATGGTAGAACTTGAGTCTTTGTGTCCCTGGTTCCAGAAATCAAGGTGGTTAGGCAGCTGTGGAGCCGCATGATGATGTTAAGCATGAGATATGTTCGGTGAGATTTTCAACAACCTCCAATGAATTATCGCCACGGTAGAAAGACTTCGCGCATTCAGACAGGTATGTGTAGCCTGGAGATGGTCAATTTTCCCTTCAGTACTCGATCGAGTGTTGGTGAAAGTACGAATTCCGCCAAGACATGGTTCGCCGGCCGCCGCATCTCCGTCACCAGCGCATCTTCAACCTCTAAACTTCTGTGACTGTGCAAGGCATCTGCCTTGAATGACTCAGCTCCCAGCTATAAAGGCTACACCAAAATCTCTGTAGCAAGGCACGAAGATTTTCGCACAACATGGATGACCTCGAAGCGCTCGAGCATCTATCGCTCGTCTCGAAGGTCGCCTCAGAAATCCAGAACCACATGGGAATATCAGACAAGACTATCGCCGAATTCGTCATTGCTCAGCATGAGCAGTGTAAAAACCTCGATGAATTCAAGACAAAGCTATCGGAGTTCGACTTCTCGGCCAGTTTGGCGACAGCTATTGACCGCCTAGTGCTTACCATGCACCCCAAATACAAGTCAAAGGCAAAGCAGGCGCATGCGCAAGAGGAAGACGATCGCGATCTAGATGGTGAGCGCGACAGAAAAACGAGGGTATTCAAAGGACTAGTCATACCCGACAAGGACGTCGCCTTTGATGAGCAGGATGATGCGCAAGAGGAGGACACAAAGTTGGACGCCATGGACGACACCTTTGCCCTACTGGAGGGCCTAGCAGGCGGATCGAAAAAGCCCAGCGCCCCTCGAAAGCGCAGCGTAAGTCCGATGGAGGCCGAATACGACTCGCGCCAGAGCAAAAAGTCGCGCCGCCGGACACGCTCTCCGGAACAGCGACACGACGACTTCATCTTTGAGGACGAATTCGGCCGAAACCGCCCATGGCGCAAGTCCGATCAAGACACCGACCGCAAGAGCCGACATCGTCAGAGGAGCCTCAGCGAAGACAGACACAGGCACAGGCGCGAACCGACTCGAGAAATGGATGATTCGCCCGTGCTGTACAAAATCTATGATGGTAGAGTTACAGGAGTCAAAGATTTCGGCGTCTTTGTGAACCTCTATGGAGTCAGAGGCAAGGTAGACGGCCTCGTACACATCTCCGCCATGGCCGAGGGTAAGGTCAACCACCCATCCGACCTGGTATCTCGGAATCAAGAAGTCAAGGTCAAGGTCATGAAGGTTCAAGATAATCGCATCAGCTTGTCTATGGCCGAGGTTGACCAAGTCACCGGACAAGACTTTGAGCCTCACAAACGTATTGGCGCGGCCACTGGTGCAAATGCTTTGGGCATGAACGGAGAAGAACGCTATGGTAATCTGACCTCAAACGTACCAGTGATTGAAGGCAACATGAACCAGAGACGCAATCGCAAGAGAATGACGTCCCCAGAGCGCTGGGAGATCAAACAATTGATTGCATCTGGTGCTATCTCAGCTCAGGAGTATCCCGATATCGACGAAGACTATAATGCCGCACTCAGAGGAGAAGAGATCGAAGAGGAGGAAGACGTCGATATCGAAGTTAGAGATGAAGAGCCGCCTTTCTTGGCTGGTCAGACCAAGCAGTCTCTGGAACTTTCTCCTATCCGGGTGGTCAAGGCACCAGATGGATCCATGAACAGAGCAGCTATTGCCGGTGACGTTCTTGCGAAAGAGCGCCGAGACCTGAAGCAACAGGAATCGAGAGACAAGGCCGCCAAAGAAAACTCTGGTGTCGACTTGCAAGCACAATGGAATGACCCCATGGCGAACCCCGAACAACGACAATTCGCCAGTGACCTGCGCCAGGCTCGTCAAAATGACGGAGAAGTACCAGAATGGAAGCGTATCGCCTCACACAGCAAGACTCAGTCGTTCGGCAAGCGAACCGACATGTCGATCAAGGACCAGCGTGAGAGTCTGCCTGCTTACCAGTTCCGCAAACAGTTCTTGGAAGCCGTCGCAGGATATCAGCTTTTGATTGTCGTCGGAGATACAGGGTCTGGAAAAACAACACAGCTGACACAGTATCTCGCTGAGGAAGGTTATGCCAACCAAGGAATGATAGGTTGTACACAGCCCCGTCGTGTCGCTGCCATGTCAGTCGCCCAGCGTGTCTCTGAGGAAGTAGGTTGCCGCCTGGGAGAAGAGGTTGGTTACACTATCCGCTTCGAAGACAAAACATCAAGCAGCACCAAGATCAAGTACATGACGGACGGTATCATGCAGCGTGAGATTCTTCTGGATCCAGAGCTCAACAAATACTCAGTGATCATGCTTGACGAAGCGCACGAGCGTACTATTGCTACTGATGTTCTGTTCAGCTTGCTCAAAAAGACGTTGAAGAAACGACCAGACATGAAATTGATCGTCACATCGGCAACTTTGGACGCAGCAAAGTTCTCGGAATACTTCAATCAATGCCCCATCCTCACCATTCCTGGCCGCACTTTCCCTGTCGAGATCATGTACTCCCGCGAGCCAGAGTCCGATTACCTCGACGCCGCTCTCACTACGGTCATGCAGATCCATCTTACGGAACCTCCTGGCGATATTCTTCTTTTCTTGACTGGTAAAGAGGAGATCGATACGTCTTGCGAGATTCTCTACGAGCGGATGAAGGCGCTGGGTCCGAGTGTACCAGAATTGATGATCCTACCAATCTATGGTGCACTGCCCAGTGAGATTGCCAGTAAGATCTTCGAGCCTGCGCCAGTGGGTACTAGAAAGGTTATTATTGCCACCAACATTGCCGAAACGTCTATCACCATCGATGGAATCTACTTCGTCGTGGATCCAGGATTCGTAAAACAGACTGCTTACGATGCCAGACTTGGCATGGACCGTCTTCAGGTTACACCCATCTCACAAGCGCAAGCACGTCAACGTGCTGGACGAGCAGGAAGAACTGGACCCGGAAAATGTTTCCGTCTGTATACCGAAGCCGCCTACCAATCTGAGATGCTACCCACTACTATCCCTGAAATTCAACGTCAGAATCTTGCCAACACGATTCTGATGCTCAAGGCTATGGGTATCAACGACTTGCTGCACTTCGACTTCATGGATCCCCCACCGACAAATACCATGTTGACAGCGCTCGAAGAGCTTTATGCGCTGTCGGCTCTGGATGATGAAGGACTGCTCACTCGCCTCGGCAGACGTATGGCTGACTTCCCCATGGAGCCCGCGCTTGCCAAATCAACCATCATGTCGGTTGACCTTGGATGCTCAGACGAGATGCTCTCGATCGTAGCTATGATCTCGGCTGTACAGACAGTATTCCACAGACCCAAGGACAAGCAGGACCAAGCCGACAAAAAGAAGGCCAAGTTCCACGATGCATCAGGCGACCACCTAACTCTGCTTAACGTGTATAACGCATGGAAGCAGAGCAGAATGAGCGATCCTTGGTGTTTCGAGAACTTCATCCAGCCACGAAGTATGAAGAGAGCAGAGGATGTGCGCAAGCAATTGGTACAGATTCTTGACCGCCATCGCTTGCGAGTTGTCAGCTGTGGTCGTGACACAACACGCGTTCGACAAGCATTGTGCAGTGGCTTCTTCAGAAACTCAGCCCGCAAGGACCCCCAAGAAGGATACAAGACGCTTATCGAAGGAACACCCGTGTACATGCATCCCTCGTCGGCACTGAACCGCAAGGCAGCAGAGCATGTGATCTACCACAGTCTGGTAGAGACGACCAAGGAATACATGCACAACGTCACAGTCATCGAGCCCAAATGGCTTGTGGAAGCGGCGCCGACGTTCTTCAAGGTGGCAGGCAAAGAGGGAGGCCTCAGCAAGAGAAAGCGCGCCGAGAGAATCCAGCCTCTTCACAACAGGTTTGCGGGAGAGGACGACTGGAGATTGAGTGCTCAGAAGAAGCAAGGTAGAGGCGGTGGTGGAACTTGGGGTTAAAAAACAGCAGCCGTAGCCCGTAATAAAGAATGCAGGCTCTCAAAGGACCATGCACTTATTCTCAAGTAATTGTGCCTTCTGACAGCCATCAGCTAAGCGAGTGTTACAAGTACTGTTCTACCATGCAAATCGTGAAGTGGACCATGAATAAAGGCGCTTCATGGTCAATTGTGCTTTCCTTCCAGCAGGACAATTGAGTGATGGAATGCTCTGGCAAGTGAAGTGATGGTCGGCTTGTTCCGACGGCGGGGTCGAGTGAAGGTGGAGAGTTTGGATGCGGCGGAATTTTAGCAAAGCAGTCATCACCGTCAATCTGAAGTCAATACAATTTTCTCGACAGCTCGTGCGAGCTATAAACACTTCGACTAGACTTTCACCTCTACGCAGACACGCCACAAAACCTCTATTCATTTCACAAATCACCCACGTGCGCACCATGGCTTCCCTCGACGACAAGTCCAGAGCTCTGCTCCAGAAGGCCTACCCTCAGACCCCCGAACTTGAGGGTGACATGATCAAGTTGTCCTCGTCGCTCTTCCCCAAGGCCGAGGTGTGTAGCTCTACATGCAACAACAAGACAACTCTAACCAATTCTCGATCAGTACTCGACCAACGAGAAGACCGAGATTGAGCAGTGGCTCATCACCTCATCGCACATTGCCTCTACCACCGAGGATGCCGCTAAGACCGCCGAGCGCCTGTCTTCGCTCAACACTCACCTCAGCACCCGCACCACCCTCCTCGGCTCCAAGCCCTCGGTCGCCGACATTGCCCTCTACGCCCGCGTCGCTCCTGTTATCGCTTCGTGGTCAGACGAGCAGCGCACCGGCGAGCAGGGCTACCACCACATTGTCCGTCACGCCGACTTTGTCCAGAACTCCCCCCTCTTTGGCTTGAAGGTCGAGGATGCCGAGAAGGTCAAGATTGACCAGGACAACGTCATCTTCAAGATCAAGCCTATTGACTTGAAGGCCGAGAAGGAGCGCAAGAAGAAGGAGAAGGAATTGGCTGCTCAGGGTGCCACCAGCGCTGCCAACGCCGGCGCAACTGTCACCTCGGCAGCTGCCCCCGAGGCTCAGCAGAAGTCAGTTGCCGAGAAGGCTACTGAGCAGGCTGAGAAGGTCAAGGAGCAGGCCAAGACCGCTGGCGAGAAGGTTGCTGATGCCGTTGGTGCTGAGACTCCTGGTGTGAGCAAGAAGACCGAGAAGAAGGCAAAGAAGGAGAAGGCGCCTAAGCAGCCCAAGGCTCCCGCCGCACCCGAGAAGCCCTTCTCACCCGCTCTTATTGATCTCCGTATCGGCCACATTCTCAAGGCCGAGCGTCACCCTAACGCCGACAGCTTGTACGTCTCTACCATCAATGTTGGTGACGCTCCTGGCACCGACAACACCTCAGAGTACGAGGGTCAGACCTGCCGTACCGTCTGTTCTGGCCTAAACGGTCTTGTGCCCCTCGAGGAGATGCAGGGCCGCAAGATTGTCACCGTCTGCAACCTCAAGCCCGTCACCATGCGCGGCGTCAAGTCATGCGCCATGGTTTTGGCCGCCTCACCACGCGTGAAGGAGGGTGAAGAGGACCACCACGGTGGCCCCGTCGAGCTTGTCAACGTTCCCGAAGGTGCTGTCGTTGGCGACCGCGTCTACTTTGACGGCTACGAGGGCGAGCCCGAGGCTGTTCTCAACCCCAAGAAGAAGATTTGGGAGGCCTTCCAGCCCGGTTTCACCACCCTTGACAACCTCGAGGTTGCCTTTGAGGTCTCAGCTGTCCCTCAGCTCGCCGAGAAGGGTGACAGCGGTGTCAGACAGCTGAAGACCAAGTCTGGCGTCTGCACCGTCAAGTCGCTCGCCGGCGCTACCGTCCGATAAATATGCTGATGATGGAAAACCACGCTGCTAAGGATCAAAAGGAGTAACGATATACATGCTTGCGTTTTAGACATGTTTGCATGAATTCCAAACATTTTCTACAAAGCTTCATTGTGACCACTTTCTGTGAGCCCATATTCGCGAACATCGGGTTCGTGTTCTTTTGATATGTACGGAGTACAATGGCACGCATCGAGGGGTTGAATGGCGCGAAATTGTAGTCATCTTGCGTGCTTCAGCTGGTCTTGTCGAGATACGATAGCTGAGGACTAGAAAGATACCCCTGCATCAGATAGCGTGACCAAGTGCTCGTTCGTAAACAAGATACGAACTACATCGGAAGGAAAAGCCCAGGCTGACGAGAGATTGAGCGCATTTGCCAAAATGGAAAGCGGTTCCGTGCTAATGACTCGGATAAGCAAGCTTATCGTCGTGTTTATATTGGACACCTTTGCTAGATCCACTAGAAGCTGTTACTGCAGGTCCAAGATTGTGTAGCAAACATTTAGCCCGTATTGTGTTTGCTCGTGAGATTGAGACGTCTCGATTAAGTACTTCTGCAGCGCTTGTCGAGAAGAAATTAGTGGCAGAAGTTCGTGCCGGAGGCCGTGAGTGGTGGATGTCCTGCATGATGCCGCTTGACGTATCAGATCTTCCCCAACATCGAGGAACGCTAGCGCTGTTTGGCATGCTCTCAATATTGCATCCAAACACAGGGGGTTTCGAGATCTTCTGCTACCGGTTGATGGAGTTGAATGAGGTTCTGGGTATACTCAGTATGAATACCAACTAGACAGGATGCGCGAAGAGCCGCATTATCCTGTTGATTGGTGGCTGTTCCGGAAGGATGGATGTAGATCAACGATTTTAACTCGCCAATAAGAAAAGCAAAGCAAAGGGATGCGGCGTGTCGGCGTCAGTGTCTGTATCGGAAATGTCGCATCTTGTTGTCCGTCCTCCACGTTGCAGCTCGTCTCCTTTCTTCTTTCCTCATCTCCCTTGCGACGCACCTTCTTCACCCTATTCTTCTCGTGTTCACCCATACATCGTTTTGAGAGACTTGTTATTGCCGGCGCATAGAAGCGACCAGCACCTTCCATCTTTCCATAGATCCGCGCAGTCAGTCACACCTCCCCGGATTTGTAACCCGCTTGGCTTTGGCTTGCAGCAGCTGCCTAGTGTTGCGTAACATCACGCCTTCCCTCTTCTCAACTTTGATCTTTGGGCTTTTCCACCAAACTTCTTTCTTGTCATTCCCTTGTGTACCAACTTTTTTTCTTTCCCTCTCTCGCGCAACCTTCTGGAACAGTTTGCGACGGTTGTCCTTGCGCACTTAGCTGTCGCGCATCGCCTCCGAACTCCGTACCTCTCTCGGCGCAAACCGAATTCCAAACGCGACGTTCGTCTTTCTGCAGATGAACCACTAGGAATCAACATTTGAACATTCCTTGAGGTCATGCAAAGCATTTTCCGTCTGCCATGGTGTACGGACCCCTCAGGCGACGATAAGTCCGAAAAGGTCATGTTTCCCAAAATGCGCCAGTCACCCGTGGTCGACCTGTCTATGCTCAGCAGCAAGCTCAAGCGCAAACGATCCGTTAGTCCGTCCTTTGATTCGCTGCCTGCTTTCGACCACTCCAAGCGCGTGAAGGTCTCCAATGTCGACGATGATCCATCTTTGCCTGGAAGACGGCAAGTTGATTCTCAGGTCGACATCAACCTTTCGGACTCTGGACTGCACGACTCAGCTAACCAGGCTCTTCAAAATCCGATGGCTAAGGTTCCTCTGCTTACTCCGGACGTGTCGTTTGCGGCCTCCGGCGCAAAGGCCACGGCTCCAACACCTCCGCCTTCTGCCAAGCCAAAACAACCTTTGGAGACCAACGACAAGCCGGAACTTCTGGAGGGAACCAAGGAATCGCAGCTCCAAGACGTTATCGAACACCAGTTCAATCTCGAAATCTTGCTCAAACATCGCGAACTCCGCCTCATTGAGCAAGAGCTTGCCAAGTGTCAAACTGCGCTCGAGCAACTCAGGAGATGTGAACTGATGCCGTATCCCGGAGCTTCTGGTCTCTCGGAATCACTCTCTTGTGGTACTGGACCTGCTTTGAAGCCTCAGTCTGGATTTACCCAGCCACAAGCGCCCTCGCCCTGGGGCGTTACAGACGGTCCTTACACCAGACACTATGCGAGATGGCTTCTCAACGACCCGACATTCGACTCCGTACCCTTCAGTCATGTCATGCCGGGGCTTGAGAGCTACGCGATGCAGCCCGAAGGCCGCTCGACCCGCAACAGTGGTGCGGGTGTTGGGAAGACTGGCAGATCTCGTTCAATGCGGGATTCGTTCGGCAATCTCAGCCAAGCGTTGCCCAACTACCCTGCCCAGTCTCGTGGCAAACAGGGTCCTTTGGTCATAAGAAGACTAGCCGACAATCTATTTGTCAAGCTGATATGCAACAACTGTCAGCGCGGTGACTTTTCTAGTGTCCAGGGATTCTTGAACCACTGCCGTATAGCGCACAAGGTTGATTACAAGAGCCACGAAGCAGCTGCTCTGGATTGTGGAAAGCCGCTGGAGGAAGACGAATCTCACCTGATTCCTCAAGGTGCTCCCGTAGCGACATCTGGGGCGCCAAAGCCGCAACAGGCTCCCAAGCCTATCGTGGCGCAAGCCGTCCCTCCACCTCCAGCTGGCTTTGTTCACCCTCTCAATGCGCAGACTCTGCCGCGTTTCACGTGGAAGAGACAGGCGGATGAGGCAAGAGCATCGGTCTCTCAAACCCAAAGTCGCCGTGCAGTGACAAACAAGCCCAGGAAGTCTTCTGCGTCGGTTTCTTTTCATGCGAGCCCCTTGGTCGGATCATCAGTCACCCCATACCTATCTGCACGTTTCGCCAAGCAAGGTCTTGGTGGAGATTTGCAGCGCGCAACCACTCAAGCTCGCGAGAAGATTGATCTAGGCCCGGAACCAGCTGAGGACGAACAGCCCGCAGAGACGCCGAGCGAGACGCCTAAACCCAATGGTATATCAGCCATCAGTGTCAGCAGACCTGCTGCAACTCCTGTTCCAGACGGAGCGCAAGGTCACAAGGGCTGGTATTCACCTATCTCACGCCCTAGACCTGCGCCAATCATGGCTCGCCACGTTCCCGAAGCCATGCTAGATTCGCCGCCCAATCTGTCGCCTCATGCGGTAGACAGTAATCCAGGACTTGTGTCTGACCACGAAGACGATGACGCTCCTTCTGACTTGGACGATGTGCGATCTGAACGTCACGAATCTCCTGGCGCAGTGAGCAGGCTCAGCGCTCTTAGGGGTAGAACTTGCGGAGATGAAATGGCTGTGGATCTTGAAGTTGACGTTGATGACGAGGCAGATGGCCACAGCGTTCTCATCAGACCACGCAGCCTCGGCCTGCAGATGCGTTCGAGTGGAAGTCCGAGCAGGGCAAAGTAAGGGGTGATACATCGATAGCGACGACCGAAGTCAAGATGGCATCACACGTAATCAATGAGAAAAAGAAGAGTGGAAGGCAATGCATATTTGGAGGATTCGACACAGGGCGTGGAAACATGGCAGAGCTTATCGTTGTACGTTATTGACGAAGGGAAGACAAGATGGAGGACTTTTCGTTTCGTTTTAGAGTGTTCTTACTAGACATGAAATTGGACAAAAAGCTTCTATTATCATTTTGATGTTTCGTCTCTGGTTGTGTGATCTGCTCGTGTCCGGCATTGTAACGAGCAAAGAGAAGCGTTATCTAGCTATTAAGTATGCGATCAAGCGTTCTTCAGTTCATCAATCGATCAACCACCGCTGGCCTCGCGGTAGAAGCTGATGCTCCTGTTTGCGCCGACTGTGACGAAAGTTTCGTTTCTCGTCATAGGTGTCTTGGGAAGCCACTTTACAGCCCAAAGAGTCTTGTCGGATTCAGTCTGAGTAGCAACGCACTCGCGGCGTTCAACACTCCAGACCTTTGCCTTGCCATCATAAGCACTATAACAGCGTCAGCATATCTCTCCTGCCGCCAAGCTTGAAAAAGGAAATTGGAATCAGAACAACATACCCGCTCAATAGATTCTCACCCGAGTCACTCCAGTCCAGACTCATGACCCAACTCTGGCTACCAGTGAGATTGGCAACCTGCTCACCGTTCTTGACATCGTAGAGCGCAATAACCTTTGCATCACCACCTGCAGCGAGGAATTTACTCGCAGGCGAGAACGCCACCGTCCTCACTGGCTTTACAAGTCCTTGTAGCGAATGTGCCAACCTTCCAGTAGTGTTGTTGAACAAATACACAGCACCGTTCGCATGTCCCGAAGCCGTAAACTCGCCATCAGAAGACAGCGCAACACTCATACCAAAACTACCTTTTGTCTCGTATTCGCGAAGCTTGGTAGCCGGCTCAGAGGAAGTGAGGGTGTTGAGATCCCAGACGTTGATGCGTCCGTCGAAAGTTGTGGCAGCCAGGAATTGACCATCCTCACTCAACGCAATAGACCAGATCTCCCCTGCATTCTTTGCAGCACTGTTTTCTGCAGAATCGAGTATTGAACCTCTGGCACTCCAGGGTGAGGATTCGTCTTCGTCATTGCAGGACCAGATCTTTAGCTCGCCGCCGAAACCAGCGGACGCGGCGGTCTTGCCATTTGCACTGACGGCGATGTGGTGGGCGCCTAGTTTGTGGGCATTTTCCAGGGTTTGGATGAGGGGGTAAGGGTTGTTTTCGTCATTTGTAGGGGAGGTAGAGTAGATGTGTAGGGAGGAGGAGCCGGAGGCGGTGATGAGGTGTTTGGGGGTTGTTGCGACGCTGTAGATGTCTGCTGGTGAGGCGTCCGGGATGGTATGCGTTTGGAGGTATTGTTTCGACTGGATGCGCGTGTTAGTTGGTCGTTACAGAGGAGAAGTGAATTGACTTGCCATTGTATCTTGTGGATGTGCAGTCCACCTGCTGTTTGGTGGATGAGAAATGTTCAGAGCTGTAATGTGATTATGACGTTGTGATGTGGGCGTCTTTGCGCCTGAGGCTTTGTCCAAAGTGCAACTTCACATGCGGTTCAGAGTAAAGTCATGGAAATCATGATAATAAATAGTAATACAGTCAATTCGTGCCACGCGCGATACTCTCGACGTCGTGTTGGTCTTCTTTGCCCTTCCCAAGTATAAACACCTGCAAATGCCCATGTCCTTTTTACAACGCCTTGTCCACAACTATACAGGTATACAACTCTCCGTCTTCCTCTTCAATCCTTCTACTTTCTGTCGACAATGTCCGTCTCGTCAATCTTGCTCTCCTCGGCCTTGATCTCGTCAACCTTGTGCTTTCTCTGGTCCATTCTCTTCTCCTGGTCCTTCTTCTCCCACTCGGTCTTTTCCCTTCTGGGGCTGAAGTCGTTGCTGAACCACTTCTTGATGCCTGTAGCTTGTCAGAATCGCGCCCTAAACTTCCTTTCCTTCTAGATTGACATACTCATAACGCAGTGAGGGCACAAGTAATGTGCGCGCTTGACTCTTCCACAGCCAGAGCACTTGTTGAGCGAAGTGACATCCTTGAGACCCTTGCCAGCCATCTGTCTGTGACGCTTCTTCATGTGTGATGTCTTCTTTTTCGGTACAGCCTTAAGGATGGACTCCCAGATATCCGAGACAAGGCCAGGGATGGGAATGACGATCGAAGGCAGTAGAGGGGCGGGCCATGATCGAGCGCCGAGAGGCAGGAAGCTCCTTGCAGGTCCAGCAGGGCGGAGAGAAGCTGATGCGACAGCGAGAAATGACTGAAGGAAGCCCGTCGAGGGCGCGGCGCGGAGCGACATTGTGGTGGATATGGACAGACTGGCGGACTGTTAACTAATTGCTGTTCAAGCCGAGTCGCATCGACAACTTCTCAAACTTCGCGGATGGACGAGACGCCGTGCTGAGTTGAACTGCTGAAAGTCTCTGATATACGCTTACGAGTGCAGCCGCAAGAGCGGTCGGAAGCAGCAACCGAGGGCTTTCATGGTTGTGGGGGGCCGTGCATCGGTGGATGGCAGCTTCCCCTTTCGCGACCACGGACAGACCCTGTGCCCCAGACTCCAATTGCTCTTGCTGTATACCATCTGCTGTCCTCTTTCCATTCAATCCGCCTTTCCCATCTCCGGCGTCATCGTTTGTTCGTCCGTCTTTACCTCGTAGTAATCCTCGAACCCCGTCACTCGCTCCCAACAATTCACAATGGCCGCCGCAGCCGCTCCCTCGCAGCAGCAGGCGTCGTCAATCTTCCCCAAGAGCCACGTCGGTTTCGACAGCATCACCCAACAGATTGAGAGAAAGCTGCTCAAGCGCGGTTTCCAATTCAATGTCATCTGTGTAGGCCAGACCGGTCTGGGCAAGTCGACCCTCATCAACACCATCTTCGCCTCGCACCTGATCGAATCAAAGGGTCGTTTCACCCCCGACGAGCAAGGCCGCTCTACCACTGAGATCCACCCCGTCACTCACGTTATCGAGGAGAACGGTGTCCGTCTGCGCCTGAACATTGTCGACACTCCCGGATACGGCGACCTGGTCAACAACGACAGATGCTGGGACCCCATCGTCAAATACATCAAGGACCAACACTCGGCCTACCTGCGCAAGGAGCTCACCGCCCAGCGCGACCGCTACATCCAAGATACTCGTATCCACTGCTGCTTGTACTTCATCCAGCCCACAGGCCACGCCCTCAAGCCCATTGACATCGTTGTCCTGAAGAAGTTGAGCGAGATTGTCAACGTCGTTCCCGTCATCGCAAAGGCCGATGCTTTGACTCTGGAGGAGCGTCAAGCTTTCAAGGACAGAATCAGAGACGAATTTGCTTTCCACAACATCCGCCTCTACCCCTACGACAACGAGGAGTACGACCACGAGGAGACTGCTGTTAACCAGCAGATCAAGGTAATGCGACACTATCCTCTTCGAACCAAGATGCAACTACCTAATACATTTGCCAGAACCTCATTCCCTTCGCCGTCATCGGTAGCGACAAGACACTCAACATCAACGGCCGCGCCGTCCGCGGAAGACAAAACAAGTGGGGTATCATCAACGTCGAAGATGAGAACCACTGCGAGTTCATCTACCTCCGCAACTTCCTCACCCAGACCCACTTGCAAGATTTGATCGAGACCACCAGCCAGATCCACTACGAATCATTCAGAGCCAAGCAACTGCTCGCCCTCAAGGAGAGCAGTGCCGTTGGTGGTGGTCACGGTGGCAGCAGGTGAGATTGCTCTTTCTTTCAATCTTGCGACACAATTACTGACGTGATACGAAGACCCATCAGCCCTAGCGCCGATCGCGAACTCAGCCGCAACAGCAACAGAATGACCATGAACGGATACAACTAGCAGGGTACTCGTCCATCAGAATAAGGTGTTTGACAGAGGGAACTGTGGGCCGGCCATTATTCAGGTCTCTCGGGAAGCGCTTGATTGAGATACCATCTTCTGTTTTTGTTATTAGCATCTCTTTTCCCCCTTCTCTCCCTTCCTCAAAAGCAATTCCCCAGGCTATCTTCTATTACGGGGGGATAGTGATACAGTAATCGTACAAACTTATAACTTTTTCATTCTGCCATCTTGATCATGTTTCTTTGTGAACATACTCAAGCATTAAGTTTGATGCCAAGACTTTCAAAGTCTAGAACAAACCCAACTTCAAGCCTCTTTCAATATCAACCTTCAAATGATCATCAACACAAACCAAGACACATGCTTCTAAACCGGTGTTGGACACACCGCATCTCTGCTGCACCCATCGGCATCCGTGTCCGCTGTTACAGCTCTAATAACCATGGCATAACTCTCGACCAACCAATCCAATCCTACATATCTCGGAGTTCGGACCCCTACATCAACCTCTCGATCGAACACTACCTTCTTCAAAAATCACATCCGGAGTCTTCGATCCTGTTTCTCTATGTCAACCGCCCCAGTGTAATCATTGGACGCAATCAAAACCCATGGATGGAAGTAAACCTTGGTCTTCTCAATGCCGCATCAACACCTGCCAATTCGCCATCGAGGATTGAAAATGAACCTCCCGGCTTGGGAGATGTGGATCTAGTGCGCAGACGCAGCGGCGGCGGTACAGTTTTCCACGACGGTGGAAATGTGAATTGGACTGTCATTTCACCCGCCGCAACATTCACACGAGACAAACATGCAGAAATGGTGACTCGTGCCTTACGCTCCTGCGGTGTTTCTCGCTCCAGAGTCAATGAACGGCATGATATCGTACTAGACCAAGGAACTTCCAATTTCTCTGGTACACGGGGATCCAACGAAAACACACACTCCACACCATGGCAAAGCGATACCATCCGCCCGTTAAAAGTTTCTGGGTCGGCGTATAAACTTACCAGAGCTAGGGCTTTACATCACGGTACCGCGTTGCTGAATTCGCCGAATTTACACACCATTCCTAGTTATTTGAGGAGTCCGGCGAAAAAGTTCATCAAAGGGAGGAGTGTGGATAGTGTCAGTTCGCCGGTTGGAAATATTTTACTTGGGAATGAGGAGTTTATTGAAAATGTGCAGAGGAAGTTTGGCGAGTTGTGTCGGGGTACTGGGGAGGCGGTGGGGTTGGGGGAGGAGTGTCTTGAGATTGAGGAGGTGAAGAAGGGGCATGCTGAGTTGACGGTATGTTTTACGTCTTTTGATGCAGGGAGATGTGATACTGATGTGACGACAGAGTTTGGACTGGACATATCTACAAACGCCACAATTCACCTTCTCAGATCTGCCATTGAGGCCAGAGCAGAAGGAAGGAGAGATTGATTACTCGGATGCCAAGGTATGTTTTCTCCCTCTTCAACACAGTCTCCAGTTCTCCTATTGACAGAAGTACAGTTCCGTTTGGATGTCCGCTACGGAGCCGTCACTGGATGCCAACTCAAGACCAAAGGAGCAACTACACAACAAAGCGAGCGTCTCGCCCAGATCTTGGAAAAACAACATTTACATGAGATCAAGGATTGGCAAGCTGTGTTCAAAGAAGCCGGTTCCGAGACCAAAGAAGCGATTGATATGGCTAAATGGGTGCAGAGTATGCTTAGCATACCATCACAGTCATCTTGAACTACGAAGGTGGACAATGCAATCTCCCCATTACTGTTCTTCTCACGAATTGAATATCATGTCGTCCTTTGTGTTATTGCTCGACTGCTTGTTTCCGAGATAGAGCGTTGCATTCCTGTTTCTTCCAACATCACATTACGCTGCTCATCGGAACTGTCATATTGCCAGAATCCCAGCACACGGATCGGCTTGCCCTAAAAGCTTCTGGGGTGTAGGAATCCATGTGATGGTGTCGAAAGGTCTCTCTGTGCTGAGGGTTCTATGCAGTTCTTGTTTGCTTTTGGTGTCTACTTTCTGATCTTCTGCTCTGCTTGGCTCGGGAGCTGGTCTGGTTGGTAAGATCTGGTGTGTCGGTTCAGTTTGCCTGTGTCGAGTCGTTATTGTGATCGCATGATCTCTGGACACTGGGGCAGTAGATGTGGCGTAGAAAGTGATATCCTATAGTTGAGTTTTGCTTAATAAAATGAAGGTGACTGTTGATAATTAAAGGTTCCTTTCGTGAGATGTATTCAGGCGCTGTAATGTTGCCGGAGGTCTGCTTTAGTGGGTCTTAGTCGTACTTGCTCGCTATACCACACAGCTTCCCAGCATCTCATCCGAGAGAAATAAGCATAAGTATCCGGTAGCGAACTCAGGCAAAGATAGTTGGAACCAGCCCAAAAAACAGGCAAAGGAAACTTTTTGTGATTATTCTTTTCCAACCATGTCAAAGCGTCGTGACTTCATCCAGGTCATCTAAGCCGCAGACTCGTTCTTCTCGACCAGCTCGCCAACACCCAGTTGACGGCCGACCTTGACCTTCTTCAACAACTCTTGCTCCTCCTTGTTGTTGTTCTTCTTCCCCAAGCTGCCTACATCGTCACCTTCATCTGCAGCACCAGCACTGCTTTCCTCCTCTTCTCTGAAAGTCTCGTCGTCCCAGTCGCTGGGCTTGGGCTTCAAGTGGTCGAGGATCATCTTCATGCCGAAAGCGTCTTCACCGTCGGCGTAGTACTTGGCTTCCGTGCCGTCGACCTTGAAGCCGAGGGTGTCGCGGTAGAGGGCGAGTGCTGCCTTGTTGGAAACGCGGACGTGTAATGAGACGTATTTGGCGCCGTAGGTCTCTGCCATTGCTCGTTCTGTTGTGTGTGTGTCCCGTCAGCGCTTGCTAGAACCTGAGCAGAGAGATGTGGTATAAAACATACGACTTTGTCTCATCAGCTTCTCGGCAAGACCTAGTCTTCTGTGCGTGCGCATGACACTGAGAGAGGTAATGTGACCGTGAGGAACACCATCACTGGGCTCCTCTTCCATCTTTGCGAGAACGTAGCCGACGATCTTGGGTGGATCGTAGGGTGTCTTTTGCGGGCGCGATACCTGGAAAGAAAGGCGACATGTATGAGCAATCTATTCTTTCTTCTTGCGGAGTGCTTGAACATGTATTCAATCGGAGGGGCGACACACATCGACGGCGACGTAGCTGAGTTGCGGCCAGCTCATGGCATGGTACATGTAGTATTTGCAAAAGTAGTTTTCTGGCAGGTTGGTGATGTTGGTCTGCTGGACATGAGGAATGTCGCTTGATCGGAGTACGCGGATATCCATGTTGGGCGGTTTGTTGTGTATTTCGATATAACAGAGCAGCTGTTCGCGATTCGACGACGAGGTCGGCGTCACACTTTCTGATGCTCGTGCCAAGCACTTTGGCGGGGGAGGCTTGACCGCCTTCTGAGCACGTGTTATGGTAGAGGATTTGTCACCTCCTTCCTCTCCAGCATCACCCTCAAATCACACCTGCCAAAATGCACAAATGTTGTTTGGAATGCTCACAAGTTCCGGTTCGAGAGAAGACAGGCTGAGCCGCGACTGTGTATTTTGCTAACGAATGACTACAATGTCCATCTTCAACCTCATGTTCAGCCCTGACTCCGGCCTCGAGTCTAGCTCCGGCTCCTCCAAGTACGAAGTGTGTCAATGTCCCGTTCTCTTCTGGTGATTTGCCAAGCTCTTCTTGTTACCGCAGTACTTGTAACAGCCAGATCGTAAACAGCTGAAACTTAGGTCGTCGATGTGGCCTATCATGTGTTTGTCGAACACGAAGCGAAAAAGTGTCTCGTGGCCGCAATTATTCCAAGCGCACCGACACTTGAGATTCCCGAAGCTATGTTTGCCGAAAAGTTCGAGGCTACGTTTGCCAACATGACTTATGGCATGGTTGGAAAAGAATAATCACAAAAAGTTTCCTTTGCCTGTTTTTTGGGCTGGTTCCAACTATCTTTGCCTGAGTTCGCTACCGGATACTTATGCTTATTTCTCT
>Ga0115846_100452_pt1 | contig 21892 bp, 16 predicted proteins | sample InSIn5gowninarea_2_FD_83860 | JGI IMG/M metagenome (GOLD analysis project Ga0115846, IMG submission 83860) | reverse complement strand
ACTTGATGGGGTGAGTTGCTCATTTGCCGGGGACGTTCCCCGTGGACTAGGATGCTTGCGCAAGTAAGAGCGTGTCAAACTTTGGTGCCCATGTTGTCGAGACAAAAGCTCCGCGAGCAAGCACGCTCGCTTGACATACATCGCTTAGTACGACTGGCTACACGAAACTGGATCAATGCTGAGTGGGAGGCTTGCTGTACAAAAGCAATACAACAACTAGCCAAAGTATACCCGTACCCAGAACATGAAAATCGTCAGACATGGGCAAGGTATATGCCGCATGTTGAAATGGCGTTGCAGGTATACGAGCAATGTACAGATAAAACGGCCACGAGTCATTTTCTTTTCAATGTTCCAGAAAGCTATAGTGAGCTTGTAAAACATGTAGAGGCAGAGCAACTGCATCGAGAAGCACTAGAATTGAAGAAGTCGGTATTGGGTCCGGATCATCCGTCGACATTAACCAGTGTGAACAACCTAGCTCTAGTAATCAAGGAGCGAGGGAATTACGAAGAGGCGGAAACTATGTTTCGACAAACATTACAGCTCTTTCAGAAAACTAATGGTCTAGAGCATCCGTCGACATTTAAAAGGATGAACAACTTGGCCCTTGTGCTCAAAAAACAAAGGAAGTACAAAAGGCGGAAACTATGTTTCGAGAAACACTACAGCTCTGTCAAGAAATTCGAGGTCCGGAACATCTATCGACACTCAAAAGGATACACAACTTGGCTAGTGTGCTCAAGAAGCGAGGAAAGTATGAAGAGGCAGAAGATATGCATCGAGAAGTAGTAGAGTTGAAGGAGTCTGTGCTAGGCCTAGACCACCCATCTACGATAAGGAGCCGGAACAATCTTCAGCATCTCCTGGATTTTCTGGATGCCCAACTTGGAAACTGTTCAGAAATAACCTCCGACGATTCAGAAAGTGAAGGTGGCGTTGTCTTATAATCACACTCAATGGTAAAATCATATCCAATAGCAACCAAGATGCATTTCTATTCCGAAGACGAACTTGTAACAACAGATCTTGATACTAGTCACTATTCTTAAGAGATATCTTGGTCATATCATACTGTAAATGTACATTTCTCTAGGTTTTCCCCCTTCACTATTGTACTGTTGTGTACTTTGGTGATTGACCATGGTCTACTTCACATCAAAACTAACCATCTGCCACGCAATTGCATATCCAGGTTCCTGTCCTAATGACTAGCATATATAAAATCAATACTCAAGCAAGCAGTCACTGGTGGCACATCAAGCATTTGGCACTTTAAGCATGCATTAGCCTGCCGGCGTGGGATCCGGCATGGCAAATCATCCGTAACTCTGACCACGAACTAAGCATAAGCCCAAGCACTATAAAGTAAAGACTTTAGTAGCTTCTTACTGAAAAATGTTTGGATTTTCATGTTCACTGGAAGAAGTTTCTCGTCAACAGTGTTAGTTTTGGCATCGGTATACATCTGTGGTTTTTGACAAGTTCTCAACGCCAATCGTAATTGAAGGCACCTGACAAAACGCCAGAATGACTTCCCTGACGACTGCTAATATTGCGGAGTGATCAATACCTCACCAAAAGAGAGGAAATGATGATTATGGTGTGACTAAGTAACCTTGGTGGGCTTACAGGTGACGAGGCGACGAGCTAGAACAACCCCCCTCCCTTGCGTATACACTTTCGGTGAGTAACCGTTAACGCTATTCCATAAGTAGGCAGCATGAGATCTCTCTCATGCGATCGGGGGCCATTTTGGTGGTAATTCCACCTGCAACGCCCCGAGATTTAGCACATAAGCGAGACTTTAAGTATAGGGTACTTTCCAAGAACCTCTGACATATCGCGACGCTAGTTAATTACACATGAAATCTGAGTATGCAAGACCCCTTGCAAGTCGCGACGCTAAATAATCACGTCCAAAATACATCCGGTTCCACAAATGCAGTTGACGCAAGAAACATGCGAGTTGAAAGGGTGCCCTACCTTAGTTCTTCTGCCGGAACTGTTCCCCGTCGTTTGACAGCCCATACGGGATAGCAAGTAATATGAAATGCATGGTGCCATGCATTCAACAAATTGTATCCGGGTTGCACATACGCACACTTTGCCTCCGTTGATAACGACAGGGCGATGACTTCATGGATATGTCCTCTCTGTACGCATGTCGCGGAGCTTTTGTCTCGACAACATGGGCACCAAAGTTTGACACGCTCTTACTTGCGCAAGCATCCTAGTCCACGGGGAACGTCCCCGGCAAATGAGCAACTCACCCCATCAAGTTATTAAGCCTTCAAATTTATTTTTTTCTTCCATTCTTTCCCATGCAAAACCTCTTCCATAGAAAGCAAGTCTTTCGTATGGTACCTTCCGTCGCCAGTTTGGATACCGTCCCCGTTTCATTGCCAACAAGCGACGGCATCATACAGCGCTCACGTATTTGTGATCTGCGCGAAAGCAATTTTTATTAGGATGTACCCGAGCCTGTCAAAATCCCAGCCGGGTTTCTAGTCATCAGATGTTCGCTCGGACCCCTACTTGAGAGGCCGCATTATTGAATTATGGGACTGGTTGGGATGCACAGCACAATGTAACCCTGGTTCCTGGCAACCTAGAAACTGGCTGTAGATGGCGACTCATGATCGCTTATCGTTGTCATGAATTGAGTATCTTTACCTCGAGATTAACTTCCACAAGAACGAAGACTTAACAGATATTCTCAACCACATCGCCTGTGAAACTTTGAGCATTCTTACAAGTCTGGTCTTTGTGAAGGGCGGAACTTCATGGCTGTGTTGCCGACTGACAATGCTTAGGGTGGAACTTGTTGCCAGGGCTTACACAGGATTCACTTTCTTATCTACTGTGGCGTTTTTATCATCGAAAAATTTCCATGATGCTGCACGGATTGCATTTTACGTTCCGGCTGCCTCCCTGCGGCTGTACAGTCTGTGCGAAAGGCTCGGCTCTTGGATGTATTTCCTTTGCCTTGTATCTTTAACCTCAGTCGTTTCTTTCTTTTGGTTTATATCCTTGTCTCGTATTTTGTGCCTCTGTCTAATGCGATTCTGACGACGATGGCGACTCTACCTAAATTGCCCTCGCGCCCTTTTTGATTTCCTTGGTGCTGTCGTGGGCTGTTTTGCTTTTATGAGGACGCTTAAAACTGTCATGTATCTCTTAGAATTCGATACTAATAGTTTTTCTAATTCCTTCAAAGTCTGCCCAATGCGGTGGTACATCTATTCAGTATCAAAACAAGGAACTTTTCGTTTCTTTACAACTCGAGTTGCTTTTGTTGATTTGTAGTCAAGTTTCGTGGATAATGAACCGCTTGTCCTTTTCACTCAAGCGCTCTTGACCAGTGCAAGCCTTCTTGAAAACACGTCTATGCTCTGTTCGCATTGGTAATTTGCCATGGAATTTCTTGGTGAATCCCGCTCCTTCTTTGACAGGTACAAGGTTAAAAGGTTTTATATGTGTTCTCAATCGTCGTCTGCTCTTTCAGTTCTACCTTCAGGCTACCCTTAGCTACAAGCAACCATCATACGCTGTAAGGGTAAGCGTTTCGTGTAGCCTTGAGTAGACAACTTGAAGGTGTAATGGCCGCCAGGCCGATGTATCTTGCCTCAAGCTTATGCGGAGCCCACCTGTCCCTTTCATCAATATACAAAGCAGTTGATCCAACATGATGTTGGTGCAGCCACCAATGTTCCGCTAAATGTTGCGCTTGTCCATTTCTGTCCTTGTCTTTTGCTTTATTCTCAGACAAAACAGAAATGCCCATGCCAATATGTCTATTTGCATTTACTAGAGCTGACTGATATTGTTGCAGTATTATCACGAAAAGGTATGTGATTTACAACTCTATCCCCTTGAAATGAAGCTTTTTATTCGAAGTGACCATATAAGACGGTCGCTATGTGACACCAGAGTTTGTCGCATTTTCTTGTAGAGCTTCAATAGTTTATGGAAAAAAAAAAAAAAAAAAAAAAAAAAGATATGACCATGATGATAACATTTGCGTGTTTAAATCATAGCCTGAGAAATAAGAGCTATTTGTCGAAAGAAGGCGGCTCAGCCTGGCAATATATATCATGAGATGCTGCGGAGCGAATGACTTATACACCACTGGGAGTTGTAGCATTTTTGACTATTAAGAGAAGTCTACCGTACTTCATTCAAACTCAAAATGACCCTTGATCCAATGCAAATAACTAACACCGGAGAAGTTTTATAAGTTGTGTTCAAACAAAGATGAGCTTAGAACACCGAAGAAGCTCACTACCAGTGAACGGCACGCTTGCAACAATAATGGACAATCTGGTAACTTCATGACCGCTCTCCATGGGTAGCATCCTATTTCTATTGGTTGTCCAGGCCTGAGCGATGCAATAGCGTCTCCCTACTTTTTGCTTTGAGACCAGCAGCTATACATAAACAACGACAATCTTTCTCAGGCAGCTTTTAGGATAAAGTTTTTATTAACACGTATGGTGTTAACTTCTGTGAATGGAATGAATGCCATGAACGAATTTAAAGCTACGGAGCGTGTTTTGAAATCGTCAAACACGAAAGCACAAAAGGAAATAATGACGGAGTGCTTCAGAGGAGCTTAAGAATTACAATTTTGTGAGCCGAGAGAGGAATATTTTTTTGTTGTCCGAATCTCAATCGTCCTAGTCTCGCAACCGTGTGATACAACTTGTTACTAGCCGAGCCATTTCGTTCCGCGAGCACGGCATGTACGCAGAGACTTACTGCGTATGGTGTCCAGACCATACCTAGTTAGCCTGATGGACAGCGATACTGCTCGATTGACTATGCCGGTTTCAAGTCCAACTGAGTTATTTAATAAATGGACAAGACCAACAAGTTAGTGGCCCTGGATACTTTCACGGTGTGAGTTCGAGAAGTATGAATACTATTATCGAGGCCGGTATAGCTTATACCAAGCAGGAGTTGCACAAACCCCGAATTACACAAATTCCACCCAGTGGTTTTATGTAGACATTGTTGCAGAACAATAGGTTGGTAGTATTTTATGTGTATACATTATTCGTACAGGCGAATCATGAGAAGTACTACTTCAATCTGTTAAGCGCATCCGTAGCCTTTTCGACCAGTTGCCTGGCTTTTGTAAGCTCCTCGCTCTCAACCACAGTATTACTAGTGATAATATCGGACTGCTTGAGGACTTTCTCCACCGAAACCTCAACACCACGGACGGCCTTTCGGCCTTCTTCCCTGACTTCTTCCTCCCAGAAGCTTCGGGCGGTTTCCCATCTCTTTTGCATGTTGCGCAGGCTCCAGACTATACCAAGCGCTGCAACAGTACCTGCCTCGTAAATGCCAGTGGTCAGCGTTCCGAAATAGGCCAATGCTCCAAGAGACGTGGTCAAGCCAGAGGTACTCAGAGCTTGGAAGACCAGCTTTTGGGCCAATGCCTGCAATGCTGGTATCGTCTCGTTTTGAAGGTAAGCCCGAGCTGCTGGAATATTTGTAGGCCATAACCCTGGTTTCATCACAACGTCGCTGTTCTCCGAAGGACTAGGAGCACTATATATAACAGGCGTGTTGTTTGGTGCGGCTGCTTCCTGTATACGGCCAGCCAGGTAAATAGCGCTCTTCTCCGAAGCTGGCAAGAAACGTTGGGCAAGAATGTCGCTCGTAAGCATATGCACATCATCAACACGCCAGAAAAGCTTCCACCAGCCCAATTTGCGCCATCTACTACTCGAGAAGGCAAGGTCTAGTTGATCTTGCAGCTCCGTGTGCGCGCTCTCGGCCCATGCAGCTAAGCTGGGTCCGAGGTGTGAAGATGTTCTAGCCGTTGCAGATTCCAAAGGATCAGAGAGCATTCGTGTCTCCTCAAGGTGAATTGAATTTGTGGCGCTCTGTAGTAATGAAGCGATCAGTCGTCGAACAGGAGGTTTGGTCGTACCATCGATGGTACTGATCACGTCTGCTTTGACCCAGTCGATCAGTTTTGGGATGTTACTTTGGAACCACATGTGCTCGTACTCCATAGCTTCACTAAGGCTTTTCCGAATTAACCTCAAGCCGGTTGCAGCAGTCTCTACGTCGACGGGTGTAAAAGGTAAGGGCTCAATATCCGTTTCTTTGTATCCGGGGATGTTTACAGCTGCTGCGATAACGTCTGCGCTCTCCGCGAGTGGCATTGATGCCAGTGTCGCAGCCCCCATTATTCCATCAGTGATCAGTAACGCCTTGTGCACGGGAGTCGTGACTGGCGTATACCGTCCGGTGCTTGATGTCGGAATGTCTACCGTTGGCACCAAGATAGCATCTTCCAGTCCTTCCACACCGTCCTCTGCAGATGAAACATAAGGATTGGTCTCCGTCAGCAGCAGCTCTATACTATGGCCGTTTAGAGTTGGAGATGATACGTGAACTTCATGCAAAAGGTTCCCCCTCGTAGGCGATATTGGTCCAGATTGTTGTTGTTCTACTTGGCCGACTCGAATAATCATAGGCTGTGCCAGGTCATGTTTGTCCACCTCCTGTTCCCATTGCTCTTTGTCCTTTAGCGGATCTGCTAATAGCATCTTCAACACCTGCTTGGCGGTATCACTAGATACTCTGCCATTGGTAAGCCCTAAAATAGCTACTCGAATCGACTCGCTCCCAGGTGGCTGTCGCAAGCCATTGATAGCCAACTGTAGTCGTGAAAGATTTACAAAGTTGGCCGCATGCTTTTGGAGTTGTAAGAGCACATCTTCGAGTTCCTTCCTGGCGTCCAACTCCGAAGGTGGTGGCGTTATTGTTGTCGAGGTGGACTGCAATCTGCGCTGATTGGAGGCTTTTCTCCGAGAGCGTCGTGTCGGTACTGGCCTTGAGGTGGATGTTAAAGAACAAAAGAAACAGACAGCTTTGTTTTCGATTTTAGCTGCTGGCCTTATTAGACTGCTCCCGGCCTTTGTAACAGAAACTGGCAGTCGTGGCGGCATCTTGATCGTATCTGGAGATGACGCCAGACTTGGACATCCGAAGCTCCAGAGCTGCAAATGTTGACCTCAAGCTTGATCTTTTGGTCGGTACCTTGAAAAGTGGAGCTAGTAAGCCAACAGTCGACGCTCGGGCCATCTTTTTCTACTATAACCGTTAGGTATCTCGACCTTGCTGGCTACCAGTCTTTGTTTATTCTTTATTTATTTTCGTTTTGCGTGAAGCTTGACGTCGTTTCAACGTTTCCTTATTGTCCATGTCAGTTCCTGATCCAGTCCTATTGCAAACTTTGGTCAAGTATTATGATCACTTTGTGGACTGTGGAAGCTTCACCCCGGCATCCCATATAATCTTGGCAGCTTTAATCGCTGCTCGGGATCATGTTAAAGAGTAGAGGATTGGTTACACAGGCAATGTAATACTGCAGAGCGAGATATTTATAATCAGATCAGGTCCGAGCTAGAAGATTCGCTGCTTGATCGTTTCTATTCCCTACGAATAGCGCATTCTAGATTGCTAAACTTTGTGGCAGAAGTCCTTCAGCCATCATGTCCTCGAGTTGTTCCAATGCCCATTGGGGCCCATTTGTACTTGCACTCACTATAGCGCCTATGTCTAGAGCAGTTCCTTGCGAAATCTGTTGCTGTAAGTGCTGAGCGACAACTGATCGCAGACTCGCAATAGCCTTCTCCTCTCTAGTCCCTGACAGCTTACTGGCATTACGATAAAAGACGTCAGCATTTTTAGTCAGCTGGGCAGCGTTAGTTATGGCGGCCTGATGTGATGCTGGAGGAAGTGCCAGAGCATAAAGGAAAAGGTTGGCATCACCACGAAGCAAATGAGTGGTGGCCAGCTCAGCTTGGTCAATGCCTTGTATCTTGGAAGCGGCAGTGAGCTGCTGAACGGCCTCAGTCAGGGCATTCCATCGCACAGCGGAATCATTCGAATATGCGTCTGCAAGTGCGGAATTGAATGACACTAGTGATCGAGCATTCGCAATCTGGGTTTCAGCTGTACCATTTGTCGACAATTCCGGCAATGTAAAGGCGGCATCGCGTTCTCGTTTATATGTTACAGCATCAACCTTGCCGGATTTAAAGCCTGCTTCAAGAAGGACGGAGACAAAATTGGCTTTAGATAAAGATATCTCCTGTACTCTTTCTGGCTTGTCGTGAGAAATCACTGGGATTCTTTGCACAAGTCTGGACGAATACTCTTCAATCATTGGCAGAGTTGACGGGGGTGCGATTTCTGGAGCATCAGTCAAAATGCTACACAATGTGGTGAGAGTGTTGAACTGTGCAACCAAGGTATCAATCAAACTGTCACGAGTAACAGGCTCGACGACGGTGAACCATTGATCTTCCTCAGCGTCAGATTCTTGGTCACGTTGTTGTTCTTCTGTCGGTGCCGTTTCCGTCTCTTCCAGATTGGCTGCTTGCTCGTTTGCCTGTCGTTCTTGCTCTATGCTTTCCTCGAGTTTGAGCTCTTGTATCGAATAGCACTTGGATTGTAGCTCCAGGGCTTCCTGAAGTAGCTTTAGCGCCTCCTTATCGGGGATATCATCATCGTTGGCGATCTCCTCAGCGATACTGGTCAGCACTTGTGCAGTATTGAAAAGGGCATCTGCGTTGTCTGGGTCAAGCTTCAAAGCATATTGGTGCGCATCCAGCGCAGCCTTGAGTGCATCCAAAGGCGGAGCCTTTAGTTGCGCAACCAGAATCGGATGTGTCGCAACCTCGAGTAAAACTCGCGCCCTTATAACAGGATCAGTATATTGTTATAGACTACTGAGGAGAGTACCAACTTGTTGTAAGCGAGGTCCAAACTTGATGGGAATGCTTTTAAGCCCTGGTCGTATGCCTCAATAGCACGCTGAAAGAATCTCATCGACTTAGCGGCATCGCCTGCCCGCCACTTTCCTGCAGCTTCTTCATGGTCCACGCCAGCTTTGCGCTTTGTCAGAAATGTCGACATCTCGCAGCCTTTGGGTTCTTACCTGCAAGATAATCATCGGCAGTGTTTAATGTCTGAAAACGTCAATATTATGAATTTTACTATATTCAGGCATTCTTACCTGCTCTTTTTTCTGCTTAGGCTTTGCCGCCTGTTTCAATAGCTGTTTTGGTTTTGCCATTGTTTAAAGCGAGGCTCTTTTGGAGCTTTCGATAACCAGGAATGATAGTAGATGAATTTTTCGAGATATGTTTATGGTGACATGGGCCAGTTCTGAAGGTAAGTCAGACGCTACAAATCTAGAAAATTTGGGTGCACGTCGCCACAGCTGGTCTGTGCACGATGTTAGAGGGAGACATCTTATACTCTTTTTTCACTTGCCTTTAATAACATCAACATGATGTTGGCATCTATGGTGGAATATGTATATGATAAACTCAATTATTTCGAGGCAGGCAACCTCGTTCTTTTCGTCATTCACTACCTTTGTTCGACCAAGAGCGTAAAACTGTGACGCCATTCCTAGGTGCTTGTTCACTATTGAAAGTCCTCGCGCTTCATATGGTTCAAATCAATGTATCATGCAAACAATAGTCTAGTTGGTTTGCGTAGTAAGCGAACTGCTGCTTCAACATCTAATTCTCAACATACCTAAATATATGAATATCACTTAAATAGATTAGGACAAGTCGAACTCGTTAGTTGTTGTCCAGTAATACGTAGTAATATAAAGTATAAACTTTGATGTACTGCTATCAATCCACCTGACCATAAGCATTTTACATTGACGAAAGAAATCATGTCAACTTTTGTGTTAACTGCATATCATATACACGGAGAGCCCGATCAGATTCTCAGATCTATGTTCCGCTCCCTAGCGGTGATTGTTGCCTAAACCGAAGGATTAAACACCCAAGCACAATCCCCACAAGATGACGTTACTCGAGCAGACCATTCAAGGCCAGACCATTTCAAGCTGTGCACGAGCAGTCTAGCCGATCATCTTCATTAAAAACAAAAAAAAAAAAGAGTCATCAATGCAATTGCAAGCTCAAATTTTATCAGATATGGCCAATCCTGTGGAGTCCATTGTAATTCGTGGCCGTTACTTTTGGAAAGGCAAGGATCGCGTAAGTCATGTGCCAGTGTCGACCATACTCTTGCTTCTAATATACAACATTTTAGTTCCTTCTGAAGGGCGTTGTTTATCAAATACGCGGTCAAGACCCCCTTGAAGATGACAACCTCGATAAACTACGGCAGAGCATGCCTTACCTAAAGGAGCTGGGGCTCAACGCAATATTTGTCTGTGAGAGCAGCTTGTACACCGCTCAATATCTCACTACTAAACCGTGGTAGATTCTATCAACAACACTAAAAGCCATGATGCAGCTATGGAGCTCCTGGCAGAGTGTGGAATCTATGTGCTCTTTGTGAGCTGTGCATTGATTGACCACTCTTAAACATGCTAATTTGTAACAGTGCCTGTCAACCCGCCAGTCTTGTATCAACAGACATGCACCCATAGATTCGTATAAACAGGGTTTGCTCCAGGAATATTTTTCTACCATCGATTGTGTTGCAGCCTACCCAAACACGCTTGGAATTATTGTGGCCAACGAAGTCATCAACTCGGGTATCACCACTCAGGCTGCATCAGTCATTAGGGCCATCACTCGCGATGTCAAAAACTACATGTCTCTCACTGCCGATATCTGCCAACAAAGAATATTGCCTGTTGGGGTGAGCTCATCGAAAATTTTGAATATTTTCAAATCTGAGTTCGATTACCTTACTGGTGGGGATCAATCCGAAGCTCTTGACTTTTTCTGCGTAAGTTTGTGTCATCATGAAGGTTACAAGCATTAACAAACCCAGTTCAATAATTACTCTTGGTGTGGTAAATCTTCGATGAGAATGTCTGGGTATGACCAACTTGTAAGTATCTGTGGTATCTTTGCAGGTCAATGTAGGAGGATAGCGCTGATCTACATGTATAGGTCCAACTGTTTGCTAATGCACATGTACCTGTATTCTTTTCAGAATACGGTTGCAACGTTCCATCACCTCGACTATTCCACGAGACTAGAGCAATATACTCTTCGGACATGACTGCTGTTTTTTCCGGTGGTATTGTGTATGAATTTTTTGAACTGGGCAATTCCTATGGCTTAGTTAAGTTGACCGATGACGGCAAATTGGAATCGAAACAGGACTTCAACAATCTGAAACATAGTATTGACCAATGTGTTGATGTGCAGCCAAATACATTGGTGGAGTGGTCAGAAAGCCAAGTTGGTGCTGAAAAGGCTCCGATAATGCCGGGTATCAGCTCTAATTGGCAGGCATCAACAAAAATACCAGATTGTCCTGTTGATTGGGAAGATGTTCATACACAGGTGGAAGATGGCCAGTGGGTTGATGTAGAGCGAGAGATTCGAGAGTTCGAAGTGGACGATTTGGCAAATTCAATGTGGCAAAGATTCCTCATCGACGGTACTGGTCCACGTTGGACTTGATTAAAAGAATTGTAGCATGTTTTCTATTTGCAAATCACCTTCAGCTAGGTTCTAACTTCCGTATACGCTATTTTGAGTACAAACAAAGAAATTTAACTACAGATCGATCATCGTTGTAGGTTGCACCTCAACTACTTAAAAATTGCTTTAAGATACTGGCTTGTGAAAATCAAGAAATCCACATCCTCTACGAGTGATCTCTTCTGCTTCTCTTGCAAGATTCTCATGTGGACTGATGAGGCGTTTGACTTAATCATCTTTGTTGTCTAAAGTCTTGGGCGTTCTTGACGCCTTCAGGTTATGAGGAAGTCAATGCCTTGTAATTTCTTCACCTACGTGTCTATCAACGCCATGAACAGATGGTGATCATTGACTAGAAGTTTTTTCTTTCTTTTTTTGACTGTTTTCTGATAGTATCTGGATCCTAGAGGTCTGTCACCTGCATATGACTAGGTGTTATGAGTAACTATAAATGTATAGGAACTTATACATTACAGCCGCCTGAACTATGACTATGCTATGAGGTACAAGTAGAAAAATATATGGGTAGACATGTCCTGCCTTATCAAGCACCATATCCTTTACAGTCTTACTCGCTACAAAGGTTCCTAAATATTTACCCATACGAGCTGATATAACTCATAAATTGAATATGTTGGCCAGCAGCTGTATGAACAACTGTGGATATGTGCCAGGCTATCTCGATTCCCCATCCTGTGCCAGTTCTGCTGGGTTACTAGCTCTCCCGAGCTCAGTCATGACGTGCAATAATGCTATATCTGTTGTATTGGTCATTCGCCTTACTGCTACCAGGATGTCCATTCACACATCGTACCAACTGGATGCATAAACATTCTTGCGTTTGTTTTGACAACTGAAGATTTTATCTTGTATGTGAACTTTACATCAATAGTGACATTATTAAGACCCAAAGGTCTCAGCAAGCATTCGTACACCGCCAATGATCTCGGACCGGATGGCACAGCTCTCGTCCATAAATTTGATGTGTAACAGTGTTTCAATGGCTCTGGTGACACGATACGGCTTTGATACTTTTAGTCTACGCAAAATCAGTCCTTGTTCACAGGCTCGACCGCCAAGAATAATTGTGTTAGACTCATAACGGCCGGCTGGCTTAGAAGGTTATAATGATTAAGTCTACAAGCTGCTACGTCAGCTCGATCACAACTTTTCTCATTCAACCATGTTCTTTTGTGATGTCAATACCTCGTTCAACGATGTTATTGATAACCCATCATATTATGACGAAACGATGGTTTAAAAACACACCATGAGCTATTGCAATGATTGCAAGAGTTTGGTGGGAATTTTCTACAGTCATGGTCATTGCATTCTGGTGCTCGCTAGTGTCTAGAATGATTTCGAATTCCTTGCGACCTGTGGAAGTGGAAAAAATAGAGACAAACTATAACAGTTACGAATACGCAGCGAATTAGCATTTTTAATTCAGGGCTTTACATCTAAGCCAGCCGATACGTCGGCTCTGGGTCCAGGAGATTCGGGAATTTTCTGGTCTAACAAGGCAAAATGCAATGTATCACCGTAACTAAAGGCTTGACAATGAGCCAAAGTTGAATGTGTCTATCATAGCTTGTGAAGCATTCCGTAGGCAGAACGGGAGTGTAGAGGACAGAAGTGTATATAGACTTCTTTCGCTGGTGCAAGCTACTCGAGACCCAGAATAGAATAGATGCATACACGTGACTGTAAAGTAGAAAAAACTCGGCTGATGAAATGACACAAAGTAATATACTATCAGCTGGTCATGTGATGCTCGAAGGTATGCATCGGAAAATGTGTTACCTAATAAATCGTGATTGTAGATGAGATGGCAATGGGAGACAGGCATGAAATACTTATTTCACGTGAAAGCAGACGATTATGAAATGCACTGACCACACGACAACTGTGGGGGAATTACGGAGTTGGTGGGGTGGTACTGCGCTGGAGTCAACGTCTTGGTACGCAGACGGTAATGCCATGCTATCATCTTCAGTATCATTTCACTAATAGCGCAACCCAAGCACTTTCTAGGAACGCATTTTCCTTAGCACGCCTCTAATTCGCAGAGTAGTAATCCAATCTACCTGTTAACCAGCATCTGACAAATATAAACCACGCAAAGAGAGAGCAAAATAATGGCACAATCAACAGCCCACCGCCGGCTTCTTCAGGAGTACCGCGCGCTCACCAATAACCCACCTGATGGCATCACTGCCGGTCCCGTGTCCGAAGATGACCTCCTGCATTGGGAGGCACTCATCCAAGGACCGGAAGGCACACCATTCGAAGGCGGTGTGTTTCCTGCCGAACTCAAGTTTCCCAAAGACTATCCGCTCGCACCTCCGAGCATGAAGTTCTTGGGCGAGATCTTCCACCCTAACGGTACGTTCCTTCCCACGATGACACCCAAGCCAGGAATTCAAGCACTTAGAGGACTTTTGTAAGGCTGAGCTGCTGACCATTTGCGCACCGTAGTATATCCCAGCGGCTTGGTATGCATATCGATCCTGCACCCACCTGGCGACGATCCCAACCACTACGAGCACGCCTCAGAGCGCTGGAGTCCGATTCAGAGCGTCGAGAAGATTCTGATATCTGTTATGAGCATGTTGGCCGAACCCAACGACGAAAGCCCGGCCAATGTAGAGGCAGCCAAGATGTGGCGCAACCACCGGGCTGATTATGAGAAGAAGGTGCGAGACGGCGTCAGGAGGATGCTGGGACTGTGAGAAACTGGGTCCACTTGTTCGCATCAAAGCTGTGAGCTCCATATGGAATCGCCCTTTTTTCTATGTTCATATATAGCACTTATAGATCCCTAGATCACAAAAGACACGGGCGGTATATGAAGGAGTGATCGAAGAAGAATCGAAAGGGGGTATCTATTCATGATTTGGACAAATGCATAGCACGGCGTTATTGTGGTCCTACAGACCATCTCCTCTATTTAAACACGAGTAATCTTCCGCTTCAGATAGTGAAGTTTTTAAGATCTTCCATTTCTCAGCTGCACTTCCAATGCCTTACCGACATCTACGCCGCAGCGCCACCCATGACACCACCGCGTCCGGACCCGGCTTCACTTGAAGAAGTGCCGCGGTTAACATATTCATCATGCCCAAACTGTGCCTTGTGCTCATCCGTTTTCTCGTACTCAATGAGTAGTTCGCCGTTCTTGCCGTACCGCCTAGGTTCCTCGCGCGCCACCTTGACGACGCTGACCCAGCCCTTGGTGCCCGGCGCTTTGTGGAAAATTGTGTCCATTTCCTCCAGACTTCTGTATGCCGTCTCAGGATAGAAGAAGTACACGCAGGGCACCATAAAAGCGTTAATGACAGCAAAAATGGTATAGGTATTGTACGATATTGAGCTGAAGGCAACCGGTGTGATCATGACAACCAGAAAGTTGAAGATCCAGTTTCCGGAAGTAGACAGAGCGTTTGCAGGTGCCCTGATTCTCAAGGGCACAATCTCGGCCGGATACAGCCAGGTCATGCCCAGCCAGCCAATTGCAAAGAAGGTGTTAAAGACAAAGAGGAAGATGATGGCAGCAACGTTGCAGCCCTTGTTGTCCGGCTGCGAGTTGACACCTGCCAAAATGGCCATGGAAGCGGCTTGTCCTACAGCGCCGAAGAGCATAAGCTTGCGACGACCGACGCGCTCGACAAGGAAGACGGCTGGCCAGGATGCAAGGAAGTACTCCGTGCCGTTCAGAGCGGCTAGAAGTCTGGACAGGAAAGAAGACATTCCCAGGTTGGAGTAAATGACCGGCGCATAGTAAGTGATAAGGTTAATGCCACTGATCTGCTGGAACATCTGGTTGGTGTACCCGAGCACGGTTCGGTGGAAGTTTCTGTCTTTGCCCATTGTGAACAAGTCCGAGAAAGATCCTTTGCTCATCTCTAAAACGGTGTCCTTGATAGCGACAAACTCGTTCTGTACTTCTTTATCATTAAGGTCCTTGTCGGAAAGAGCTGCCAGTACCTCACGCGCCTCCTCTTCTCTACCCTTGAGGATTAGCCAACGTGGGGATTCTGGGAGGCCCCATACAAAAGCCAGGATGAAAATACAGAAAACGATCTGAAAAGCCAATGGTGTTCTCCACGAAGCACTGCTATCGATGAAGCTGAAACCAAGGTCTATCCAGTACGAAATCATGATACCACAAGTGATAAGCGCACCCTCGATCATTACGAGTTTTCCACGCTTATGCGCCCGTGATGTCTCGCTCTGCCATGTTGGGATGGTTGATGTGTTACCGCCATTTCCGAGACCGGTGATGATTCGACCGACAATCAGGTGAGGGAGTGTTGTGGCAGAAGCCTGAAGTATGGCGCCAATGACCATAATACTGGTGCCGAGCATAATCATGCGCTTACGGCCAAGAGGATTGGAAATAAAGATGGTGATGATGGCGCCGAGGAAACAACCCAGGTTGTAGGCAGCCACAGATATACCCTGATTTGTTGATCGGGTGCTCGACAAAGCGTCCGAGATACCCTCCTCGTCTGGGTTGATGTCGGGGAACTCTGAAAGGAACTGACTCATAGTCAGGATACCTCCCATTACACCTTGATCTGTTTTGAAGTCAGATTGATAATCGGGATTGAGAATTCATGTGCTACTGACCATATCCGAAAAGCAGGAAATCACATCCTGCGATTATACCAACAGCATAGTTGAGGGCCTTGCCTCGAAGACCAAAAAAGGGCTTCATGGTTGCGGTTCGTAAAAGTCAAAGGGTATAGCATATAATCGGCTACTATCAATACTCTATAACACAATCAAGTACCACAGGGCGCCAAAGAATGATAACAAGTGCCACGAAGACCATCATCTCAACAACCTGCACGTGCAGCGCGGTTATGCAGCGTATTTGTACCTAATCTTTCCATCTCGGTCTGTAAGACGCCAAGCCTCAACCGTTCGACTAGTCCTGCTAGAATAGTATGACGTTGTGAATAAAGGGTAAGTTGAAGTGTCGATCCCATTGAGTCAGAGCGCCGTTGTGCGCTGCCCTTCACCAGCCCGCCCGCAAACTACGCCAAGAGGTCAAAACGATCGATCATGTAGACCCACATCCTGGGACTCCTTGCTTGTTCTTGCTCATTTAGGATACGAATGACAGTTTGGCAGTTATAGCTAGACCGCTAGAAAAGAGAGGCTTGAGACAGAAATGAGGCGGTCGGCTCGGGAACTCAGGGTCACGCCGTGACTATAGTCCATGGTTGTGGGCGGATGTTTGCTACTTTGCTTCCATTGAAGCGTAAGATGTTGTCGCATACATGCAGATGACGTCACTACAATCATATTTCTACTCACAGATTCTACCACGATACCGAGTCCTCTCACACAATCATGCGAGACTCCGTCAAGCTATTATGTTTCAGATGGGAGTTACTCTATCGCATATTACTGAACCACAAATACTCCAGTACTCAAAGCTGCAACGCTGCCGACCAAGTGGACCGTGTTCTGTGGCCGGATTACCCAAAGAGGCAGTCCGTTAGCACTGGGGAAATCGCGCAGGATCCAGATATGATGTCATAGTATATCGGGGTCCAAAATTTTTCTACTACTTCGTCATCAAACTGGCCAATTTGATTAGCTACGGGGTGTCGACCGCGAATAGGGTCCTGGAGAAAGATTGCGGAGGTAGCCCTGGTCCCGGTCTCTTCTCGGCAGCTCTTATCCCGCATTTCTGCCATTACGGGGGGCATACAACACACCAAGCATGACTGCTCTGCTACTAATATGGTCTGCGCTATAGCTAGAAGAGGAGATCAAAGAATCGTCGTCATCAGTGTGTATAGGAAGAACTTTAGGCCGGGAGATGAATACCTAAGCGGCACTTGATGGTGCTAGACGGCATCTAGGGGTTATACGATGCGCCTTTTGCGTGAGGTAGTTTACTGGGGTTCAATGCGCGGAAAGTTAACCACAACAGAGAAGTCTTTGATGGAGGTTAATCAAAAGAGTTCGACATGAGCTATTGAATATGAGACCAGGGACTTCTATATTGCAATCAATGCGGCCACTCTGTTTAACGCTGTCTATTTGGGTCTTTCTGACTAAATACGCATGCCTTCATAATATGGTGATTTTAATTGAATCAGAGTCCATTTTCGCTTTTGAACTTATCCCAACTTTCGTTTAGTGTTGCGAAAACCGTGGCTGCAATGAGCTTGACCTCCGTGCTAGCGTCCTGAGGGAGCTAACAAAGTGTCAGTGAATCACATCATAGTCAAAAGTGTATACATAAACGACGTACCTTATCGGGATGTGTCTTCGCAATGGCCTTCATATAGTGTATCTTGACTCGATTCGCCATGACCAACTCGTGAAGACCAACTTTCTTCCATCCACTGTTCTCCCAAAGGACCTGATCTAAACTTCCTATCAAGGCACGCAGGTTATCCCTTTTGCCATCTCGCCAAGCTGAGATACGGGCATCAACCTTTTCACTAAGGGCAAACTTCTCATCTTCCGCTGCCTCAGCGGCTTTATTAGCTTCCCTGAGTCTTGTAACTCTTTCAGATTCTTTCTGGGGAGCCAAACTAGCAGCGGCATTGGGGCGAGGCTTCGCTACCTGAGCGGGTTTTGGAGCAGGCTTTGGTTTAGGGACTAGAGCGTTCTGACATCTTTGTCGCCCGGCTATGGCAGTTGCACCGCTGACGCCTACCTCCACACATTGTTGCCAGACGCTGCCAGCATCAGCCCATTTTTCCATTTGTTCTAATGCTTCTGCCTTTCGACTCAACGCCTTTCCGTAGAGATCTTTCATATCACGTTGCTCTCCGTCGCCAAGAGTGACTTTCTCTCCTTCACCACGAGACGGACCAATAATCTTAATGGCTGCATCTGCGTCGTCTACAGCCTGTTTGGGGCTACCGGTTTTTAATGATGTTAAGGAACGGTTTGTAAGAAGAACGATGCAAAGTGGATGCGTTTGCGGAATCCCATTCAATGAGTTTGAATATGCGGTATGCGCAGCATCGTAGTCTCCACGCTTGAAATGAGCAGTACCTTCAATACGGTGCTTCGTAGAGGCTTGAAGGACTGCTGGAGCAAGACTTGGAATCTGCCTAGCCGGTGCTGGAGATCTGGGCGTGATTGAACTAGAAGTCGGTTTGCTGAACTGGTTTGAGGCGGCAGGAGATGGCTGGTTCGACCTTGTAGGTTGTAGCTTAGATACAACTGGAGCAGTTGTGCTAAATAGGTCCACTTCTGGCTCAGAAGCAGCCGCTTGCGCTTGCGGAGTCGCCTTCTTTCTTCTTGCAGGACTAACATATGCTTGTGCACTTTGCTCCTCTATCACTTGTTTGTGCAGACGAGCCTTAGGATCGACTGCAGGCTGTGACTGTTGCCATTTTGGCACCGACGACGATTGTGCTGCAGGCCGTGTTGGCAGAGCTTGGGGACGGTCGCGGGAAGGACCGTCTCTGAATAACCCGGATTGCTGCTCTCTGGACTGCCGAGAACTGGGCTTCTCTGGTCGTTTGGCAGAGTCAAGCATCATAGCTTCATCCGTTGATGAGATTGATTGCTTCTCTCTGACTTGTGGCCTCTCCTGCTGAGCAGATCGCATCCATTTGGGTTGGTTTGGATCGCCACCTTCCTGGTTGAAATCGGCTACCGCCTTCTGAACTTGCTTTTGACCTTGCTTCCATAGAGAATTCGCTGTTTTGAAGAAACTCGAACCCACAGCCGCCGCCTTTTGAGACAGGTCAGCACCCGTAGCCGGCGATCTATTGTCCCTGCGCGGCGGTAGATCAGGGTTCTCGTCTCTCATCCAGGCAGGGCTAGCGTTATTCCGTGATCGTCCAACGTCTTCGCGATTTCTTGACTGATCAGCAGGAGAGTCTCTGGAGGACTGCTTTTCTTTTCTTGCCGTTTTATGGGCATCATCCAAAAGCCATCCGACAGCCGCTTGGACGTTCAAGCCACCACCGCTTTCCGTCAAACCACGCCTGGCATTTTCGGGAGTAAATCCCATATCGACTAGCTCTGCAACCGCCTTGTCGAATGGATCGTCTCCCATTTGCCTCTGAGGCACCTCTGGCTCCGAGTCGGACTCAGAATCTTCAATTGGTTTCCCAGGTTCAGCTTTTGGTTGTGTAACCTGCGTTCGTCGTACTTCCTCTACCGGCTTTCCAAGGTCACCTAAGAAATCGTCGTCGTCATTTTGTTGAAGAGTTGAAGTCGACTGCTGGGCTGCTTTAGATTTCATCTCGTTGAGCCCAAAAGGATCATCATCGTCCCCGAAATCACCACTACCAGAAGTAGGAGGAACACTCCACGCGCTCGAATTCCCAAGATCTAGCTTGGCCGCACTCGCTGGCGTGCTTTTGCCAGACGATGGCTGTACAGGCGGCGGGTAGTGACTTGAATTGTCAACCTTCGTATGTTTGTTGAAGGCAGCAAACAAGTCATCGTCGTCTCGTTGCTGATGCTGAGCCCCTATTCCACCACTAGTTAGGGGAACCGCAGGTGAAGCTGTCCGCGATGCATTGGCCGATCCAAGGTTGTCCCAAAACTGTCCTCCTCCATATTGTGCCTGCATCTGCTTCTTTTCTTCCTCCGCTTTCCTCCTCTTCTCAGCCTCCAATTGCTCTTGTCGCTCGCGTAGACTGAGGTTCGCATTACTCTTAGCCCCACCAAAGTTACCCAGATTGCTAAATGGGTCGGTTGTTGTCGGTTTAGCAGATGTAGCTCTTGAGACATTGAATCCAGAGCCGCGGGCTGACAACGGTGTATTACGACCTGATATTTGCGGTGACGGTGTTGGTTGTAGCGTTGGATAGAAACTATTTTGGTTCATGGCCATAGGCATAGGGGTGGTCGCCTTGGAGTTGGCGTCGGGCATGGCCTGATTGCCCGATGCCGACAAATCGAGGCCCAACAGATCGTCCATAGTCGCGCTTATTTCAAAAACACTATATCATTGTAACGTTCGGGTTTCGTAGTGGAAAGTTTTCTCTCAGCAGTTGATTTAATTTCTTGGGCGCAGACGAGACAACACGCGACAACACATCTGATAGCAATGATAGGATGTGGCCAGTGTTGGGGTAGTGTGGCTTCAGTTTACGTAAGCATTTTGGCTTGTTTGCAATCACAACATTTAACTTACCCAAAATGTACTTTTTGATGTTTGTAAACATTCTGATACGCCTCATTCAGACTACATTTCGGTCAAATCTGAACAGTCGATGCATTTGAGAGAAACTGTCATGTCGCATCTAGCTATGGGTTGTTTGTCCGTTAAAGCGATATATTGATGCATTGTAGCCACAACTCAACCTCTCGGTTGTTGCACAAATCACTTGGGTCATTTGTCATGATTTCTGATGTGGTATTGCCTGTAATCCTTATAAACTTCAAGTGTAACCAATGAAACGTTTTTCTCAAGGCGTAACTAACATTGCAATTTCACAGCAAGGTCTTTTCTTCCAAATTCATTTGATTCAAGGATGGAACATGTGGCTGGCGCTATGGTTCTCAAACTTTTTTTTTTTGTGCACTTGAGCTAGAGGTGTGCAGTACTGAAGATCATACTGGAACCGTTTGAGAACACCCAAAGTTTCGCACGCCATGTAATCACTCCACAAATGATTCGTCCGAAAAAAGCTTAAAGCATGAGCCTGTCATCTTAATAGAACATCAGAAACAAAGAAAAACAAGCATATTCAGATGTACGTGTAGCTTGTTGTTTTCTTGACCTCATAGCGATATTAAGAGCCCAACGCTTCGTCCTAGCTATCAAACATCAATCTGGGGCGAAGCAAGCTTTGCAGATTTCGGTGTGAAAGGTATAGGGCGACGGTTTTACCAGTTGCTTAAGCAAATATGGCGGCTCACTATCCCGATCGTCACACCGTACTCCCCGTCAGATCAAAATGTATCTCTTTTTAGCTTTGATCGCCACGGGATCACCAACAAATGTACCGGTAACTTCGAAAAAGCGCAACGTGGGACAGATGACAGTGGTGACTAGACTGTGCAATGGCATCCCACTGCATAAATTGCCTTGTGTGTCGTCTCACCCTCGAACAATGAAATTTTATTCCTTGGTCCTAAATGTTTGCTTATTTTAAGCTCACCAACAAACGGGCTGAGAATAGCATCAGAAATGGCTCAAGATAGAATCAACTGGCGAGATGGGCGTCAGCTGGAAGATGCATGTGAGAATGAAAAACACCCTGGTTTATTTGCTCAAAACCAGACATCAGGTAAATTTGGCATAGGGGTTCTTTGGTCGGCACGCTCCTGTGCTCCTGTCAAATCCAATGGTCCGCTCAGGCGCCTTCGGCAGAGATGGAAGAAAGTTGGTCTTCACGAGTTGGTCATGGCGAATCGAGTCAAGATACACTATATGAAGGCCATTGCGAAGACACATCCCGATAAGGTACGTCGTTTATGTATAC
>Ga0115846_100449_pt1 | contig 21906 bp, 22 predicted proteins | sample InSIn5gowninarea_2_FD_83860 | JGI IMG/M metagenome (GOLD analysis project Ga0115846, IMG submission 83860) | reverse complement strand
TTCCTCTTTTCAGAGAAGGGAGACCAATTGAACAACCCAAATCCTTTTTGTTTGATAAATATGACGATTGTGTCGCCATTTTCCCTAACGGTTAACTTTTCTTTTCCGTTATAAACAGCTTTAAGATCTTTCCGGTTTTCTGGAATAATCGTGGTACTTACACTAGCAATATTAACCTCAATGGTATCGACTTCCCCTGTAATTGCCGCCTGAGTATTTTTCCTTTCTGAACTAAACCAAGTCAACTGAGATGTCTGATTGTAGATTATATAAACTCCAATGATTATCAATAAAAGAATGACAATTCTTCTCACTTTTTCCATCCCCTTTTACTTCCATCTTCTATTTATAGGATAAGGAATCCTCCCACTTTCCTCAATGAACTAGAGATTTATTTTTGGCTAAGACTTGAGGCGTATTTCGATAGGGAGTAATCGAGAGTCCTTAATATCTAAGGTTTGAGATTATAGCCTGCCTTTTCGATATTCGAAAGATTTTCATCACAATAATAGAAATTGTGGTATCCTTTGAAATGGGAGGGAATCGTCACCATGTTGCAAAAGTTAAATAAACAACTAGAAAGAATTATGCCATTGATTACTCCGGTTGGTGTATTAACAGGAGTCATTTTCAGTGTCCATCTAAAGGACTTTTCTTACTTAATTCCGTGGCTTTTTGCCTTTATGACCTTCGCGGGGAGTTTAAGCTCTAATTTCCGTTCACTAAAAGAGGTGATTGTTCATCCGCTGCCAATTTTAATAGCATTGTTCATCCTCCATATTCTGATGCCTTTATGGGCATGGGGTGTTGGTCATGTCGTCTTTTCTGGTGATATTTATACGATAACTGGACTGGTTTTAGGAATGGTTATCCCAACTGGAGTGACAAGCTTTATGTGGGTGGCGATCTACAAAGGTAATATTCCGTTAGTTTTATCGATTATTTTAATTGATACCTTGCTTTCCCCAATCATTGTTCCCTTTTCACTGTCCCTATTTTTAGGTGAAAAAGTTGAAATGGATTTTATTAATATCATGAAGGGGCTATTGGAAATGGTTGTCATACCTTCACTAGTTGGTATGTATTTAAACCAAGCTACAAAGGGGAAAATTAAGGACCAATTAGGGGCACGTCTTGCTCCTTTTTCGAAATTTAGCCTTGGATTTGTCGTCATGCTTAATGGAGCCGTTGTGGCGCCATACTTAATAAATATTAATCTTAAATTGCTTAGCATTACCTTGGTCGTCTTTTTAATTGCATTGACTGGGTATTTGTTTTCGTTTTTAATTGGGGTGTTTATCAAAGGTGGCCGTGATAACATCATTTCACTGACTTTCACTGGTGGAATGAGAAATATTAGTGCAGGAGCTGTAATTGCTGTGTCCTATTTTCCAGCAGCGGTTGCCGTGCCAGTGGTTGTCGGGATGCTGTTTCAGCAGATCCTTGCTTCGTTAAATGGGCATTTTCTTAATAAATACTATAATAAAAAAGTTGAAATTCAAGATTCCGTAGCTTTATAAAATAAATAGAATCCCCTCTCCCAAACTGTGGCGAGGGGATTTTATTTATTTATGGAGATTCTATGTCAATATGCTTAAATTTTGAAACTTGGAACAAACCCTGATCTGTAAGCTTTAATTCTGGTATAACCGGAAGGGCTAAAAAGGATAAGGTTAAGAACGGGTTGAAATTGTTATTTGCTCCTAGTTTTTGTAGAGCAAGATTTATCTCATGTAGACTAGAATAAACCTCCTGATATGGTCGATCTGACATTAAACCTGCAATGGATAGTTTTAATGCAGCAATGACTTCTCCTTCGTGGACAACCACCAGACCACCTTGCATATCTTTGATGGCGTTTGCGGCGATGACCATGTCATCATCCGTGGTTCCTGCCATAATCAGATTATGGGAATCATGGGCAATCGTTGTGGCAATTGCTCCTGATTTTAGACCTAATCCTTTGACAATTCCTAAACCAATTTGATTTCTCTTGTGATGGCGCTCAACTACAGCCAGTTTTAATTGGTCATCTTTGATTGAGGCTTGAAAATTCCCAGACTCATTTGTATCAACCTTTTCAATGATATGACGAGTGATGAGACTATTGGGGATAATTCCAATGATATTTGCTTGGTTCGTTTTTATCGGAACCTGTAATTGATTTTCCGTAAGATTATCGTATCGAACAGAATTTCTTAAACGCTCTGTTTCCATCAAGACAGGCTCTTGTAATTCAATAACCAGTCTTTTATCCTCGACAACCGCCATCCCATCTTTATATACCTCAGTAATGTTAACCTTCTCCAGGTCATCAAACAGAAAAAAGTCCGCTTTGTATCCGGGGGCAATCGCTCCTTTTGCTTCAAGACCAAAACATTCGGCGGTATTTATCGTGGCCATTTGAATGGCGGTAATTGAAGAGAGGCCAGAGGAAATCGCCAGTCTTACGTTGTGATCGATGCTGCCATCATCGATTAGGTCGTCTAAATGTTTATCATCTGTGACAAATAAACATCTTCTGGCATTGCGCTCATTGACGACGGGAATCAACTGTTGTAAGTCCTTTGCAACTGTCCCTTCGCGAATCATCAAGTACATCCCTCTCCTGAGACGCTCTTTCGCTTCTTCAGCTGTTGTGCTTTCATGATCGGTCCGTATGCCAGCAGACATATATACATTTAGATCATTGGAAGATAAGCCAGCGGCATGGCCGTCAATTTTTTTACCAGCTTGTTGCGCTGTTAAGATTTTTTCAAGCATATCATCCTCAGCGGTTAGAACGGCAGGGAAATTCATGACTTCTGCTAGTCCTAAGACACGTGGCTGTTGATAAAAAGGTTTTAGATCTTCGGCGTTAAGTGTAGCACCTGAATTTTCAAATTCAGTCGCTGGAACACTTGAAGGAAGCATAATGAAAAAGTCAAACGGAAGGTTTTCAGAGGAATCCAACATATATTGTATCCCATCAGCGCCTAGTACGTTGGCAATTTCATGAGGATCGGCAATAGCCGTTGTTACCCCATGTGGAAGTAGAACCTTTGCAAATTCGGTTGGTGTCACCATCGAGGATTCAATATGAACATGCCCCTCGATAAAGGCAGGGGAGATATAACGGCCGTTTGCATCGATTACCTTTTTCCCCTCATATTCTCCGATCCCCGCAAAATATCCATCAACTATCGCAAGGTCAGCTTCAATAATTTCTCCATTAAAAACGTCAATAATTTTCCCATTTTTAATAACAGTATCTGCAGGTTCTCTTTTAGCTGCTACAGAGATTCTTTTCTTTAAGTGGTTTCCATCCATAGGACAACATCCTTTTTTGGCCGATAGGAAAGTATAACTTTCCTATCGGGCATAAGTGTAACTCCGCCTCTGTCTTCGCCCTTAGGGGCTCGCCAGTTGGCGAGTTTTCTAATAAAGTTAATACTCCATCTTATCTTTTGCAATCTCCCAAGTTCTAAACGGCAGATCACCATCCGTTGGAAAGAGTTTTTTCATTGGTATTTTACGGTCTTCCATCGGAAGAGTGAGTTGATCATAGATAAATTGATCATCGAAGCCAATCAGTGCCGCATCTTGTTTGGTGCATGCATAATAAACAGCCTTGGGACGCGCCCAATAGATCGCACCAATACACATCGGACAAGGTTCACAGCTGGTATAGATCTCACAGTCGGTAAGCTGGAAGTCATTTAAATTCCGGCAGGCATCTCGAATCGCTTGCACTTCAGCATGTGCCGTCGGATCGTTGGTCCCGGTCACTTCATTCCGGCCGATACCAACGATTTTCCCATCCTTGACTACGATTGCTCCAAATGGACCGCCGTGTTTCGTCAACACATTATTTAATGCAAGTTCAATCGCCTTTTCCATCAAGTGAAAATCTGTCATCCAATCGCTCCAATCTATTGTGCATAAGTCTAATTAAAATTCATTATTCTACAAGGGACTCACAATTTCTCCATTGTCGTAAGATTATCTAACACTATTTTTGAGCCTATTTTCTATGTAAGATTATATGATATTATTGTGGATACTATTTCCTCCTTTGGATATCATGGTGAAAAAAGATGACATAGTATTGGCCATATTGTTCGATTATCTATTTTATATCGGCTCAGCTATTAGAAAATTGACTAAGAACATGGGTGTATTTTTGGAGGTCTATCAATATATATAGTGTTATATAACTCAGTAAGAATAGGGGGGCATTGATGGAAGGGATTCATGAAATATTAACTGCCTTATCTTCCGATTCTTCCCCAGATGGTGATATCCTCGCAACCATCATTCATGTGGAAGGATCTTCGTATCGGAAAGAAGGCACGTCCATGTTGTTCCGGCGTGACGGGACACAGGTGGGGATGTTAAGTGCAGGCTGCCTTGAAACAGATTTATCTTATCGAGTTCAAGCAGCAAGGAATGAAGGGACTGCTCAAACCGTGATTTATGATATGCGGGAGGAGGATGATTTATCGTGGGGACAGGGGGCAGGCTGTAAAGGGGTCATCCACGTGCTTCTCGAACCTGTAGATAGCTATCTACGTGAACAGCTTAGTAAACTAAAGTGCATTTTGGACAATGGAAAACGGGTTACGTTGATAAAAAAATTAACCAAGGAGTTTTCTGTTGCTGATTATTTATTTTTGTCAGATGATCAGCATCATTTTGGAAAATGGCATGGAGCAGTTTCAAGGGAGTTAAAAAGTCTAGTAAACGAACTTCATCAAACCTTTCCGAAAAGTGGAATTAAATATTTACCAGAATTATCAGCAAATATGTATGTTCATTCTTTTGAACCGAAACCCCGATTAGTCATTTTTGGTGCTGGGGAGGAAGCTGTGCCAATGGTAGAGTTTGCCTCACTTGCTGGCTTCTCTGTGATTGTTTCAGATTGGCGCTCTGCATTCTGCAATGAAGGTAACTTTCCAGATGCTGAGCGATTGTTGGTCGGTTATCCTAGCGAAATGATTTCATTACTTGGTTTGTCCGGTTCTGATTCAGTCTTAGTATTTACAGACCAATTTCAAAAGGATCAGAAGATCTTGAATGCTTTAAAGGGTAAGGATCTCAATTATTTAGGAGTACTTGGTCCAAAATTAAGGACAGAACGTCTCCTTGAAGGGTGGTCTATCCCTTATCAGATTAGCTGTCCAGCCGGTCTGTCAACTGGTGCTGAAGGTCCTGAGGAGATTGCTGTTAGTATTGTTGCGGAATTAATTCAACGCCAGCGGAATAAAAGTGAGCAAAAGGTGGTCACATTTGAAGGATCATGACGGGGTGATTGCAGTCTATCTTGCGGCAGGAAAAAGCAGCAGGATGGGGATTAACAAGCTTGGGCTATCTTGGGGAGAGAAAACAATCGGTAATTCAGTCTTAGAAAAAGCAGTAAAATCGGATTTAGCTCATACCATTGTCGTGACAAGGGAAGGGGATTGTCTGTGCTGGATTGATGGCACCCTTTTTCAAACTCCCTTCCGCGAAAAGTGGAAAGCTGTGATCTGCCTAGATGCGGAAAACGGTCAGGCTCATTCCCTGCATACGGGATTACGGGCGGCTATGGAAATGGATCCGAAGGGAATTATGGTCCTTCTGGCAGATCAACCTTTACTGCCCTTAAGAATTATCAATGAATTAATTTTTCAATATCGGGAGTGTCTCCATGAAAATATATATCTACCTTTTTTAGCTGCTAGTTTTCAAGGGATTCCGAGACCGCCGATTATTTTTTCGCCAAAGGTGGTTCCTGAGTTACTAAAGCTACAAGGGGATGAGGGGGCGCGACAGCTTTTTAAAAAGGCTAAGTTAACCGGCAGACTAGTTGACTATGAAAATAGTTGGGACTTTTTTGATGTCGATACGAAAGACGACTATGAAATGCTGAAAGGGTGTGGGCACAAGTGGTGGTAAGCCGTATGCACCATTCCATTGAGGAAGTAAACCAAATGAGCAACGAAGAGTTTGTGAGTAAAGTAGGCTGGGTGTTTGAGCACTCCCCATGGGTGTCATCGGAGGCTTGGGGATGTTTGCCGTTTAAGTCTCTTGAGGAACTCTTTCAAACGATGGTAAATGTCGTAAAAAATACTGAGGAAGTCCAGCAATTAGCCTTGCTTCGTGCCCATCCGGACCTTGGTACGAGATTAAAAATCTCAGAGGTTTCAGAAAAGGAGCAGATGGGTGTAGGGTTGGACCAGTTATCAAAGGATGAACATCGGGAGTTTGTCTTACTAAATCAAAGGTATGTCAATCAATTTGGCTTTCCTTTTATTATGGCCGTTAAGGGCCAAACCAAGGATACCATCCTTGCATCGATGAAAGATCGTGTTGGTAATAGCTATAACCAAGAATTTCTGACAGCCTTAAACGAAGTCTATAAAATTGCCATGTTTCGTTTAACTGATGTTATTCAATAAAGGGGATGATGAGTTGCAAAGAACGATGCGTTATGGAAAAGCAGATGTTTGGGTTTATCGTACGTACGCCTCCCCGCTTACGGGGTTACGCCCGATTCCTGAATCCACCTTTATGGGCCGCAGCAATATTCTATTTGGAATGAATGTAAAGGTAGCAATCGAAGGAGATGCTTTTCTTTCGTCGTTTAAAGATGGGGATAATACATTAGTGGTGGCAACCGATTCAATGAAAAATTTTATTCTAAAACATGCTGGTGATTATAAAGGGTCGACACAAGAAGGTTTCCTTGAATTTGTCGCCCGACGTTTCCTTGAAACGTATTCACATATGAGTGCTGTTGAGATTTCTAGCGAACAAATTCCATTTGATGAGCTCCCCGTGCCGACCAAAGATGGGTTTGAACCAAGTCCATTCGTGTTTCGCTATTCACAAAATGAACAATCGATTGCTTCGGTTATGGTGAAACGTTCTGGGGAAGAGATTATTGCAACCAATCATCTCAGCAGTTTGAGTGGACTAAAGCTTCTTAAGGTACGCGGCAGCTCCTTTTACGGCTTTGTGAAGGATGGATATACAACACTGCCAGAATCCTATGATCGGCCGCTGTTTATCTTTTTGAATATCGGCTGGTGCTATAACGATTTTGAGGAAGCAAAGGGCAGCACACCAGATGGGTATGTTGCCGCTGAGCAGGTAAGGGATATTGCCTATACTGTTTTTCATGAAGAGAATTCTCCGTCTATCCAAAATCTTATCTACCGGATTGGTCTTCGTGTATTAGAACGGTTTCCACAATTAGCAGAGGTTCGCTTTGAATCCAATAACCGCACCTGGGAAACGGTGCTAGACGAAATTCCCGCCTCCAAAGAAGGGAAAGTATTTACCGAACCGCGCCCGCCATACGGTTTTCAATGTTTCTCGATGACACGTGATGATTTAAAAACTACAGAGGAACCACCCAAATGAGCGGAAAGGTAACGACCCACGTCCTAGATTTATGTATCGGAAAACCGGCAAGTGGTGTAATAGTTGAATTATGGGAGTTAGGTCCAGACAACAGCTTCGATATTATTCAACTCAGCTATACGAATGAAGATGGCCGATTAGATCAACCTCTGCTTGAAGGGAGCTGGGTTAAAAAGGGGATCTATGAAATTCGGTTTCATGTTAGAGATTACTTTCGAAGACAGGGTATGTTACTCGAAGAGCCCTCGTTCTTGGATTGCGTTCCCATTCGATTTGGCATTTCTGACCCCACTTCACACTATCATGTCCCATTGTTGATTTCTCCAGGCGGGTACAGTACGTACCGCGGGAGTTAAGGAGGTTCCTAAGATGAATGAACTATGGGTGAAGAATGGGCTTGTATTTACCGAGGAAGGCTTTCGTGAAGTAGATATTCGAGTGGTTGAAGGGCAGATTGATTCTCTTAATAAGAAGGAACCAGAACCTTTGCTGGAGAAAACAGATACAATGATCGATGCGAGCGGATGTCTCGTGGTTCCTGGCTTTATTGATGCCCATGTTCATTTTAATGACCCGGGAAGAACCGATTGGGAGGGAATCGAGACAGGGAGCCGTGCTGCAGCTATCGGTGGAACGACGACCATCTTTGATATGCCACTCAATTGTGCTCCCTCTGTTACTAATTTTAAGAATTTGATAGATAAAAAAGAGTACTTAACCTCGATGTCATATGTTGACTATGCGCTTTGGGGCGGAATGACAGACACAAACCTTTCAAACCAGCTGGAGCTCTCGCAAATGAGTGAGGGAATTATTGCTTGGAAAGCATTTATGAGTGAAAGTGGGATTGACGATTTAAGCTTTGTCCCACCAGATGGATTGAAGCGAGCCATGCAGGCAGCGAAGGAGCATGAAAAAATTCTTGCCCTCCATGCAGAATGGAATGAAGAGATTAATAACTTAACAGATTTTTATAGACATAGGGCTGGGATCAATGATCGAAGGGCCTTTCTCGCGAGCAGGCCGATAGCTGCAGAAGAGAAAGCAGTTAGTTATGCACTGGAGCTTGCTGCAAAATATGGAACAGCCCTTCATTTTGTGCATATCAGTTCGGCAAGAGTAATTGAACTCATCGAACAAGCCAAAAAAAGCGGAGTTGATGTCTCCGTTGAAACCTGCCCTCATTATTTAATTTTTGACGAAGAGGATTTTATTAAAAATGGGGCCATTCTTAAATGTGCACCGCCATTAAGACCGCGCGAAGAGGTAGAGGGGCTTTGGGACTGTATTCAAAGAGGCTCGATCGATACGATTGGTTCCGATCATTCACCGTGTCTTTATTCGATGAAATTGACGGACTCCATCTGGGATGCATGGGGGGGAATTCAAGGGGTTCAATTTACCTGGCTTTCACTTTTGGATGAGGCCTTGAAACGGGGAATTAATCTTAAAAAAATTCTACCATTAGGGACGGCGAATGTGGCAGAGCGTTTTGGTATTGCTGACCGAAAAGGGAGGATTCGTCCAGGCCAAGATGCGGACTTGGTGTTGATCCGATTAGATGAATCAACGATTGCTGATAAACAGTCATTGGCTTTTCGAAATGCCTATTCACCCTATGAAAATAGAGAGTTTTTACTCAAAGTGAAGAAAACGATTTTACGAGGAAAGGTCATTTATGATGATCAATTCGGGGTGACCAAAGTGAAATTAGGTGTTTGCCTTTAGGCAGGGAGGGCGGTTATGAAGCAATTTCCCAATAATTTGGCTGAAGCGATTGAGTGGCTTAGTGCGTTCGGAGCCGTGAGTGATGGCGGGGTGACTCGGACTCTCTACACCAAGCCTTGGAAAGAGGCACAACAAGCCTTACGGGAATGGATGGAAATGCTCGGGCTTGAAACAAGATTCGATTCCATTGGTAATCTGTTTGGGCGTCTAGGTGCAACTGATTCAGGGAAAGGTACCATTCTTGTTGGTTCCCATATCGATACGGTGATATCTGGTGGAAAATATGACGGGGCATATGGAATTTTGACAGCCATCCTCGCTTTAAGCCATCTAAAGAAAACGTATGGCCAGCCAATCTTTAATCTGGAAGTGGTCTCGTTATGTGAAGAGGAAGGGAGCCGGTTTCCGATCGCCTGTTCAGGGTCAGGGATGATGACAGGTGCCTATTCTTTTGAGGAGATTAGAAGGGTAATCGATTCGAAGGGAATTCGATTTGAGACGGCAATGAAAGAGGCAGGCTTTGGAGTTGATGCGAAAAATTATAAGGTCCGTGATGATATTCATTCCTTCATTGAACTACATATCGAACAAGGGCCAAGCCTGGAAAAACTAGCGAAATCGATTGGCATTGTTGAAACGATTGTAGGACAAAAACGCTTTCGAGTGACGGTCAAGGGTGAATCCAACCATACCGGTACAACACTGATGAAATGGCGAAAAGACGCTTTGCATGGCGGGGTGTTGATGATTCATGACTTATATGAATTGGCTGAAATCTACGATGAAAATCTAGTCACGACGGTGGGGCAGCTTCATGTAGAACCGAATGTTTCGAATGTGATTCCAGGTCAAATTATTTTTACAGTCGATGCCAGACATCCTTTAGAGTCCGTTTTAAGCCCATTTTGCGAGCGCTTTACCAAGCGATTTCTTGAAATTGCTTCAGCTCATGATTTGCAAATTGAAATGGAAATGTGGCATGAAGTCCTTCCGGTACAAATGGATTCAAAACTAAATAATAGAATACAGAACATTTGTACAGAACGAGAGGTTTCCTATCATGTGATGAACAGCGGGGCGGGACATGATGCCCAGTTGTTTGCTAAAGTTTGTCCAGCGACAATCATGTTTGTACCAAGTCAGAGAGGAATCAGCCATTCACCTTTGGAGTATACATCACCCGCTGCCTTAGAAACCGGTCTTGATGTACTTATCCAATTATTACACCAATTAGCGTATACGAAGTAAAAAAGGAGGGGTTTCATGAATCAGGATAAGGAAAAGGTATTCCAGTGGATTGACGAACACCAAGATGAACTTATTGATTTTTTAAGAAAAGTCGTGCAAGTTCCTTCGGATAATCCTGCAGGTGACTGTTATCCGATTGCTGAGTTCTTACACCAACAGCTTCAAGAACTCGGATTTCAGGATGTTTCTCTATTAGAAGTCGAGCAAGAGGAAGTCAAAGCTTGTGGAATGATTAGTTTGGCCAATGTCGTTAGCCGTACCGAGTTTGGGAACGGAGCTGGAACGAACATCGCTTTAAATGCACATGGTGATGTCGTCCCCCCAGGTTTAGGCTGGAGTGTTGATCCGTACGGCGGGGAAATTATTAATGGAAAGATGTATGGACGGGGCGTGGCTGTTTCAAAATCGGATATTGCTGCCTATTCATACGCCGTTTTAGCTTTAAAACAGGCGAAAATCAGTCAACAGTTGAAAGGGAGGGTGGATCTTGCCTTTACCTTTGATGAAGAAACAGGAGGAGAATTAGGGCCGAAAAGACTCCTTGCCCAAGGGACAATCAGGCCTAATCAGGCGATTGCTGCTGGGTTTACCTATTCAGCCGTTAATGCCCACAATGGCTGTTTACATTTTCAGGTCAAAACAATCGGTAAGTCTGCCCATGCGGCCCTGCCTCATACTGGAATCGATGCGCTTGAGGCGACGACAAAGATTTTAAATGGGTTATATGAATACCGTCAGACTCTTGCGGCTAAAAAATCCTCTGTGCCTGGGATTGACCACCCCACCTTGGTTGTCGGGCTGATTTCGGGAGGAATTAACACGAATGTTGTGCCTGACGAATGTACGATAAGGGTCGACCGTAGATTGATTCCGGGAGAAGACGGTGCAAAAGCAGAAATGGAGTTTAGAAGTGTTGTGGAAGAAGCCGTGAAGGCGGTTCAGGGAATAAAAGTAGAGATTCGAAAAATTCTTCATGCCGAAAGCTTCGGTCCGGTTCCGGAAGATTCACCATTGATTTCTTCATTATCTGCGAACTGGCAGTTAGTTATGAAGGGGAAGGAGAAATTAGCGATTAACGGAGTCCCAATCTATGCAGATGCGCGTCATTTTTATGAAAGAGGCATTCCTACCATCATGTTTGGTGTCGGGCCAAAATTGCTAGAAGAGGCAAATGGGCACCGGGCCGATGAAAATATTCGAATCGATGATTTGGTTGATGCGACTAAGATTATTGCTTGTACACTTTATGATTTACTTGGGGGAGGTAAGGGATGATATTAACCCAGCGGAAGCAGGGGCGTAGCAGTTGAATTGGCCAGAGTGGGTTGATTTTACGAAAACGAGGCTTTGTTATTATTCATTGTTGATTTTAATTTTACGTAAAAGAGTTTTATTTTGCAAAAAGGAGAGTTTATTGTACGGATAATGGAAAATAACCTCCAAAAGCGGAGCAGAGGTTAAAGAACCTATTAATTGGCTGGTGTAGGTGGCACCGCCGATTTTTTTGTTTTTCCTAATAACCTTTCATTGCATTATAATGGGAATATCTATGATGTAAATTTTGGAGGGAAAAGAAATGAGTAAACTTTTTGTTGACCAAACGATTGAAATCAATGCTCCAGCGTCAAAGGTTTGGCATGTTCTTACGGTAAGTAAGTTTAATAACCGTTGGGCAACCAAATTTTCAAGCGGCGGGCCACAGTTTTATCTCGATTCCACATGGGAACTAGGAAGTCCTGTACTTTGGAAAGGGGAGGACGGGACCGTCATTGTCGAGGGAAACGTAACAGGTCATGAGCTAAACAAATTCCTCCGGTTTACCGTTTTTGATGTTCGAAGTGAAGAAAAGGTGCTTGTCACGGAAGATGATGGGATCACCTTCCATTTGTCTGAGGAAAAGGGGAAGACGACTCTACATATTTTACAAGGGGATTTTTCAGTCATGCCTGAGGGGAAGAAATACCGTGATTTAAGCGCGGATATATGGGACAAAGTGCTTCCACTAGTCAAAGAAATGGCTGAATCAAACTAACTCGTTTTAGTTTGAAAAATAAAAAAAGTTTCGGGCTAGGTTGGCTATACTCCACCTAGCTCATTTTGTTGTGTTAAAATTTTTAATAAAAAGGAGACTTCGGTGAATGAATATCATTGACTTGCATTGTGACGCCCTATTGAAACTCCAAGAAGCGCATGGTACGTTACGATTTGCTGATGCGCCGGAATTACAAACAAATAAGACTCGATTACAGCACGGCCAAATCAAGGTGCAGTGCTTTGCTATTTTTATCGAACCGGATATTAAAGGGGATCAGAAATTTCAAGTTGTCCTTGAGCAAATCGATTATTTTTACAAAGAAGTACTTGGGAAAAATCCAGATATGGTCCATATCAAAGACTGGTCGGATTTTGACAGGTTAAAAATTGGTCAGATTGGCGCGATGTTAACGCTTGAAGGTGTCGATGCAATTGGCAATGATTTAGCAAAGCTCCATATTCTCTATCAACTCGGGGTTCGTTCTATTGGTTTGACCTGGAATCAAGCAAACCTTGCCGCAGATGGTGCTGGTGAACCTCGTGGCGGAGGACTGACGTTGTTCGGAAAAGAGGTTGTTGAGTTTAATAACGAGCATCAAATCCTGACCGATGTTTCCCATTTGAGCGACAAGGGGATTCGGGAAGTGATTGAATTAGCCAAATACCCGATTGCGAGTCACTCGAATGCACGAGCAATTTGCCATCATCTACGTAACTTAACAGATGAACAGGCACAGGCGATGTTTGAAAAAGGCGGCCTCATTCATGTGGTCTACCATCCACCTTTTGTAAAAGAAGCAGGAGAAGTGACGATTTCAGACCTTATTAAACATATTGATCACTTTTGCTCATTGGGTGGTGTCAAGCAAATTGGGTTTGGTTCGGATTTTGATGGGATTTCGACTTTTATTACTAATTTAGATGATGCCTCAAAAAGCCAAAATCTTATAAATCAGCTATTAAAATATTATAGTGAAGATGTTGTCCGTGGATTTGCCTATCAAAACTTTCTTGACCATCGGCCAGGGATTTCCAGGTGAAGGTTAGAGAAAAGGGAATCATTGTTGGCAAACTGCCTACTGGGAGGAAGAATTGTATAACCGATGTTTCAGATGTAATGGTGGGACACGTGTCACTTGACTACCCGCTTAACGAGTCCGGTGATGAGTATGCCTGTACAGGTGTTACGGCAATACTGCCCCATAAAGGTAACTTATTTAAAGAAAAAGTAACGGCAGCCAGTTATGTTATTAATGGCTTTGGAAAAACAACTGGTCTTGTGCAGTTAAATGAATTAGGTGTGATTGAATCGCCCATTATGTTAACGAATACCTTCGCTGTTCCAGCTGTCACACAAGGAGTGCTGGAATACATGTTAAGGGAGAATCCAGAAATTGGCGACACGACGGGGACGATTAACATCGTTGTTGGAGAATGCAATGATAGCTATTTGAATTCCATCCGTCTCTTTCCAGTTAAACCAGTGCATGCAATTCAGGCAATCCAGAATGCATCCGATCATCAGGCGGAGGAAGGGGCAGTCGGGGCAGGCAAGGGCATGATTTGCTTTGGTTATAAAGGCGGAATTGGTACTTCTTCTCGTATGGTTGAGGAGTATACCATTGGCTGCCTTGCTCTTAGTAATTTTGGTAAAAAGGAAGAGTTACAAAGGTATCGCTATGCTGCGGGTAAAGGCTTGTCTGATACAGCCGATGGTTCGATTATCATTGTGTTGGCAACCGATGCCCCATTAAGTGATCGGCAATTGCAGCGCTTGGCGAAACGGTGCGGCATTGGCCTTGGTCGCACCGGAAGTCACTTTAGTCATGGCAGCGGCGATATTGTCATCGCGTTCTCGACGGCCCATAAAATAGCACATTTTTCCGATGAGAAGATTGAAACACGGACCCAGTTACGCGAGGACCATCCTATGATGAATCAGATGTTTACGGCGGCGGCTGAAGCAGCAGAGGAAGCAATTCTTAATTCAGCATCACAAGCCGTCACCACCATAGGAAGAGCTGGGCGGGTTGTCCATCAAATCAATTTTTTAAAAGAGGAGTAAACACATTGTACCTTACAGTAAAAGAAACAGCAGAATACTTATCAGTGCCCGAGGCAACTGTCAAAAGCCTTATTCAACAAAAGAAAATTCGTGCCCTATTTGATGGAGAAGAGTACCTCATCTACAAAGAACAATTCAGCACCCATTTAAAACAAGTAGAAAAATACAAACAACTAATCGAAGAAATCCTAAGCGAACCCATTCCAGATAGTATCGACGTGAAGGACGAGGATTAAATTTCGTACCCTTTTTGGCACCTTTCTTGGTACCTTTCTTGGTACCTTTCTTGGTACCCTTTTTGGTCCCTTTCTTGGTACCCTTTCTTGGTACCTCTTTCTTGGTACCTGACACCTTTCGTGGACAATCTCTGGATTTGTCCATACGGAGTGGACACTTGAAGGAATAAGGTACCTGATACCATTTGGAGGTTAAGTATGTCTAATATATATTTGAAAAGGGTCTATGGACCCTACGAGGAAATGGATGGGTGTAGGATTTTAGTTGACCGGCTCTGGCCAAGGGGGATTTCGAAAGAAGCGGCAAAGCTTTCGTATTGGTTTAAGAATTTAGCTCCGAGTAATGACCTGAGGAAGTGGTTTTGTCACAAGCCCGAGCTATTTGAAGAATTTCGGAGCAGGTACCTTGAGGAACTACGCACGGATGAACAGAAGTTGGATTTTCTTCGGCAAATCATTGAATTGTCAGCGCAAGGGTCAGTTACGCTCTTATATGGAGCAAAGGACCCCGTGCATAATCACGCCTGTGTATTGATGGAGGAACTTGGAAGATTAGTTGAAGTGGAATGATGAAATTGGGAGGGACTTCGAGCCTATGATGCCGTGAAGGCAAAAAAAACGGTCGAACGGTAACCAGAGGCCGCGCCTAATGCCCGTGAAGGCAAAAAAAACGGTCCAAGGGTAACCAGAGGCCGCGCCTAATGCCCGTGAAGGCAAAAAAAACGGTCCAAGGGTAACTAGAGGCCGCGCCTAATGCCCGTGAAGGTAAAAAAAACGATCCAAGGGTAACTAGAGGCAGCGACCGCCTAGTACCTTTACCAAAACAATAAATAATACGGGCACCTGCCTCCTTAATCCCTCCGAAAATGCCCCATCACTTCCATGGTTTGCATGATATTCACAAAAGCCTTCTGGTCCACCGTTCTAATCGTATGTTTTGTTTCATTTAATTCGTATTTGGTGATCACTGTGGTTAACACCTTTTTGGGCTTATGAGTATATGCCCCTTCAGCATCGGTAACTGTGACCCCGCGTGCATGCAAGTGGATTAATGCCTCCGTTAGCTCTTCATATTTTTCCGTTACAATCGTTAAGGTTAATTTATTCTGATTGGTGTAAACCAAATCCACGGCACGGCCAGACACATAAATGGCAATAATCGTATAAAGGGTGATACCCCATCCAAATATCAGTCCGGAAATCGCCACCACTAATAGATTCATACAAATATTTAAAAAGCCAACTTGCAAATTCCGTTTTTTAGCAAGAATAAGGCTTACAATATCTGTTCCTCCAGTCGAGCCTCCTATCCGAATGATAAGCCCTACCGCAATCCCATAAAGGGCCCCACCAATGATGGAAGAAAGAAGAATATCATTGCTAATCGGATGAATCGGAATAAATTTCATACTGAATGATAAAACAAAAACAGCATAACCTGTCAACAAGATAAATTTTTTCCCTAAGTATTTTAGACCTAATAAAAACAGGGGAATATTCATAATTAAAATAATCACACCAGTATTGATATGTAAAAAATGATGGATGAAAAAGGCGATACCTGTTACCCCACCAGAGGTTAGTTTATGGGGAATAAGAAAGGTGTTAAAGGCAAAGCCAAATAACATTGAACAAAGTCCAATCACAATCATTTGAAAGATTAATCGCAACAAGTTAAACACCTCTATCTTTTGGTAAAACTTCCTGTTTTTATTTTGTGCTCAATTAAATTATTTATTAAAAACAAAAAACGCCTGATTGGGCGTTTTAAATAACATATAGGAACACTGTTAAGAAATGCGCCAAGCTTCCTAGCATAATGAAAATATGAAAAATCTCATGGAAGCCCATGTATTTCGACTGCAAGAACTTAGGTTTGGCTCCGTAAATAACTCCACCAATCGTATAGAAAATCCCCCCAAGGATTAGCAAAAACAACCCAATCGGATTTAAGCTGTTAGTGAGAGGTGAGAATACAAACACAATCATCCAGCCCATCGCTAAATACAAGGCGGTAGAAATCCAGCGCGGGCAGTTAAACCAGACCATTTTAAAAACAACGCCACTAATCGCAATCCCCGAAATAATCGAAAATAGAATCGCCCCTATTTTTCCATTCAAGCTAATAAAACAAAAAGGAGTATACGTACCGGCGATTAATATGAAGATCATGGAATGGTCAAGCCGGCGTAAAAAGGCAATTACAGTATCGCGAGCAATCACCATGTGATAGGTAGCCGAGGCCGAATAAAGAAGAATCATACTAACGCCAAAAATAATGACCGCGGTAATTTCAGTAGGTGAACCGGTAGTCGTAGCCGCCTTGATCACCATCGCAAGGAGCCCGACAAAGGCTAAGATTGCTCCAATTAAATGGGTCAGTCCATTGATAGGTTCGCGAATGTAATTGTTCATTTTAAATGCCTCCCAGCACTGCATGTAGTTTTGATAACTACTTATAATAATACTCATATATCAGCATCTAGTCAATGCATATATCTTAAGGTATAATAAAAAAATAACGACGATGAACGGGGTTAAACCAATGGAAAATATCCATCAAATTATTGAGCAACTCGGCTTAGATGCAAGCTTGTCTTTAGAAGAGATACCACAAATTGATTTATATATGGACCAAGTGATTCAATTGTTTGAAAATAAATTCACTATCACAAAACGAAATGAAGACGATAAGGTCCTCACCAAGACGATGATTAATAACTATGCGAAGGGAAAATTAATTTTTCCAATCCAAAATAAAAAATATTCAAAAGAGCACCTCATCCTTATCAGTTTAATTTACCAATTAAAAGGGGCTCTTTCCATCAATGATATTAAAGCTACCCTAGCTGGAATTAATCAAAAAATTATCAAAGAGGAGATAGAGCTTGAATCTTTTTATAACAATTATTTGAATTTAACCCGCCAAAATGTAGAAGATTTCAAAGGTGACATTGAGGAAAGAGTAAGGGATGTTAAAGAAGAAATCAGCGCTGGTAATAAAGAAAACTCGCCGGATCTAGAGCAGGTGTTAATGATTTCTTCTCTCGTGCATATGAGTAATTTATATCGGAAAGTGGCCGAAAAACTGGTCGATGAAATTACTATCCAAAAAGAAGAAAAGCGTCACAAATAATTGTCGACGCTTTTGGCATTTTCAATACTAATATCTTGAATCCCTTTTCCAACTTCAACAATTTTAGAAGCGGAATTTTTGCTCTGTACATCAAAAATTTGGATAGAATCAGCCCGATTATTACCCCCAAAAACTTTAATATCGCTCCCAGCACTCTTAAAATCCTGAACTGAAATATGTTTTAATAGGACGTTTCTGGCCCGATATTGAACAGCAATGATTGGATGTCCATTGTAGTTATAGTCAGGGTCACCAATCAAAGTAAAGTGGGTAATCACGACATTTTTATAAGCGGAGATCACCATTCCACGTGGCGTGGAATCTTTATATAACTCTGTAAAAATGGGGGAAATCGAAACTAAGTTCATCGCGATAATATTATAAGCAGTTTTTGATTCAGCCTCGGAACTTTTGTGATGTCCGATATGGCGGAAATTAAACGATCGGTTATCATGAACGGAAAGATGCCCAACAATTTGTACATTTGAAGCAGCGGAAGAGTTTTCGTGTGCTTTAATTTCTACCCCGCCAAAACACCTAGATGAAGAATTATTAACTAACAACACATTCCTCGAACCATCATCGATTTCAAACCCGTTGGAGTTAGAAAATCCTTTCTTGTGGGCACGCCCACTCGGATCACACATATGGCAGTGAGAAATGAGGATATAATCACTGTGATGGGTGGTAATCCCATCGTCACCGAATCCATAGCCATTTAAGTTATTGAGCCAGACATACTTGCTGCCGCCCCGGGCGCGATAGCCGTCCCCTGCATAATTGTATAAAGTCGAGGAAATATCGAAGCAATGCAGGCCCGGATTAATAGCCTCCACACCCTGAACCCAGCCGTAGGTCACATTGGCATAGGTTAAGCAGCTCGAATGATTGCCCCACGTACTTGTTTTAGCCGCGTTTCCAAGTCTTTCAACATTCCAGTCTAAACTTACAGAGCCGACGAAAAGATGGTGATTTCCATTCCAATGATTTGCATTTGTGATGAGCCGGGTGCCTTTGTCGGCCGAATCATGAAGTTTTATGGTTGTCACACCTTTTCCTGCCCCAGCCAGCATCGTCCAAGAGGGGAGTTGGATTCCCTTTGTGATAAATATTCCAGCTGGGACAACTACTTTCACTTTACCGTTGCCAATCGCTTTTTTAAAGGCAAGGGTGTTATCAGTCTTTCCATCGCCAACGGCCCCAAAGTCAACCACATTGACCTCTCTCACCACGCACTTATGTAAATTCAAGAATTCTTCATCCAACATGTCTTTCCAATCAGGAGTCACATTACCTTCTGGATTGACCTGAACCTTTACTTGATCAACTGAACTGGTGGTTGTCGACAAGAGACGAAAAAAGGCAGATGTCATTTTTTGCGGAATAGTTCCGGTTGAAGGAGGAATAACCTTTCCGCGATGAGAGGCCTCATTCACTCGAATTCGATTGAAAAGTTGCTCCGCTTCTTGAATTGCCTTTGAAAGGTCTAATTGGTTATATTGGGCAAGGATTACTGCATTCCTTCTTGGATCATGGTTTTTACCTAAATAAAGCAATCATTTCTCACTCCAAGGAACATTTTTATAAAATTATTATGACATTTTTAGGGGATAAATAATATTTTGATTTTTGGGGGAAATCCATCTTATAAAAATTGCTGATGTTTTATCAGATGGGATCATTAAACAGTTCCCGCAGAAATTTTAATAGGCTGTGAGCAAATAATAAAAAAGGACCAAATCACTTTGGTCCTTTTAATGATGATCATTGTTGCGGGTTACCGCTTGTAAGATGAGCATCAAACATATCAATTATTTCTAAGAACCTATCCGCTTCACGGAAAACGTGATCTGCTAATAGTGGATGGATGATACTCTGTATTTTACATTGTTCAATTAAATCACGTGCTGTTTTCTTGAAGTCCCGGAGCGATGAGACCGACACACGATTTTGATCCAGGAATTGATCTAAAAGAGGAACGGTTTGAGATTGTGGCCTCATCGATTCAAGGTCCCTCGCTTGGTACAATAATTGGTCGAAATCATTGCTGAAATTGTGTGCCATATCAATTAGCTTTCGCTCAGACGGGTCCAGCAAATGACCAATAAATTTGGCATGATCTGCCATAATCCTTAAGAAGAAGACATTTTCCTTAATAATGGCATCCGGGAGAGGTCTCAATTTACCCTCATTTAGTTCAATTAATCGTTTTCTAAAATAATTTGCTTCCCGACTGGTATGATCGACTAACAATGGAAAATTATTTCCTCCTGGCAATTTACAGGTGAGAATTAATCCTAGTATTTTCCGTTTAAATACGAAAATATTGGCTGCGGCTTGTTGTACTTCTGAATTAAATTTTCTTATTTGTTCAGGGTCTGTTTGATTATTAAAGGAATGTGCTCTTTGCTCTATGTTTTCAAACAATCGGTAGAACTGATTAGCTTCCTGAATTAGTTGTGTGTCTTCTGCTCGAAAGCCTAATCGAAGAAATAGCGAGTGCTCTTTCATAATCCTCGCCCAAAAACGTATTTCATTTAATGACCGCTCCACAAATAATCCAGATGTCACACCTGTATCAGCATGTATTCTGGCTTCATCCCCATGCATACAAAAACCCCCTCTGTTGATACTGCATTCGTTCTATTCTTATTATGAATGTCCTGTAAAAATACCAAAATTGAAAAAACCAGTATTGATGCCCTTTATGCCAATTTTAGCAATTTTACTCACATGGCGAATAGAATTCCGAATCTTTTGTGAACAAAGGTGCAGTAGTTAGTGAAACATGCATTTCTTGGTTTAGGATAAAAGAGAATTAATGTTAGAAGGGAGGAATCAAACATGAAGAACCAGAAGTCTATAAGTATTCTTGTTTTTGTGATAACTATTTTTGCAATTAGTGCCGCTTCTTACGCCGTCTTTTCAACTCAAGGGGCTGGTCAGTATGAGTATCGATCTATCTTTGGAGAAACCGTTTCGATATATGGAGTGGGCCTTTACAAACACGACTCCGTATCGATGGCAGCCCAGGCCATCGCACAGGATTATGTAACATTATTTTTGGGCATTCCATTGTTAATCTTTTCTTTATATCTGTCGAGGAAGGGACGCTTAAAAGGCCATTTACTCCTCACAGGAACTCTCGGATACTTCTTATATACTTACGCCTCCTATTCCTTTCTATCTATGTATAACTCCCTATTCCTTGTCTATGTCATCCTTATGTCTGCCAGCTTCTTTGCGTTTACGTTAGCCATGATGTCGTTTGAGATTGCAAAATTACCGTTATTTTTCAAAGAAAAACTACCGGTAAAATTAATTGGCGGCTTCTTATTGTTCGCTTCGTTTCTGTTTGGAATGATGTGGCTGGGGAAGATTATGAAGCCACTCATTAACCATACTCCTGTTGAAGGAATTGAGCATTATACAACCCTTGTCATTCAGGCATTAGACCTGGGATTTGTGGTTCCAATTGGGATTATTTCTGGAATCCTGCTCATTAAGCGCAAGCCGTTTGGTTATCTCTTAGGCCCCGTTATAATTATCAAGGATATTACCTTGTTAACAGCTCTAACCGCGATGGTTCTCCTTCAACTTCAGGCAGGTGTTGAAGTCCAGCCCATCGTTGTGGCACTCGTTATTGGATTAAATCTCATCGTCATCTATCTTATGATACTAATCTTGAAAAATGTAAAAGAGGTGTCAGGTACCACACTTCAACCTTGGGAGGAACACTCCCATAAATTGAGATAAGTCATTAATGGGCTAGTTAAATTGAAAGCCCTTCCAACTTAGTTCAGGAAGGGCCATTTTTCTATCTAGTCAGGCATACAATTATTATTGTTCAGATTTTCACAAAGGGAATCATTAAATAACAACCCCCGCAATTAACAGCGCAATTGGAAAGATGCTGACGAAAAAAATACGACTTGTATCAACTTGTCCATAAAGGACCACGGTACCTATTTGCTGATCCCATGTCGATTTTCCATTCTTTTTAAGATCAAAATAAGAAAAATAAAAGCAAATAAAATTAATTATTGGAATACCAAATCCCATACCAGCCGCTG